>Ga0209398_1000553_pt1 | contig 22830 bp, 17 predicted proteins | sample AshMeaBigSpring_FD_184125 | JGI IMG/M metagenome (GOLD analysis project Ga0209398, IMG submission 184125) | Groundwater microbial communities from Big Spring, Nevada to study Microbial Dark Matter (Phase II) - Ash Meadows Big Spring (SPAdes)... | ecosystem: Environmental > Aquatic > Deep... | reverse complement strand
ACATTGCCCGCCGCCAACGTGGGTACAGCGTACCGAAACACTTGCCAAAACGGAAAGTTCCAAGGCATAATACCCAATACCGCTCCAATAGGTTCGTATTGAATAAACGAAGCCACATAATTGGCCGAAATAGATTCAGGTTGTAAAAAGGCTTCGGCATGGCTAGCATAGTACCGACAAACACTTGCGCATTTTTCTACTTCGGCTATGGCTTCGGTATACAATTTGCCCATTTCGTTGGTAATCAACAAAGCAAGCGATGTTTTATTGGCAAGTAACTGTTCTGCCACATTAGCAATAACTTGTAGCCTATTGGCAATGGTTTCTTTACGCCAATGTGCAAAGGCGTTTTCGGCAAGTTGCAGGGCTGCATTTATTTCGGCGTTGGTCATTAACGCATGGGTATCTAAGGTTTCACCGTTATAAGGATTAACAGAGGTAAAGTGTGTCATAACCAACAATCAATATTTTAAAAAGTAGGAAAAGCAAAGCTAACGAGCTTGCCGGTAAATAGGGTTATGCAGCCGATACTTTGTAAAGTTGGGGGGCAAAAAAGCTGCCCAAAGTTACCGAGTATCAACGGTGCCAACGCCCATGCCGCTAAATAGTAGCACTAGCTTCCGGCTCATACCATTAAAAAGGCTACCGCGTAGCCGTCAAAGTTTCAAGTATATACAAGCAATAATAGGGAGGAGAAGAGTGCCCTATGTGCACAAAAAAAGGCACCCGAAAGTGCCTTTTATAAAAAAATCATCAACAATTATCCTAAAGCTACACGTTTGAAAGCGATTACTTTAAGGTCTTTGTTTACAGAAGTTACATATTCGCCAACGGTTTTGCTAGCATCTTTTACAAATGCTTGTGCCAACAAGGTATTTTCTTTGAAGAAAGCATTGAGTTTACCTTCAGCAATTTTGGCTACCATTTCATCTGGTTTGCCGGCCATTTTGGGGTCAGCTTTCATGGTTTCGATAACGATAGCTCTTTCGCGCTCAATTACATCGGCAGGAACACCGGCAGGGTCTACAGCCAAAGCGTTCAAGGCAGCAATTTGCATAGCCACATCTTTACCGGCTTCAGCAGCTTCAAGTGTAAGGGCTACAAGCACACCAATACGGTTAGCACCATGGATGTAAGAAGCAACATAAGGAGCTTCTACTCTTTCGAAGCGAACGATACCGATTTTTTCGCCAATAGCGGCTAATTTATCGTTGATTAAGTCGCTTACTTTAGAGCCATTAACCACAGCTTCGTTTAACGCTTCTACAGAAGCTACATTATTTTCAACAGCAGCATCGGCGATAGATTGTACAAAAGCCACGAAATCGGCATTTTTAGAAACGAAATCGGTTTCGCAGCTAACGCATACGATAAAACCAACTTTGTTATCGGCAGATGTTTTGGCAATGATAACGCCTTCTTTTGCTTCACGGTCGCTACGTTTAGCGGCTACTTTTTGGCCTTGTTTGCGCAACCAATCAATAGCGCCTTCAAAATCGCCATTGGTTTCGGTTAATGCTTTGCGGCAGTCCATCATACCTGCACCTGTTGCCTGACGAAGTTTGTTGATTTCGGCGGCAGTAATAGCTACAGCACTCATAATATATGTGTTTTATTTAGTTAATTTAAAAAACCACAAAGGCACACGTGCACATGTAAGGTATGTGTAAGTTGTGCCTATGTGGTTGACTATAATATGTAAAATAGTTTTTGGTAAAAAGAAAGACAAGCTTGGTTTAGGCACAGCAGATAAACGGATGTGTTATCTATTGCTACGGTTGCTTGCTGTCTATTTTTTATCTTCCAGCCGGACGACGAGGGCCACCTGCACCGGGACCACCTGTACGACGTTTTGGAGCACCACCAGGACCACCTGCAGGTGCAGCGGCATCGTTACCACGGCCACGACGACCACGACCACCTTCTGCTTGTGCTTCGGCTTCTAAACGGCGAGCTTTTGCTTCGTTTTCGTTAGCCTCGTCGCTATTGTCATCTTCATCTTTATTTGCTTGACGCTCAGCCAATCCTTCGGCAATAGCAGCAGTAATGTAGTTGGTAATGATAGCGATAGATTTGGTTGCATCATCGTTTGCAGGAACGGCAAAATCTACTTTGTTAGGATCGCAATTGGTATCTACCATACCAAAAGTTACGATACCCAAGCGTTTTGCTTCGGCTAGTGCAATGTGTTCAACACCTATGTCAACTAAAAACAAAGCTGCTGGTAAACGACCCATTTGGGCAATACCACCTAATACTTTTTCCATTTTGTCTTTATCGCGAGATAAAGTAAGGCGTTCTTTTTTAGTAAGGCTTTCTGCGCTACCGTCGTTCAGCATTTTTTCGATGCTTTGCATTTTTTTAACGCTTTTACGTACGGTGTTAAAATTGGTCAACATACCACCTAACCAACGTTCTGTTGCATAAGGCATGTTTACTTTTTTAGCACATTCGCTAACGATTTCTTTAGCTTGTTTTTTGGTAGCTACAAACATGATTTTTTTGCCACTTTTAGCAATTTGTTTCATTGCTGCAGCAGTTTCTTGTAAGTGTTCTACCGTTTTGTTAAGGTCGATAATGTGAATACCTTTTTTTTCTGCAAAAATGTAGGGCAACATTTTTGGGTTCCACTTCTTCTTAAGGTGGCCAAAGTGTACACCGGCTTCCAAAAGTTGCTGTTGTAGTGAAGTGTTATTTTCCATTGTATATGAATATTATAATAAGTTGATAAATTAGTTACTGGCTACTTGTTTCCAGATACCTGAAACAGGTAACCAGAAATAGGACATCCACAAATTAACGTTTGCTAAATTGGTAGCTACGACGTGCTTTTTTGTGACCAAATTTCTTACGTTCAACACTACGTGGGTCGCGTTTTAATTGACCGGCTTCTTTAAGTGCAGGACGGTAATCCGGACTTACTTCTAACAATGCGCGGGCAATACCCAATTTTGCTGCTTCGGCTTGACCTTTTAAGCCACCACCACTTGCATTAATAACAATATCGTATTTGCCTTCTACATCAGCAGTTTTGATAGGTGCTTCTACTTGATTTTGTAAATACACCAACGAAAAATATTCTTTATAATCTCTGTCGTTCACAGTAATTTTTCCTTCACCCCTGCTAATGAACACACGGGCTACGGCTTCTTTACGGCGACCAACGGCGTTTTTTTGCTTTTCCATTTATTGATATGTTTTTTCTTTTCCGGTTGTGCCGGAAAAAGCTTGATTAAATTGAATTAGAATTTTAGTTCTTTTGGTTGTTGTGCACTGTGTACGTGAGTACCGCCTGTGTATACAAACAATTTTTTAACTAGTTTGCGACCCAATCTATTCTTAGGTAACATTCCTTTTACGGCACGTTCGATGATTACTTCGGGGCGACGTCTAAGCAAATCTTGTGCAGATTCTTCTTTTTTTCCACCTGGATAACCAGAGAAGTTGATGTAAGTTTTGTCTTCTAATTTGTTACCGGTAAATACAACTTTATCGGCATTGATTACAATTACATAATCGCCACAATCTACGTGTGGAGTGTAATAGGCTTTGTTTTTACCACGTAATACTGCCGCTATTTTGGCACACATACGTCCTACGGTTTGATTAGTACCGTCAACCACATACCAGTTGTGCTTTACGGTAGCCGCATTTGCATGTTTGGTGGTGAAATGAAGTTTACTCATAATTATTTATTTTTAGTGATGCTGGCGCTATCCCGCACAGCTTTTTAAAATGGATTGCAAAAGTAGGTATTGTTGTGTTGTTTTTCCAAGTTTTTGAGCACTTATTTTTCATCACCCCTTTGTAATAAATTGATTATCAATAAAAAATTTGACTACTTTTAAAAAAGTGTTTGTTAAATTGTTCATTTTCTTTGTTCCAAAAGCGATTTTTTACTTGCTTGTATTGCACCAAGCACCTATCCAAGTAGTTTCTTTTGCACCTTACAGCTATCAAAATTTGATTACTTTAGTGTTGTATGTGACTGATTTTTCATACTAACAGAGCATTATTGTGCGGCATTAATTTTTTTGACGGCGTATTGCATTTAATTTCTTTTTTTTGTAGGGTGTATAATACACATCACCTCCCAATTTTTGTTATGGTACCTGCTAAATTAAACAGCCTAATGGCTTGGATGATGGTTTCGATAGTTGCTTTTGGCATGTTTGGGTGCAAAAAAAGTACCCCTGCACCCGCAGTAGAAGAAACACTTGTAGTGATAACCACGCCTGCAACGGGCACTACCCTTATGCCGCAGCCGCTTGGTAATGGATTGCCGATAGAGGTAAAAGTAACATCTGCTATGCCTAGTGATGGTGTAATTGTAAAAGTGGTAGGGCAAAATGAAATTACGAATGCTACTTTTTATACGCAATCAATTACCAATAAATTAAGTACGAATAATTTCGTGGTTACCGGCATTCCAATTGGTTGGGCTTGCATAGCCACAATTACGGTAACTTCTGTTAAGAAGGCATCAAATACTTGGTCGGGTACGGTGCGTTTTTCGGGCAAATAGCGTGCTTTACGTTACTTGTCGGCCTTTCCATTGGTATTTACCAAATTTACCAAGCCAACCTGCCAATACCATATAACTGATATGTGGGTATTGTAGAAAGACACACCAAAAGGGTAGTTGAACCCCAAAAAAACGCGCCATTGGCAAAGCAAAACTAGCTTCCACCATTGTTTTTAGCGCTAGTACACCCAACCAAATTAACCAAAGTTGGTTGGCAAACAAAGCCACAAAAGGCATTAGAAAAACTAGTAAGTTGAACAGATACATCAGGAATAGCACTGCAAAAATGCTCTTGTCTTGGTATTTATCGGCTTTGCTAGCCCATCTAATTCGTTGATTTAAAAAGCCCATCCAAGTGTCCATAGGGGCTGTTTGTACAATTGCTTTTTGGGCATATAGGTAGCCTACTTGAGAGGGGAATTGGTTTTTAATTTTATTCATCAGCAGCATATCATCGCCGCTTGCAATCGTATCAATGCCTTTAAATCCATTAACCGCCTCAAACGCTTTTTTTTGATAAGCCAAATTGGCTCCATTACACATGCTGTGAACGCCTGCCGATACTGCTGCAACAGTAACCCCCTGCATGGTCATAAAATCGATTCCTTGAAAAGTATCTAATACGGAGCCGGAACTAGAAAAAATAACGGGTGCAGCTACTAATACAGGTTGTTGTTTCTGTATATAAGCATCGTAGTACAATAACCATTCAGGCTGCATGGTACAATCGGCATCGGTAGTGATGATCCATTCATTGTTAGATTGGGCAATAGCCAATTCAATTGCCTTTTTTTTGTATGCATTTAGGGGTGTTTGTATCAATTGCGACAACTGCAAAAGCCGAATATTGGGATGCTGCTTACTCATTTGCAGTACGATGGAAGCCGTTTCGTCGGTACTAAAGTCATCAATCACAATTACTTCCCACATGTGCAAAGGATACTCTTGTTGCAACAAACTATTTAGCAAAGCGCCAATATTCGCGGCTTCGTTCCGGGCAGGCACAATGACAGAAAAGCTGGTTTTGGGTTGGTGGTAATTGGGTAAAATAAAAGGACGTTGCTGCACAAACCAATAACGATACAAACAGATTAATACCGCGTATACCACAAATAATAAACCGGTAATGAAACTATAATAATGCCACCACATATACACAAAGAAACAGTTTTTAGTGTAAAAGCGCCGCAACTATCTGTGGCACAAAAGCTGGTTTAAGTATTTGGTGCCCCGCAGGTAAATACTGAATATGGGCATATGGAAAAAGCGAAAGCAAGCGACGTGCATTGGTTGCCGCCGGAATAACCCGATCGTGCAAGCCCAAAAAGCAGGTAATAGGAATTGCATATTGTTTGGCCACGTGTTGCAAGCGCTGTTGATTGGGCCAAAATAAGCGCACGGTGGTCCAACGATGGTATAGCAATGCTCGTAGAGGTTTAGTGGCAATACTGAATAACACAAATCGGGTTATTGATGGATTGAGTAAGCGACAATTACCTAATTGCGTAACTAACCAAGGCAGCCAATTGACTTGTAACATGAAGTATTTAAAAAGTTGGTTGCCGAAGTTGGTTTGGGTACTTAACCATTGCCACACATTGTTGTGAACGCCATCGGGTGCTAGTAATATTATTTGGTTGATGGATTTTGGGTATTGCTGTAGCAAGCATAGTGCTATGCGCGCACCCATACTGTAGCCAATTAGGGTAAACACTGTTTTTGGGGGTATGATGGATTCAATGATTTGCATTAAATCGGTCGGTTGCATGGGTAAATGTTGCACCCATTCGGTATGTCCATGGTGTGGCAATTCAATAACAATGAATGTGTAGGAAGCGGCAATTGCCGGTGTAAAACAGTTGAAAACAGTACCCGATTGTCCATAACCATGAAAACAAACAGCCCACTGTTTGCCACTGCCCAAGCGGTAATAAGCAATACGGTTGGTGCCATAAGTTGTTACGAGTTGTTTTGATAAATGGTTCATGTAATAGGTAGTAAGTTGTGCAATGGTTCACTAACAGTAGGCATGTTGGGCAATGTGTTTTGAAGAATGCTGACGCTACAAAATTATTCTTTTTTAAGAGGGATATTGCTTTTTAAAATTGTTGCTCAAAGATACAGACGCCGGGCAAATAGCCCCGACAGCAGTGGCTACCCCGCTGAGGGCTTGTGCTTGGCGTTTGTGGCGGAGTAATAACGAATGGCGGGACCCAAGAACGGTTATAGATTCAGGATGTTGGGCTCCGAAAATGCATTAAAAAAATATTTCTTAGCTATATTTTTATGCTGTTTAGGCAAGCATCTCGGTAGTTTGTGGTGATATACATCCGTTAATTAACAATCTTTTAGACTTACTATTGTGGTATTTCATTAATTTGGTTAACAGTAATTTTTTAAAACAACCAAAAAACAAAAAACCATGAACAAAAAATGGCTCGTTATGCTAGCAAGCGTAACCATTACATCAATTGCAGTAGCTCAAACTACTCCGCCACCACCCCCTCCACCGGTGCCAATGAGCAAAGAAGAAAAAGAAAAAATCCGTTTGAAACAAGAAGAAGATTTGGCGGCAGCCTACAAGGAAGCGGGCATTACCGACGAGCAAGTAGCCAAAATTAAAGCGGAAGAATTGGATGCACGTACTAAAGTAAAGGCAATAGATGATGAAGTAAAAGGTAAATTAGAAACTCTACTTACTAAGGAGGTGCTTAAGAAAGTGAGAGATACGCAAAAAAAGCACAGAGATGACATTAATAAATTGCCTCCTCCTGCCACTCCTTTAACTAAGGAAGAAAAACAAGCACTGAAATTGAAGCAAGAGGAAGAATTAGCTACTAGCTTAAAAGCTATTGGGTTAACCGATGCGCAGTTAGCAGAATTGAAAACAGTAGACGAGGCAGCGTATAAGCAAAAAAGTGCCATTAATAATGAGCGCAATAAAAAAATTACAGAGATTGCCGGACAGGAAAACTGGAAAAAATTTAAAGACATTCAAAAAAGACAAAAAGAAGCTGCAATGGCACCCAAACCTATGTAGTATTTTTTCGCTATCATTTTTGTACATAAAACAGCCCGCTTTAATTAAAAAGCGGGCTGTTTTATGTATAGACTGTTGTTTTTTAAATTATTCGTGGGCTACATCATCTGTGTTGGCTACATGGGCATCATGGTCAGTAGGTTCGGTTGTATGAGGCGTATTGGTACCATTATTTTTTCCCATATCAATAATCCAATCTTTTCTCTTTAATTCAAAATTGGTACCTAAGTATAGCCTACGTACTTGTTCGTTTTCGGCTAGTTCTTCAGCGGTGCCATGTTTAAATATTTTTCCTTCGATGAGTAAATAAGCCCTATCGCAGATGGATAGTGTTTCATTCACATTGTGGTCGGTAATGAGTATGCCAATATTTTTATACTTCAATTTGGCTACAACACTTTGAATGTCTTCAACAGCAATAGGGTCAACTCCGGCAAAGGGTTCATCGAGTAGGATAAATTTGGGGTCTACTGCCAATGCCCGCGCAATTTCGGTACGTCTGCGTTCGCCACCGCTCAAGCTATCGCCATTGTTTTTTCGAACATGGTGTAAGTTGAATTCTGATAGCAAACTTTCTAGTTTTTCGGCTCGTTGTTGCTTGTTCAGCTTGGTCATTTCTAACACAGCCATAATGTTATCTTCCACGCTTAACTTTCTAAATACACTCGCTTCCTGAGGCAAATAACCCAAGCCCATTTGAGCCCTTTTGTACATGGGCAATTTGGTAATATCTTGGTCGTTCAAAAACACTTTTCCTTCATCGGGTTTAATTAAGCCAACCACCATATAAAAAGTGGTCGTTTTTCCGGCGCCGTTGGGGCCAAGCAACCCAACAATTTCGCCCTGTTGCACTTGAATAGATACTTGCTTCACCACCGTTCGGCCTTTGTAGGTTTTTACAAGTTGCTGGGTATGTATGGTAAGGCTCATGTATTTTTTTTACAAATAAACAGTAGTTTTTTGGCAAATACAAGTTATGCCAATCAATACAGCGTTTGATTAACGTATGGTTACCACTTTTAAGTAGGTGCTTAAGCTATTCAGCATTTGCCGGATTCCAAAAATGGCGATCAAAATGCACTATTTGGTCATTTTCCACAACAATACCTTCTTTTTCTAACAGGGTTTGCATAGTAGTTGGGGTAGCAAAATGCATTTTTCCACTCAGGAGGCCTTGTCTGTTTACCACCCTGTGTGCAGGCAGCGAATGAGGTTGTTGAATACTTGCTTTTAACGCCCAACCAACCATTCTGGCACCACTTTTTGTACCCAAACAGTTGGCAATAGCTCCATAGGTAGTCACTTTTCCATAAGGAATTTGTGCAATTATTTGGAATACTTGTTCAAAATAAAGGTGTTTTTCTACACTACCACTAGGCAAAACAGTTTTCAATGTGTTGTTTTTCATATTGTCAAAACTGATGTGTTAGTAGTATCGGTTAAGAGGGTGTTGCGGAGGTAGGAGGTAGCGTATTGGGTTGTTGCTGTTCTAAAAGCCGACTTTTTTGTGGTTCAGGAACCGATTCAAAATCGTAGGGGCAATGTCTGCAACCCAATCCACAGCAATAGCCTTTTTGCAAATGGTATTTTTCTGTTAACACCATATAGCCGTTGATGTCATAATAAAAATCCTCATGTTCTATCAGTGGCTTGGTCATGTACAATTGCTTTTAAAATATCGTCTAAATGCGTAGGTAAGGGTTTGTTTATGGTAAATTGTAGGTAATGTATGCGATTGCTTTGAGCAATATCGAGGCCTTCGTAGTGGGTTTTGATGGTTAGTTCACTTGGTAAATTGGATTGTTGATACACATGATCATAGTCTACTAACAACTCTAGTTGAAATAAGTTGATAACTGTTTTGGTAAAATGATACAAATCAGGACTATCTGTTTTTAAATGAACACGACCATTGGGTTGCAAAATTTGCTGGTACAAGCGCAAAAATTTGGGGTGGGTAAGTCTTTTTTTAAAGCGCGACAAACGCAGTTGAGGATCGGGAAAAGTGATCCAAATTTCTGCAACTTCATTATTGCCAAAATAATTGGTTATTTTGTCTATATGAGAACGAATAAATGCCACATGGGTTAATTGTTCTTGTAAAGCAATGCTTGCGCCACGCCAAATACGATTGCCTTTGATATCGATACCTATAAAATTTCGGTTATTATACAATCTACCCAAGCCTACAGCATATTCGCCTTTACCACAAGCAAGTTCAAGTGTTATAGGCTGTTGGTTGTTAAAAAACGCATGCCATTGACCAACCATGTTTTCTGGATACTCAAGTACGTTGGCAAAACTTTTGATGGCCTCAAAGCGAATTAATTTTTTTTGTCCCATAAGTTAATCAATAGTCAGTGCGGCAAATATAGCGTTTGCGATAGTGTTATTAATAAATGTTGAATTTATTTTATGTTGTAATCATTTGTATATGTTAGCATATTCTTTACAAGGCATTTTTTGCGGAATACAAAAGGCTGCTTATTTCTGCCATTGCAAAATGCTTTTTCGGTAGTATGGAGCGATTGTGTATTGTGAAATATATTTTGCATATAAAAAAATCGCCTATTTAGGTGAAGAAAATGTAAGCAAATCTTTTGAGGTTTGTTGATTAAATAGCTAACTGATTTGAATAAATTTTCTACAATTTGGAAGGTTGTCTAAATAATAGACCTTTTGCTAATGGTTTTTTTAATAAAATATGTTGATTATCAACAAAGAAAATATAGGCACGGTATTTATAGTTCATTATATGCCAAACCACCAAAATAGAACTGTATGAAAATAAAATATTTACTTTTTTTTGTGTGCCTATTGGGAGTATGCCGCTTACCATTACATGCACAATTTAGCTATTTAGGTACTTACAATGGTCAAGGTAAGCCCAATTATTTGGTGAGTCCGGATACTTTATCCAATGATTTTTTAGCAAAAATTGCCGCATCGTTGCCCGAATCCAAAAAAGTACCGGTATACAATCCCGGACTAATTTCCGATGGCCGTGTAGAAGCACTTAATTTAACTTGCGAAACAGACGTTTGGATAACTTTTGTAGACGAAGGAGCCGGTTACCGAAACGTTTTAGGCTATTATACTTACCATACCGACTCGCCGCTATTAGCGCCTAGCAATAGTAATATTAAAATCATTTTTCCCAATGCTTCCAAAGTAGGTTTTGGCGGCGATTTGCGCCCTGGCGATAAAGTGTATTTAGGTAATTTTCCTGCCAAAACGGGTATTGGACTAGTGTTGTTAGCCGACGGTTGGAATGGCAGTGCCCCAACTAATGGCTTATGGAAATTGTACTCAAACAGTAAGCTAAATCCTGAAAAAGATACGTTGCTAAAAAAACATACGGTATTGCTAAACGATCCATCGAATGGACGGATTGTGATTGGTTTTGAAGATATTAAGCGCGATTTAAACAATTGCGACCACGATTTTAATGATTTGCTGTTGTATTTTACCTTACAATCAAAACAATGTGTCAAAAATTTAGATAGCATTCCCGATTTGACAGATGACGGCAAACTTGTATTTTCAGGTAATACAGGGGGCGTAGAGAGTAAAAGCTTGGGCGATGTATTGGTAAAGCGCGTGCTACAAAAAGCACAGAACAATCTTAATGGGCGTTTTGAATACCGCAATTATCCATTAGTAAAGCACAGCCAACTTCTTAAGCAACAACAAGTATTGGGTAATACAACTCCTGCTGCCAAAAATGTTTTGGGCAATTTAGTAGATGTGTCAATAGATGACTTTTTAAAAGGAAGTGCTTTAGATACCTTGTACAACATATACAACACTTCCCCAACCGACTTAACCACCTTCACCAATGCACAATCTGTACTTTCGTACGATTATACCCAACAAAATGTTTGTAGGGCTGTAGCTTTTGCCACCAAAACAAATGGTGATATTTATACCCACACCAAACCCATCTGCGATCGCTTGAGAGGTGCCAAATTATTAGGCATAACAGATTTTTATTATAACGGATTGCGGTTTGTTCGTTATACATTGCAAAGGGCGGAGGGCAATATTGAATATGCTACTAGTTTTTCGCTGAGTACAGCAACCGACAAAAAAGGGTTTACCTGTCAAAGTAATTGGTTAACAGCCGATTATACAGGGGATGAATTGATGTATAATTTTCAATTATGGGCTGCCGTTCCACATTTGGTCACCGATTTATTAATAGCCATTATCGACAATGCACAAGCAATAGCACCGGTGTATGCCGCTACTACACCCCGCTCTAATCCTACTATGTATATTACCGATTTTAAGCGCGAAGGCGCCAATCTATTACTCAATATCAACAACCTAACGGCAAGCACCAACGCCAGTATTCGCTTGAACGATAAAGTAAACGAACTGGCTACCCTATCTAACCGTAGTGTTTCGGTGGCGTTAAAGCCTTTTGGAACTACACAAATTGCCATTCCTATGAAAGATTATTATGAAAGCGATATTCGCTTGCAAACAACTGATGCAGATGTGCAAGACCTTGTGTATGCAGGCGACGGCACATGGAGCGTAGCATATGATAAAACAACTACGCAACTTAATAAGTTTTTGGTTTCCAATAGCGTTAATCGAATAGCGCAAGATGGAGAACTGCCTGTGCTGAGAAATGTGTTGGTGGATGCGCAAACATCAAATTATGTAACCGTAGCCAAATTATTGAAAGGTGGTGGTGTTGCCGAAAACTTGACTACTTACAAAACTTTACGGCTAACGGCAAGCGGCGGTAATCAACTACGCATTACACTAGTGAAAAACAGCATCAAAGACTGGCAAAACCAATACTCAGTAGTGCTACCACTGAAAAGTGTGCCTGCCGAATATTTGATTGCTTTATCTGAGTTTACCAGTAAGGCATTTCCACAGCAAGCAATTGATGCGACGGACATTACCTCTATTGTTTTTAATATTGAAAATACCAATGGCAGCACCATTAATGTGGTAAATACGCTATCAAATATTGGCTTTTTGAAGGAAGAGAAAGCCTATTTAGTGGGTTTACAGTCAAGGGATATTCAATTGTTTCCCAACCCTGCAAAAACCCATTTTAATTGCAGCTTTATGAGCGATGCCAATACCAATGTGCAAATAAAAGTAGTGGAATTGGTAACCGGTAAAACAATTTTTAGTAAAAATGTAACCACACAAAAAGGTCAAAATACCATTCCGGTACAATTGACTACTTTAGGTAATAGTAGATTATATGTAGTATCGGTTGAAGGGCAATCCGTTATTTACAAGCGCAAGAACATTACCATCGTTGAATAAGCATGGTGGGTGTGGTGGATATACTGGCGCGTTAAAGCCAATTGTTTGGTGGTTTTTGTTCTGTAAAGTTGTTGCATCAAGGTTACTACAGTTGAACGGTGCCAACGCCCATGCTGCCACATACGTAGTACCGGCCTATGGCTCATACAAATATCAAGGCTACCGTGTAGCCTAAAATGTGTTTTTGTGCATACAAATTGGGACTGGTGCGGTATTATGCATCAGCCGATTTACCACTCATTTGTTGGTTAAAATATTGCCCTTTTTTGGCGGATGCATTATTACCAATGGGTTGTATGCGTGCAAAAAGCATTAGCTATGCTAACCGGTTCTAGCGCCTATTTACCTAAATGCTAGGCTTCGGCCACAGTAATATCTTTTACGTTGCCAGTGCGTTTTAGTACGCCCCAATGCTGCAATTCGCCTTTGATGGCCCTACGTAGCGATTGAAACAATACCAACATCATTAACCACCTATATACAATGCGCTGTGGCAATAGCCAAAACAGCTTCATGAGGTTTTCTTTTTCAAACACAAAGGAGAGCGCCGCAATAACTACATCGACCAACGTAAACAATAGATAATATTGCAAAATAAGCCCTCGACTGTCGGTTAGCAAACCAACGAGCATCAGCGCATCGGCCAAGGGGGCAAATAATGGAATGATGTATTTAAACAACAAAATATCGGGCATGGCTACCCATCCCAAGCTACCATATTGCTGATTAAATAAGGTGTCTCGGTGTTTCCAAAAAGTTTGCATAACCCCAAAACTCCAACGTTTGCGTTGTTTTAAAAACTGCTTTAGGGTTTCAGGGGCTTCGGTAAAGGCGAGTGCGCGCGGTTCGTTGGCAATATGGTAACCTGCTCGCAGAATACGGATGGTAATATCGCAATCTTCGGCCAAGGTATCGCTTGTAAATCCTCCGGCTTGTACAATGGCTTCTTTAGAAAAGGCGCCAATAGCCCCGGGTACTACGGTTATAGCATTTGCATAAGCAAATCCTTTGCGATCAAAATTTTGACTGGTAATGTATTCTATATTTTGCCAATTGGTTAGTAAATTAATGGTATTACCCACTTTTACAGCACCGGCTACCGCACCAATAGGCTTACCGTTGGTGGGTGCAAAGAAGTTTTCCATTAGCATACTTACGGCATTTGGCATCAGCTTGGTATCTGCGTCAATGCACACCACGTATTGGGCAGCTGTATGGGCTATTCCATAATTGAGGGCTGAGGCTTTGCCACCATTTGGCTTGGTAAGCAATTGTATGCCCGAATGCTGAGCAAAGGCTTCAGATACTTTGGCAAAAGTGTTGTCCTTACTGCCGTCGTCCACAAACACAATATTAAAATTGGGGTAAGTACACCGGAATAAATTTTGTAAACTACTAACTGCATTTACCTCTTCGTTGTAAGCGGGTACAATAATAGATACCAAAGGCCAATCTTGTGCAGGTGTATTTGGTATTGTATTAGCCAATTGCTGTAAGGCTTTTTCTTTTCTTTTTTGCAAAACGGCCAATATCGCTAATACCAACAACCGAATGGCGCTTAACACCACAAAAGTCATGAAAAGAGTAAAAAAGAGGTTGCTAATCCAATAGCCCACTTCAAATAGCAATGCAGAAATTTGAATCAGGTAATAGCCACTGCCCTTTGCTACGGGGGGCATTACTTCGTTGGGGGTTTTGTGCATCAAATCGGCAACGGTAGTAAACGTGTAGCCTAGTTGTTGGAAATGCCGAATAATCATACCGGTTGCTTTCACAGTTTCGGTTCTATCGCCACCGGCATCATGTAGTAAAATAATATTGGCACTATCGCCATTGCTTAAATGAAAATTGTATGCGGCAATGATGCGATTTAAAATAGTGTCGGCATTAAAATCGGGTCGGTCGTTTTTTTCCCAATCTTCGGGATCTAGGCTTTCGCCAATTGTAAGGTAGTTTTGCGTTCGGCTCAGGGCTACAGGCACCAACTCCGCATCGCTACCGGGCTCACTATCGGCATTAAAGGGCGCACGAAACATGATGGTGCTGCGGCCGGTAATACATTCAATTAACAGTTGGGTGGCATTCATTTCTAGCAAGGCTCGTTGCTTGCTTACCTTACTCATATCCGGATGCGTAAAGGTATGGTTGCCAATTTCGTGTCCTTCGCGCAGAATGCGTTTTACAAGTGGAATATTGTTTTCGGCCATAAAGCCCACCACAAAAAAAGTTGCCGGAACCTTGTAATAGGCCAATGTATCAAGAATTTGTTTGGTATATACCGGATCGGGGCCATCATCGTACGTGAGTACCAATTTTTTAGCCGATGTTTTACCCAATTTGCGAATTACATAGCTAGAGGGTAGTTTATCGTAAGTTTCTTCGCTAATTAACCAGTCTTTGTTGTCTATTTCGGTAGTAATATGTCCTGGAGAAGGGGTAGCCGCCAAATCGAGTATTTCGCCTTCGCCAATATAATCAACGTCGCCGATGCTGTTGACAACTTGCATTTTGCTGAAGTCGTAGTTATTAAGTGCCTGTTTGGTCATGGGGAGGTTGTAAAAATTCCACAAACGGGCATCTTCGGCGCCCAAGCGCCAAACGGCAGTACCTGCCAGGCCATACTCGGTAGCAAAGCGCAAGGTGTTAAAGTTGGTAGCGGCATCTACAAAATGTACTTCGTGAATACTGTCGTTGCTATCATAGTATTTGTAATTTAGATTATATGTATTGTTATCGAAATTAATTATTTCTTCGCTTTCGCGGGCAGTTACCAATGCTTGTTGGTAAGTTAAATCGGTTACATGGCCTTTTTGGTCCCAATCGTAACCATAAGCAGCCATGTTTAAAATAATTTTTCCGGTAGGTACGTGTGTAGCCAATTCCGCTACTGCTGCTTCTATCCATTTTTGACTACTCACAGGCCCGGGTTTCGTACTTTCGTTGTGCTCGTCGTACGCCATTAAAAAGATGTAATCGTTGTATTTGGAGAGTTCTTTATAATTGTAATCGTCGTTAAAAGGCGATACGTTTTGGGTAACCAAAAACCCTTTGGCATGCAACCGTTCGTATAAATTTTTTTGAAATCCACTGAGGTTTTCATTTTTGTCTTCTTTCAATTCTTCAAAATCCACATTGATACCCGTAAATTTGAAGCGTTCCAATTGTTTAATTACATCATCAATCAGCTTATCTTGTTTGGCTTTGTTGGTAAATATTCGGTGCAAGGCATCGCCACTGAATTTGCCATTGAAATTGTTCGATAACAAAGGCATCACTTTTACTTTAGCAGCTTTGATGATGTCGTATGCTTTTTTATCGATATTGGTTATCAATGTATCGGCTTTGCCATCAATAAAAAACCATTCGGGCAATACCAAATTGGTTTTGCCAATATTGCGTTTGAGGGAGTAAAAACTTTGCGGATCCCATGCCACGTAAAAGGCGGCACGAATGCCAATAGAATCACCAAAAAGCGAATCGGTAATTGGGTTATTGTTGTCGTACCTTCCTAAGCGACTATTTTTGGCCCATTTATCGTCAATAAATTTTCTAAAGCCTTTGTATTTTTTTTCCAATGCACTACTTGTATATAGTTTGCTGGTATCGGTTAACAATTTTTTGGTGGCTTTGCCCGAAATATTGAGTTCAGAATTGGTTAAAGTAGCCACTGCAATACCAAAAAAAACAAACATGACCGCAGCAATAACGAGTACAATACGGGAACTCCATTTGATACGCTGCCAACGAGAAGGATTGGTGGTATGGAAAATTTGAGGCGAATGTTGCGACATAAGATTGAGTTAACAAACAGCGGCAAATATCCTACTAATCAGTCGATTAATGGAATACTTATGGAGGTGAGAGAAAAAATACCTGACTAAATTGGCCATAACGAAAGTACAATCTGTTTTATTGCGCACTGCCTACGCCATAAATACGCACATTGAGATGTTTCATTTTAAAATGCATAGATGGCTGATCGGTCCAAATAAGGGTTTTGAAAACCAGATTTTTAACTTTGGCGTAGTCGTTCAGTGTAAACATATCGTTGGTAGAAATATGGTTCCATTGGTGCAGTACATAATCGGATTTGGTAAGTGATGCTAAATCTTTATTGGTCCAATACAAATAGGTATTGCTGTGGTTGGTATTGTCTACCAAAGCCAAACTAAGCGATGGATGGTGGTCTACTTCATTTGATTCAAGGTCAATATCGGCCTCCACTTCCACGTACAAGTATCTGTATTTTCGCGATACTTCCAGGTCAGGAATCAACATGGTATCTGATGTGTTGGCATACATTTTACGTAAGGTAGTATCGGTGTATTTGTATAGTAATGTACGGGTTCCGGGTAGCGTATTGGCCGATTCGTTGTACAATTTATTGTTGCTACATACATAATTGTTGATGTTTTTGAAGTTTTTCAACAATTGCTCCATGTGTTTTTGAACAGAATCGTTTTTGCATTTTTCTAATAGCAACTTAGGAGTCAATTTGTACAATTGCCCGTAAGATAGCATATAATCCTTATAAATATAGTCTTCGATATCTCTACTCCACGACATAAAAGGCATGGATTGTTGGTTGCGAAAACCGGCAAAAGTGTCAAGCACGTCGCCCATCCAATGTACTTGTGTGGGTTTGTGTGGTAAGGGGTAATTGTGAAACAATAAAGAGGTAATGGTTGGTGTTAAATTATTGTGCGAATTGACCGATAAAAAGCGCTTAGGGGCTTTTAGCATGGGCGAATATACAATCAGGGGCACATGGTATTCGTCTATTTCGCAAGTGGTAGGGAAAGAACCTATGTGGTGATCGCCGGTAATGAAAAAGATGGTATTGTTAAAAGAAGGTCGTTTGGCATATTCTTTAAAAAAGTTCCGCAAACAATCGTCCGAAAACATAAAGGTAGTGAGCACGCTTTTGCATTTTTTTAGTGTGGATTTAATGCCACTACTCACCGACATGGTTTTGATTTTTTTGTCGAACAATTTTTCGTACACAGGTTTTTGTTCAAACAAGTAAGGCATGTGGGTGGTAGCAGTATGGTAAATGCTCAAGTGGGGCGATTTTTTTAGCGAGTCCATTACTTCAAAACTGCGGCTAAAAAGGGCATCGTCGGGGTAGCCCATCGACCAACCTTCGGAGCCTACACCCATTTCTTTATATTTTGCTCCAAACTTAGATAACACAAAATCGGTTCCTTGCAAACGAATATAGCCCCCCATATTGTCAAAATCGGGGTTAAAACCAATTAAAAATTGGGTAAAATAGCCGTTGGCTTTTAATATTTTGATAAGCGATAAATGATTCGGCATCACATTCATTAACGAAAAGCCCCTTTTGCTATAGGGTAAAGAACCAGAAATGGCCGGATGAGCCGCAAAAGTGCCCGGTGCTGTACTTAAGAAATTGTTCCATGCCAAACTGTGATTGGCCAGCGAATCTAAAAAAGGGGTAAAACTGCCGGCATAAGCATGCTGACCGCTAAAATCTCTTGACAAACCCTCTACCACCAAAATAACAATGTTGGGTGGCGTTTTTTGTAGGTTAAAAAAATTACCCAATACATCTTTACTACTATCGGCATGTAGCAGTGGATATTCAGTACTTGTAAACTTAAAGGGCTGATTGGCTTGGTAAAAAGACACTTCTTTGGCCAACTCAGCATTGCTTAACGTACGTTGTTCAAAATTGTCTTTATTGCTGAAATAAGCATAACTATCTTGTATCCAGAAGCCAAACTTATTGGTGGTTAAGTAATAACCTGTGGCATGATTGAACCATGCTTCAGAAGGGCTAGCATACGAAAATAATGCCGTAGCCAATAAGCACGTGCCCACAACCAAGCGCAAAACTGTAAAGGGTAATACCGCCGCCAAGCCCACCGTACGATACAATAGCCAATACAAACTCAGGTAAATGACAAAGGGCAAATACACCATCCAACCGCTCGTCATCATTTGTTTGGTGGTTAACCACGATTCGTACATACTACGTGTAAAAAATTCGTGGTCGAAGGGTGTGTTGCGTTCAGAAAACACCACTAGCAACGCCAAGTACATGATAATCAACAAGTGGTTGCATACATGCAAAAAAACTAAACCCATCTGTTTTTTTACATAATACAAAGCGGTAAACGGTGCAAAAAACAATACGCAATACATACACCACATCCACGTATCGTATACCAACCCCGCAAGCTCAAGCCTATATACATGCGGAATAAAAAATTTGTTGGCAATAGCGAAGTATTCAAATATGCGTACCAAACATATTACCAATAAAAATGGTATTGTTACGGTAAAATAAGCGGGCAATACTTCTTTCTTAAAACTAGGCATCTATGATGATTAAAGCCGGCAAAGATATTTATTTGCACGGTTGTATAGGCCAAAACAACCGAAACATAAGGTATATAAATAGTGAAAATTATTTAACCTCTTGCAAATCAATCAACTTTTTGTAAATACCCCCTAATTGTAGTAAGGTTTCATGATTGCCGCGTTCGGCAATAGTACCTTGTTGCAACACAATAATTTCGTCGGCATGACGAATAGTACTTAGGCGGTGGGCAATCACAATACTTGTACGGTTTTGCATTAAGTTATTAATCGCTTCTTGCACCAATCGTTCGCTTTCGGTGTCGAGTGCAGAGGTGGCTTCGTCTAAAATAAGGATAGGAGCATTTTTATAAATGGCTCTTGCAATGGTAAGTCGTTGCTTTTGTCCTCCGCTGAGCCGCATACCTCTATCACCAATGGGAGTATCGTAACCGTTTTCTAATTCTGAAATAAACTGATGCGCATTGGCAATTTTTGCCGCAGCAATGGCCTTCTCTCTATCTAAAACGTTGCTGCCAAAACCAATATTGTTTAAAACGGTATCGTTAAAAAGGATGGCTTCTTGCGAAACAATAGCAATTTGTTGTCGTAAATTTCGTGTTTTAATGTTTTTAATATTTTCTCCATCAACATAAATACCACCTTGTTCTACATCATAAAAACGGGGCAATAAGTCTGCAAGGGTAGATTTGCCAGAGCCGCTTTCACCTACCAAGGCTACCGTTTTTCCTTTTTCAATGGTAATGTTAACATTTTTTAATACTTGTTTATCGGTATACGAAAAGCTGATATTCTTGTATTCAATTACGTTATTAAATTGTGTTATTTCTTTTGCATCGTCGGCATCCTCAATTCGGTTGGGCATATCAATAATTCTCAACACGCGTTCTCCTGCCGATAAACCTCGTTGGAGCGTGGTAACAGCGTTGGCAATATTTTTTGCCGGGGCAATAATTTGAAAATAAAAAACAATGTACGTAATAAACGACGACGCTTTTAGCGGACTAGTTCCGTTAATGATTAGTGAACCGCCATACACAATGATAATCATAATGACCAAAACACCTAACACTTCTGAAAGGGGAGAAGCTAATTCTCTTTGATTCATAATATTTTTTAGTGTTTTTGCTAAGGCAGAATTTTCTGTTTCGAATTTGTTGTTGACAGTTTTTTCAGCATTAAAACCTTTTATTATGCGTATACCAGAAATGGCTTCTTCTGCCATGTTTAAAACATAACCGGAGAGGGTTTGACTTTGGTTTGATTTTTTTCGTAAACGGCTAGATATTGTGGAAATAATGAAGCCGGAAATTGGGAAAAACACCAAAGTAAAAATGGTTAGTTTGAATGACAAATAAAATAGCATTACAAACGTGGATACAATTACTAAGGGTTCTCTAAAAATGGTTTGTATAGAGGTAGCAACGGATACTTCAATTTCGCCAACATCGTTACTAATGATGGATAGTAAGTCGCCCTTTTTTTCGCTATGATAAAATTCTAAAGACTGTGTTGTGTATTGTAAAAAAATATCGTGCCTAATTTTTTTTAGTAAGTTAGAGCGCATTCTGATGATTACTTTCTGTGCCAAATAGCCAAATACATTTTTAAACAAAACAAATAAAAACAATACGGCACATACATAAATTAGCACACCTAATTTGCCAAATTGGTTTATGTAGTTGTTTAAATTGTAATAAAAATAGTCCTTAAAAAAGTCTATTTGCCAATTAAAAACCGGAACTTCTTTTACAACGGGTTGTGCATTGTTAAACAAAACATCTAACAACGGTATCAGCAGAGAAAAATTTAAAAGACCGAAAATGATATAGAAAAATATATAGATAATGTATTCGGGCAGGTAATGCCGATAAGGTTTTGAGAAACTGAGAATACGAAAAAAAATTTTCATTGTCGCCTTTTTATATGCGTAATTAGATGAATTAAAACTTAAACAATCGTAGAATATACATTTTATAAAATTTCTGACAAAGCCATTTTATGCGTCGGATATTTCCATTAGAACGGATAGAAATAGAAGAAGAAAGCGTGCCATTAAACGATCCTTGTTCGGTTAATGGTGGATGCGCCCAATACATGTTAAGTACTTTTTGCTCAATCATTTCATTGTGCCACCAATCAATCACCGTAGTACATTTTTTTTGCTTAAGATGATTGAGCATGATTTGTGCTGCGGCATAATCTATTAAATAGGCACCGGCACATCTGCCTTTGGAAGCCGGGTATAAGTATTTGTTTTTCTTGAGTTGATAAATAGAAGGAAATTCGAGTGTGGCGTTTTCTAACGATATCATAAACCCGGGCGTTAATGTAGTGGCTTCCTTAGCAACTTTTTGAATTTTTTCTATAAAATTATCGCCAATAAAACATACATCGTTTTCGAAAACAAGCGCCATTGCATGCTTTTCGGCAACAATTTTTTCATAAATAAGAATGTGTACCAATGTACAATAAATGGCACCTTTTGATAAATAACTAGCTACGCCTTCATCAAAATATTGATTTATCAGTTTTTTATTTTCAAAGTCATTGTGATATTCCGTAACAAACTCAACGGGTAAATGCAGTTGATTGGTAAATATATTTTTTAATTGCACCTCTCTATCTTCATACCCTTTGATGCCGTGGACAATATAAATACCTGTAATGTTGGTAGATGTAATCATGCAGTTTTGTATAAAAAAACGGCTGTAAAGCGAACAGCTTTTTGTGTGCAAACATAAGTATAAAAACGCTCTAGCTACGAGCTTGGTTATTTTAGGCGCTTGTTGTAATACTCATAACCGTTAAAAATACCGCTTGCCTATTATTTTGAAGCATCGTTTGTTTGCCGCTATGGCTGTACTTTTGCTGTTTGATACCAAGACTGTTTGCGAGCTTTATTAAATAATATGTATGTTCGATAGCCAACTTAACAACAAACAAAATATTGCCATTGATAAATATTTTTTACCACTCCTTGCACTTGGCATCTTGGTGAATGCTTCCGGCTTGTTTACCACTATTCTAGATTCCGACGGAACGTTGTATGCCACTATTGCAAAAACGATAGCCCAATCGGGCGATTTTGTGAACCTAAAAGTTAGCGGAAAAGATTGGTTAGATAAACCGCACTTGCCTTTTTGGCTAGCGGCATTGAGTTACAAAATATTTGGTTACACTAGTTTTGCCTACAAACTGCCGGCATTTGTATTTTGGGCATTAGGTGCGCGCTATACCTATTTGTTTGCTAAACAACAATATTCTGTTACCGTAGCTCAAATAGCTACCCTCATTTATGTATCGGCTACGCATTTGGTTATTTCCAACAACGATGTACGAGCCGAGCCCTATCTTACGGGTATGATTATTGGTAGTGTATACCATTTCTATTGTATTTATAAGCATCAATCTATTAAGCAACATTTACTATTAGGCTGCTTATTAGCTGCTTTAGCGGTAATGACCAAGGGGCCGTTTGTATTAATTACCATAGGTGCCGGTTTTGTATTGCAATGGTTGGTATATAAAGAGTGGGAACAGTTTTTGAGACCGATTTGGTGGATGGCTTTGGCTTTGATTGGCGTGTTGATTTTTCCTGAAATATATTGTTTGTATGCAC
>Ga0209398_1000552_pt1 | contig 22851 bp, 13 predicted proteins | sample AshMeaBigSpring_FD_184125 | JGI IMG/M metagenome (GOLD analysis project Ga0209398, IMG submission 184125) | Groundwater microbial communities from Big Spring, Nevada to study Microbial Dark Matter (Phase II) - Ash Meadows Big Spring (SPAdes)... | ecosystem: Environmental > Aquatic > Deep... | reverse complement strand
CAATTAGGATTGACCTGAAAGATTGCAAAACCTCAGTGAGTATTGAGGTAGTCGAATTCCCAACCGCGAAAGTCTTCCCGACATGAATTAAGTACCGTCGAGGCGACGTCGTAGTTCTCCGCTTCAAACTCGCGTTGAGTCAACGCGATTCGGCTGGCGTAGAGCAACCATTCGGCGCGCTCCAGCTCCTTTTTCATCTGCCCTTTGGCGATTTGTGTTTCGTCCAGCGCTTCAGCAGTCTTCGCTTCTTGCCGGATAGCATCATTTCTAGCGACCAAAGCGCGATTGAATGCCCAGCCGAACGCAACGACGCCGCCAAGAGTGACGAAGAGTATGGCCGCAACCAGTCCTGCCACCAGCGGATGGCGACGCATCCACTTAGCCATGTTTTCGGCAAAGCCCGTCGGACGAGCGCTGATCGGCTCGCCGCGCTGCCAGCGTTCCAAGTCGTCTGCCAGTGCCGACGCCGAGTCATACCGTTTGATAAAATCCTTTTCCAAACACTTGAGCGCGATCGTTTCGAGGTCACGATTCACAGACGGATGGAGCGTGCTTGGCCGGATCGGTTCACTCGAGAGCGACTTGAGCAGCGTTTCGACAGGCGAGCTTTCGCGAAATGGTGGTCGGCCGGTCAGCAGTTCGTAAAGAATCGCCCCCAAGCTGTAGATATCGACGGCCGTTGAAAGCTGTTTCTCCCCCATCGCCTGTTCCGGAGCCATGTAGCTAGGCGTGCCAACAATCGCGCCGGTCCGCGTCATGTCACTGCCACCTTCGACCCGCCTGGCAAGACCAAAATCGGTTACATAGGGCGTGCCTTCTTGATCCATTAGAACGTTCGCTGGTTTCAGATCGCGGTGCAGCACGCCGCGCTGATGGGCATGATGAACAGCTCGGGCAATTTGCGAAAGCACCTTCACACCGGCACGAACGTCGTTTCGCAATTCTGGGAGCGCGTCCCGTAAACTGCGGCCCTCAATCAGCTTCATGCTGAAGTAATGCTTGCTGTCGTGCTCCCCGGTTTCGTAGATCGGCGCGATATGGGGATGGTCGAGATTCGCAGCAGCTTCGGCTTCCTGCTTAAAACGCTGGACTTCGTCGGCGGACGCCAATTGCCCCGACAGAATCATCTTCAGCGCCACGAGACGATTAAGCGTCGTCTGACGCGCCTTGTACACGACACCCATTCCGCCGCGGCCAAGTTCCTTTAGCAGTTCGTAGTCGCCAAAATAGCGAACACGAGGCCATGCGGCAGGCGCCGCGTTTTCCGCCAAACCGACCGTCGGCTCATTCGCAGAGGCGTTGAACGGCTTGGCCAGCCGTTCCATAGCCGCACGATTTGCGAAGAACGAACGCAGGTCGGCCGCTAACTCAGGATGCGTCGCGATAAGTTGTTGTGGATCGAGCGGCTCTGCGGCTTCGACTGAACGCAGGTATGCCGCGAGCACTTCTTCCAGCTTCGAGCTTCGCTCCGATGAGTCTTGGGGAGGATGGTCCATAAGTAACGGCTGACCTATTTGAACGAATGCACAAGTGTATTGATCACTACTACGTTTTTAGTCTGGGATTGCGTGGGTTCATCTCTCCGCATGCGGCGTCGCGTCCCAAACGCGGATGTTGCCGTCGGTGTCTACGGAGGCGAGTTTGTGGCCGTCGGGGCTGAATGCCAAGCCGGCGATGGGGCGTTGGTGTCCGGTCAAGGAGATGACTTCCTGCCCTGAGGTCGTGTCCCAGAGCTTGATGGTCTGATCGTAAATGCCGCCACCCGTCGCCAGCCGGCGTCCGTCGGGGCTGAAGGCCACGCACTCGACGCGGCCGATGTGGCCGCTCAGTTCGAAACGTACCTGGCCTGATTCGACATCCCAGATTTGCGCGGTCTTATTTCCGTTGCCGGTGGCGAGTTGTTTGCCATCCTGGCTGAATGCGACCGAAGTGAACGACATGGGAATGGACGACGAGAACTCTCGCTGTTCGCCTGTTTCCACGCTCCAAATCTTGAGCGTGTTATGTGCCGATGCCAGAAACTTGCTGTCGGCCGAAAAGGCCAGCCCCTGTATAATTCCCCCTTGTCCGGTAAACGACCCCTTCAAGCTTCCGTCGGCGAGATCCCAGAGTTTGACTTGGCGATCCTGGCTGGCCGAGGCGAGCCAGCGTCCGTCAGGGCTGAAGACCTTGGCCGCGATGAAGTCTTTGTGTTCTGGCAATACACAGATTTCCGTTCCCGTTTCCGCCTCCCAAACGCGGATCGCATGCGCCTGATTCGATGCTGCTAGTCGCTTGCGGTCGTGGCTAAAGACAGGCGATTGGCGGAATTCACCGGACGCCTCGAACGTTGTTTCTTCTAGCCGGCCCAGGTTCCAGGACTTGACCGACGACGCGGCCGCTGACAGCGACTGGCTGTCGGATGTGAACGCAATCCTAATTCTCGACCAGCCGCTAATCCCGCCGAACTTGAGCGGCAGCGAATCTCTCGAGGACGCGATGTCCCATAGCTTGACCGTTTCGTCGGAACTGGCGGTTGCCAAAAGACCATCGGCGGACAGCGCGACATGATTGACGCCGGTCGCGTGGCCTTTGATCGTGGCGTGCTCGTTCCCCGTTGCCGCGTCCCAAATTCTGGCCGTCCGGTCGCTGCTCGACGATACGATTTGCTTGCCGTCGCTGTTGAATGCCACACTCGTCACGCCGTCGCGATGACCGAACAGCGTGGTCAGTGCTTCGCCCGTCTCCACATTCCACAACATCAGATTGCGATCACCTCCGCCGCTGGCCAATTGTTTGCCATCGAAACGAAACGCGACGGAAGCCACCGACGCCGCGTGGCCGCGAAGTGTCCGCAACTCGGTGCCCGTTTCGAGATTCCATAACTTGATAGTGTGATCGTTGCTAGCGGTCACCAACTGCATGCCGTCCGGACTGAAAGCCACCGCGTTCACCGCATGACCATGAATCGCCAACTTCAACCGTTGCTCTGGCTTCTTATAAGGATTGGGCACTTGACCTTGCAGCCTGACCGCCTCTTGCCGCGTGGCAACGTCCCAGATCATCACCTCGCCAGGTCCGTACTGCTGCGCCGTGCCGCCGACGGCCAGTCGGTCGCCCGTGGGGCTGAACGCGATGCTAGACACATCGCCTGGATGCGGAAAGGTGTGGAGAATATCGCCCGTCGCGGCATCACACAGAAGAGTTTCGCCAGAAACATACTCCGTTTGCTTTTCCTTGCCTGAAAACATGCCATTTGAGCAGCAGGCTGCAAGGAATTTGCCGTCGGTACTGTACGTCACATGATTGAACGCCAGCCGCGAGAAGGCATTGAACGGCAGTTTGCGCGAGGGAATGGTCTTGATTGTTTTGCCGGTGCGGCTGTCGAAGAATACAACGTCGTGACTCGTTGCGGCCGCGACCTGTTTGCCGTCGGGGCTAATTGCGACCCTGCGGAGTCCAGAACGATCCGGCTTGGCCGACCAGGTGAGCAATTCCGAATGGGCCAATCGTTGCCAGTAGAACCACTCCCATCCCCGTAAATCGACCCCACCCAATCCATGCGGACGACTGGCGTCGAGAAGCTGCTGCAAGCGGCCCATGGCGGCGTCGTTCCAAGCGACCTGGGCCAGATTCATTTGTGCGGCGTAAAGTCGGCGACGCGCAACGTTCGTTTCCGCGTCGGCCCGAAGCTCTTCGCGCCGTGCATGATCGGCACTCGCTTTGGCTTCTGCCGCCTTCTGGTCCGCGCGGTCCTTTTCCGCGAGGGCCAGTTGTGCGGCGGCTTGGGCCTTGACTGCCTGCTCATTGGCACGCTGCTGCTGAGCAATCGCCTGTCGAGCATTCTCATCGGCACGATTCGCTTCGCGCTGAGCGGTGTTTGCGGCGAGTTCCGCATCACGAGCGCGGTCGCGTGCCTCGGCCGCGAACCACGCTGAGACGCACATCCCAACGAGCAGCGACGCCGCTACCGCGGCCGTCAACCCTGCCACGACCGGATTGCGGCGGCACCAACGCCACGCGCGGGCCGGTGCGCTGATCGGTCGAGCTTGAATTGGCCGGCCGTCGAGAAAGCGTTGCAATTCGTCGGCCAATTCCTGCGCCGAGGAGTACCGCCGCGCGGGGTCCTTCTCAAGGCACTTCAGGCAGATCGTCTCCAGATCGCGCGGCACATCCGAATTCAGTTGCCTTGGGCTCGCCGGCTCACGCGTCATCACTTGCATGAGCGTGTCAACGGGCGTAGCGGCTTGAAACGGCGGGCGACCGGTAAGCAGGCAGTAGAGGATCGCGCCCAGCGAATAAACGTCCGACAGCGGCCCGACCATGCCCCGCTCGCCACCGGCCTGTTCGGGCGGCATGTAGCTGGGAGTACCAAGCACCTGCCCCGTAACCGTGTGCCCGACGCCGCTTCCGACTTGCTTTGCTAGGCCAAAGTCGGTCACGCGCGGCTGGCCGTCGCGGTCGAGCAGAACATTGGCTGGTTTCAAATCGCGATGCACCACCCCTTCGACGTGCGCGTAGCCGATCGCCAAGGCGACCCGACGGACCAACTCGGCCGCCTCGGGTGGTGGCAGCACCCCGCGCCCGATCTTCTGCGCCAGGCTCTCTCCTTCGATGAACGCCATCGAGAAATAGTGCTGCCCGTCGTGTTGACCCACTTCAAAGATCGGCACGATGTTCGGATGGTCCAGCTTCGCCGCCGCTTCCGCTTCGGCGTGAAACCGTTCGACTTCCTGCTGGCTGGCCAGTTGCCCGGCCAAAATCATCTTGAGCGCAACGAACCGCTTGAGGTTCACCTGCCGTGCCTTATAGACGACGCCCATGCCGCCGCGGGCAACTTCTTCGAGCAACTCGTAGTCGCCGAAGTACCGAACCTTCGCGGCCCGCCGCGTCGATGTGGTCGAATCGACGGCGATCGTTGGCGTATCAACCATAGGCCGCAGCGGCTCAGCCAGCCGTTCCATTGCCGCGCGGTTCGCAAAAAACGATCGCAGATCGTCCGCCAGGTCCGGATGCGCCGCGAGCAATTCCCGCGGATCGATCGGCCGGCACGCTTCTACGGCGTGCAGGTATTCGGCCAGCACCTGTTCTAGACGTTTATCGCGGTCACTCGGGTTTGTGGAAGCGTTGCTCATGGGAGCGGCTCAACGGTTAATCGGACGATGCTTTCAACGCCAGTCGCAGTTCACGCAAGATCACTTCGGCGATCCAGCGATCTTCCGCGGATAGACTCGAGGGTCGGCGAATTCGCGTTCGGCGGCGGCCAGAGCTTGCCGTGCGTCGTCGGCCAGCGTTTGGTGGTGCAGGACCAACGCCTTCAAGGCCAGCGTCAAAGCATTCGCCGAACCGTGTTTTACGAGTTTAGACAACGCGGCGAGCGACTCGTCGAATTGCTTCTGGCGGCAGAGGGCGAGTGCCAGCGTGTGCGCGGCGAACCGCGGGTCGGCCGCGGCGCCGGGATCGTGGCGGACGCCTTGACGGGCAAGGGCCACAACCGCGGCGAGGTCCTCGATTCCGTCGGCGGCAAGGACGCAGGTGCAGGCCACTTCGGCCGCGGTGAAGCCCTCGGCCCGTCGCGGATCGTCGCCGTAATTCGATTGCGCGGCCTGCCACGTTTCCGCACAGCACTGGCGATATCCGGCCTGATCGCCGGCCAGCAACCGCATCACGGCTTCGCGTCGCCAGGTCTGATAGGGATAGGCATACAGGCGGCGAGCCTTCTTCATGTCGTCGGCCGCCGCCGTGAACTGGCCGAGTTTCGCGTGGGCATACGCTCGGCCTTCGAGTTCGGCGGGATCGTCTTCCTTGTCACCCAGGTTTTGCGTGAAGGCCGCGATCGCTTCCTCGCCGCGTCCGATTTCGGAAAGGCACCAGGCGCGGCGGTAGGGCAGAAAATAGGTGACGCGGCCCGCGGCCTGGAGTCGGTCCAAGTCGTTCAGGCAGGCTGCGAAGTCTCGGACTTGCCAGGCAAGGTCCGCCCGCAGTTCGAGGCTGGGCCAGTCATCCGGCTGCCGTTCGAGGCGTCGAGCCAGCCCGCGGATGGCGGCCAGTCGCTCCCACTTCGCCGTCGGCTCCGGCAGCTCGCGTTGGCCCAATTCAAAGGCCCGGGCGAGGTCGGCGACGGCCGCGTCGTGATTCCCGGCCAGCTCATTCGCTCGGCCGCGACGCAGGTACACGAGCGGATCGGAATCGAGGCCGCGCTCGATCGCGGCGGTGAAATCGGCCACGGCGGCCGGACCGTCGCCGAGCAGCAGGTGGGCCGTGCCGCGGCGGCTGAACAGGCGACCGTCTGGATGCTCGGCCAACAGGGCGCTGACATGCTCGCGAACGCCCCAAGCGGGAATCCGCTCCGAACCGCGAAACGGCTCGGCCGGCAATTGCATTTCGCATTGCCACGCCTCGCGCTCGTGCCAGGCGGCTGTAGCCGAAGTCGTGAGACTTCGGTACAAACTCTCACGAGTTCGGCTACGTGCGGACAGCGGCCGCGACGCATACCCGCCCACGTCATCGACGCCGTGGCCCGACACGACCTGGGCCAGCTCGACGAGCCGATCGACCGGCCGATCGTCCGGAGCCAGCGGCCACTCGCGCAGCCGATCGCCGGCCGTGCTCAACAGCGTGTTCGCGTTTGGACCGAGCGCTGGCACCGCCGCCATGCGCGGCGCTTGGACGGCCGCGGCGACTCGATACAGGCCGCTCAGCGGTTCGCCCGTCGCGGCGTCCCACACGCGAAAGACGCCTTCTTTGCCCGTCAGCAATTCCGTTCCTCGATGCGAGAAGCGGACCACTTCAACCCCGCGAATCAGCCGTGCGGAAATCCGGGCGCGGTCCACGTCCCAGAGTTCCGCGATCTCGTCGTCAAACAGCAGCGCGAGACGGCGGCCGTCGCGGCTGAACTCGGCCTGACGAATGTGCCCGTGCAAGTTGCCGAGCGACTGCGTTTCTTCGCCCGTGGCGGCGTCGAGCAGCACGGCTTCGCGATCCGGCCACACGACCAGCACGCGGTCGCCACGCGGCGTCAGTCGCGCCAGTTGATGCTCGCCGATCGCGATCGACGACAGCGGCGAAGATAAGCCCGACCGACGGCGCTCGATCCGACCGGGCGGCAGCGGCTCGAAGCCGTAACCAATCCGCCGCTGCGTGCCTTGCAGAACAACCGTCGTAGCCGACGTCGTTGTGGCGGAAGTCGTAAGACTTCGGTCCAAACTGTCATGATTGTCGTTGATCGCTCCGCGATCCAACGTTGGTTCGCGGAGCGAACCACGACTTTGGACCGAACTCTCACGAGTTCGGGCACTGGATATCACGGCCAGCGAGATGCCATCCTTGCCGCCGGCAAATTCCTCCAACCGCTCGCCGGTGACCACGTTGACCAGCACCGCCGAACCGTCGCTGAGCATCACCATCGCCTGACGTTCGTCGTCGCTGAAGCGAATCGCCTCCACGCGCCAGCCGAATTTCAACTCTGGCCCGACCGGAACACCATCGGCCAAATTCCACACGCGCAGCAATCCGAACGGCTCGGCCCCGCCGCGTTCCACCGCCATGTCGTGATGCCCTTGGCCGATCGCCAGCCACCGTTCGCTCGGACTCAGTTCCAACACCGACACGCCCTGATCGTTCAATCCCTGGCACGGCCGCAGCGACGAACCGAGCGTTGTCACATCCCAGGTGCGGACGATGCCGTCTTCGTCGGCCGAAAGCATCCGGCGGCCGTCGGAGCTGAACGCGGTCGTCATCTGCCCGTACAGATGCCCCACCGCCAAAGCCACGTGCTCCTGCGAATTCAAGTCGATCAGGTGGACGGTCCCCTGGCGCGCCTCCGGCCCGCGAGCCGACACCGCCAGCCGCTGGCCGTCCGGGCTGAAGTTGATCTGATCGGCCGCCGTCGCGATCGGAAATTCCGCCAGCAATCCGCCCAAGATTTCGCGGTTGACGAGCACGATCGACCAGTTGTCGCGGCGCTGTACGGCGATGCGTTGGCCTTCGGGCGAGACGGTGAAACTCCAGATCGGTTGCTGCCAGTGCGTGATCGCCGGCGGGTCGTCCGCCAGCGGCGAGCAAAAGTACAGCCGTTCGTCGTTCAAGTGTGCGACCACGATCGGCTCGCGACCGACCAGCAGCAACCGCCGCACAGCTCGCGGCATCACGACTTGGGCTTGCGACTTGCCCGTGTCCGTATCCCAAAGCTGAATCTGTGTCGGCCCGTCGCCGCGACCGCCCGTGGGATCGCAGGCGAAGGTGGCAAAGTAACGGTCGTCGGGACTGAAGGGTGAATCCATGCCGAATTCGTGATCCGCCACCGCCGCGGCCGTCGGCGTGGGGCGGCCCGTGGTCGCGTCAAAAAGCTGGACCTCGTTCTCCGCTTCGATTTCGCCAAAGTTCGCCAGCAGCCGCCGGCCGTGCGGCGACATCGCCAACCAACGCACGCGCAGCCGATGTTCGATCGCCGGCCACGCCTCCTGCCACGTCGCCGCGTCACGCAACTCGATTCGCTTGTCCGCCGAGAACAACACTCGCTGCCCGTCCGGCGTGAATTGCACATGCCAAGCGTTGAGCAGCGGCACGGGTCGCGGCGCGCCGACCGCGCGGCCGCCGGCCGTTTCGAACACGCCGATGGTACCGGAGTAATTCCGCGGGTCCGACAAATTCATCGGATTGCAGGCGACCACGATCCGTTGCGAATCCGAACTGAACGTGACGTTCCAAACCGAGTCGGGCTGATCGAGCGGTTCGCACCGCGGCCGGCCCGATTCGGCGTCCCACAGCCAGACTTTTTTTCCAGACCACGTGGCGATGTGCCGGCCGTCCGGGCTGAACGCCGCCTGAGCGTGCTGGTCGTGCGCGAAGACCTGCGCGAGTCGCGGGATCTGACCTCCCAGCGCTCCCAAGCGGCGGCGATGCGGTTCTTGAAGCGCCGCATCCGGCCCTTCGAGTTGCAACGCTTCGGCGAACCAGGTCATCGCCTCCAGCGGCCGATCGCGGTCCAGCGCATTCGCGCCGTTGGCCACGTACTGATGCACGATCCGCTGTTGATTTTCGGCGGCTCGGGCCACGGCCAGCGCCCGCTGCTCGACGGCCTGCCGCCATTGCCAGACGACTCCCGCCACGCCGGCCACCAGCAGCAGCACCAGGGACGCGGCGAGTGTGGCGACCAGCGGATTTCGCCGCGCCCATTTCCGACCCCGCTCCCAACTCGAAACGGGCCGCGCCGCGATCGGTTTTCCCGCCAGCCAGCGATCCAGATCGTCGGCCAGCGCGGCCGCTGAGTCGTAGCGTTTGGCCGCGTCCTTTTCCAGGCATTTCAAGGCGATCGTTTCCAGGTCGCGATCCGCCGCCGGGTTGATCGACTTGGGCCGAGGCGGTTCGCTCGACAGCGATTTGAGCAATGTCTTGACCGGCGAGTCTTCGCGGAATGGCGGGCGGCCGGTGAGCAGTTCGTAGAGCATCGCGCCCAGGCTGTAGACATCGACGGCGGTGGTCAGGACTTTTTCCGCGCGGGCCTGTTCGGGTGCCATGTAGCTCGGCGTGCCGACGATCGCCCCGGTCCGCGTCACGTCGCTGTCGCCTTCGACCCGTTTTGCCAAGCCGAAGTCCGTGACGTACGCAGTCCCTACCTTGTCGAGCAGAATATTCCCCGGCTTCAGATCGCGATGCAGCACGCCGCGCTGATGCGCATGATGCACGGCCCGCGAGACCGCGGCGAGCAGTTCGATCGCCCGATTGTCGCCTTTCGCTCCGCGAAAGAACGTTGTTTCGCGGAGCGAAAGGCGACTATCTCCCTCGATCAGCTTCATGCTGAAATACTGCTGCCCGTTGTGCTCGCCGGTCTCATAAATCGGCGCGATGTTCGGGTGATCCAGATTCGCCGCCGCCTCCGCTTCCTGCCGAAACCTCTGCACGTCATCCGCCGATGCCAACTCGCCCGCGAGAATCAGTTTCAGCGCCACGAGCCTGTTCAGCGTCGTCTGGCGCGCCTTGTATACGACGCCCATGCCGCCGCGGCCGAGTTCCTCCAGCAATTCGTAATCGCCGAAGTAGCGGACGCGAGCTGACGGCGGATTGGGGATTGCGGATTGCGGATTGGCCGAGGCATCCATCGTCGCATCGAAGGCGGACCCGGCAATTCGGTCCAGGGCCGCGCGATTGGCAAAGAAGGAGCGGAGCTCGTCCGCCAGGTCGGGATGCTGGTCGATGATCTGTTGCCGGTCCCGCGGCGTTCCGGCTTCCGCGGCGCGTAAGTATTCGGCCAGGACTTGCTCCAGGCGCGCGTTTCGGTCGGCGGAGTCTTGCGCGTCTGGATTCATCGCCAGGTCGTTACTCAGCGACCGTGTTCATCAATTCCCGCAAGCGGCGCAGGCCGCGGTGCAGCAGACCGGCGACCGCGGCATCGGTGCGGTCAAGGTGCGCTGCGACTTCCGTCAATGTCCAGCCCTGCAAGTGGTGCAGCGCGACCGCTTCCCGCTGCGCGTCGGGCAGGGCGAGCAGGGCGTCACACAGCCGCAACAGCTCCTCGCTTCTCACCACCTGCTGGCTGGGCGATGATTGAGCTGCCGCCAGGCAGGCGCCCAGCCGAGCCGAGGACTGCTCCAGAGCTGCTTCCAGCGACCGTTCCCGACTCACGTCCCGCTTCTGCCGCCGGGCTTGCCGGAGCGCGTCACGGATGTTGTTGGCCAGCGCCTTGCGCAGCCAGGCGGCGAAACCGTCTTCGTCTCCGGAAAACTGCTGCCGCTTGGCGTGGGCTTCGAGCAGCGTGTGCTGAACCACGTCTGACGCCTCCACCTTGGCGTGCGGCCGGGCGTCGAGCTGCATCCGCGCCAGCAGCAGCAGGTACGAGCGGTACTGCTCCAGGCAAGGCTCCCGCTGGTCGTGCTTCACTTTCGCTGAATCCCTCCCTACAAGCGCAACCGTTCACACCCCGGCGGAACATTTCGCCGGATTCGAGGGGGTCAGGTACATGTTTTCGGTCTGCGCGTCTCCGCTTGGTCGGGCGGATGGGCCGAAAAATGTACCAGACCCCGGCCCGTGAACGGTTACCTACAAGCCAAAGCGCCGTCGCCGGCGAATTTGTGCGCGCCAAAAATCTGGCTGCGGCAACTCGTGCCAGCCAAACAAGTAATGTTCCCGGCATTGTATCGCCGCGACCTGGAACTCGCCCCTGGCTCTTCTCCGCGAACCGCCCCGAGTGCTCCCCGGCCGGTGCACCGGTCGGCCTCGGCGAGAACATTTCAGCTTGCAGGGGGCCGCGCAGCTGCGCGGGACCGGCTGGACGCAGAGCTCGACATGCGGTCCCCCCTGTTGCCGGCTCTTCCTTGCGCTCAAGCCCGGCGATCAGAGACTGGCTCGCTTCACGTCGTCCATGACCTTCCCGCCCGGGTTACCTCCTCGCCCTCTCCGGCCAGGGATGAGGAGGCAGTTGTCGCCCCATGTTGACACCGAGGGGAACCGTCCTGGCTCGGCCCGGTCGGCGGTGCACACCCGGACTATTCAACGGCCGCGGGGCGCTAGCCCCCGGTTCTGGCGGCAACCGGGGGCCAGCGCCCCGCGGCTGATTTGCGTGGTGTCTGGGGCAGGATGGCGGTAAGTCCCCATGCATGAACGCGTTTTACCTCTACCGGCAGCTTCACAGGGCTTGCCTGTCGTGGCAGGTCCGTTCGGACCAGGGACTCAACTTCGACGCGATCTTGGCGCTTGCCGTTTCGCCCGATGGGAATCGGCTGGCCACCGCGCGGCCCGGCGACGAAGTGAAACCGTGGAGCCACGCCGATGGAAAAGTCGTCCGCACCATCTCGCCGCCTGCCAAGGACAAGAACGGGGCGCCCCGCGCCAACATCAGGGGCTTGTTCTTCGCCGGCGAAGGCCGGCAGTTGGTGGCCGTCGCTCGCCACGCTTTCGATCGGCGGAAGTTGGATCGGCTGAGGGCCGAGGTCTTCGCCGGGCAGGGCACAGTTCGCCTGGAGTCGATCACCAAGACACTCGAATGCCGCTCCTGGACGCTGGCGGGCGACGGGCCGGCGCCTGTCGAGCCGTTCGATCCGCGGCGGTTGCAGACGCCCGTCTCGACGCTGTTGTCCGGCGGAGTCTTCGCCGCGGACGGTGGGCACATGCTGAACATCATGTTGCTCGATCGTTCGCCGGACGGCAAATCGCTCGTGCTCGCCGGAGCCGACACGGATGTGGCGACCATCGCCGTCGGACAAGCGCGGCAGGCGGGCAAGGTCCACACCGGCCGGCTGATCGTCTGGGACCCGGAGCAGAACCAGCTTCGCGTCCAGCAGAATTCGCCGGTCGTCCTGACGGCGGCGGCGTTCTCGCCGAACGGCGACAGCGTGGCAACGGCGACCGTCGACGGCGCGGTCGGCCTGCGCCAGCCGGACCTGGCTCAGCCGCCGCAGGTGATGTTGGGGCATCACGGCTTCGTCTACGCGTTGCGTTTTTCGAGCGACGGTCGCCGGCTGGTCAGCGGCGGCGTTGAACAAAGGCTCGGTTCACATCGTGGACGGAACCCGACGTTCCCTCGATCCTGGTCACTCTGCAATTCGTCGTCGAAGAAGGGAGTTGGAAAGTCGAGCACCTCAGGGGCGGCGCCTTTCGCGAGAGCACGAGCGTGCTTGAGGGCGAAGAATACCTGCCGTTCCCCACGGTGTTCTTCCAGGCGGGCGAAACGGTCGAGCCCACCGAGAAGCTGATATACTACAAGACGGCGTTCGCCTCGCCGCCTTGCCTGACGTACGACTTGAAGGTTCCCTTCGCGCCGCAGTGGGGAACAGGGTACCAGGTCACGAACGAAAAGGCCGACTCGTTCACGCCGAAGCGAACGACGCCGGCGCGTTTCCAGGTCAAGGTGGAGGCCAACGGTGAAATCTTGGCCCAGAGTGCACCCGCTCACGAGCCGGTCGAGGCGCTGAAATTCCACGGGAAGGCCGAAGGTCGTTTGGCGAAGTGGATAGGGTTTCGTGATTCCGGGAGCCGCACTCTCCCGGAATCGCGAAATCCCGTTTGGCGACCGAGGAAGGGACCCGACCCCGACTTGCGAGCAGTTACCTCGAGGACCCGTATCATGACCCGACGACTTCTGCCTGGTTTCGTGCTCGCCATGGTGATCACCGCCCACGGGTGGGCCGAGGAGTCTTCGTACTTCCGCATGCCGTGGCACCTGGTCGACCTGTGGTGGAGTCTGGGCGAGGACTGGCCGTTCGAGAGCTACAGTCTCGACGTGACGATCAGCGACGACGTACCGGCCTCGAGCAACCTCTACATTGCCCCGATCGGCCTGGGACATCTGAGCGGTTCCGCGTTCTACGGCGGCATCCAAACGCAGGCCGATGGCCACACCAAGGGGGACCCACGGGTGCGCAAGATCGGTCCCGGTTTCCTGATGTCGATGTGGGGCGAGCGCAAGTTGGACGCGATCCGCCCGTCGCTGGGCGGTTTCTGCCAGAGTTCCGATCACGAGGGCGACTTCGTCAGCGTCCGCCGCCCGTACGCCTGGAGCCGGGGGACGTACACCTACCGGATCGTGCGGATGGACCGGGAGCTGGTCGACGGCCGTCCGACGACCTGGGTCGGGGCCTTTGTCCACAACCACCAGCTGGATGAGCACGTTTTTGTCGGGGCGCTGCGGTTCAAGGGGGAGAACCTGGTGCTGGGCAAGGGAATCGCCAGCTTCGTCGAGGTCTACGGCCGCCCGATTCCCGTCGCGGAGATTCCCAAGGTGGTCGTCACGTTCAGCAACCTGAGGGTGAATGGCCAGCCGTTGAGCGCACCGCCCGTCGAGGCGAATTACCCCCGCGGCGTGCCTGATTACGCGGAGGCCCGGGCCAGCGGCGGGTCGGTGGTGATCCAGGTGGGCGCGCCGGTCGAAGGGCGCAGCGAGCGGCGCGTGCGGCTGGTAGGAGACTGAATGCGTTTTCCACGGTTGGACGGTCGCGGCCGCCGGCCGCTGAAACCCTGCCCGTTTCGCCCGGTCGGCGCCGGCACGCAGGCAGCGGCCGCCAGTCGCCCGGCACGCCGGCCAGGCCGCCCGGATGATCGATCCGCACCCGGCATGATCCAGACGCTGTATGGCTGAGCACGCGCGGTCCGAACTGCTGGCCGGATTTCCGGTCGTGGTCCAGTTGCCGATCCTCTGGGGCGACATGGACGCCTTTGGGCATGTCAACAACACCCTGCCGATCCGCTGGTTTGAATCGTCGCGCGTGGCCTACCTGGAGGCGGCCAGGGTGGCACATCGGATGACTTCCCGGGCCGTCGGACCGATCCTGGCCTCGGTCACCTGCCATTACCGCCGGCAGTTGATCTACCCGGACACGATTGCGGTCGCCGCGCGTGTCGCACGATTGGGACGCACCAGCATCACGATGGCGCACAAGATCTACAGCCACGCGCTGGACGCGGTCGCGGCCGAGGGAGAGTCGGTGGTGGCGATGTTTGACTACACGGCCCAGCGTCCGGTGCGCGTGCCCGACGAGCTGCGCGCGGCCATGGAAACGCTGGAGGGTCGACCGCTGGGCTGACGGCGGGCCGCCTTCGGCAGGGCGGGTGCCGTCCCCGCGGACGCTCAGCCCATCAGGACCTCGGGCCACCAGCCGAGGTAGGTGCCCAACCGGTAGACGAAGATCAGCGTCCCTGCCACCGAGGCGCCGAGGGCCGCCAGCAGCACGCCCGCACTGCCAATATCCAGGGCGTTGCCGATTTGATGGTCGTACTCCAGGCTGACGGCCTTGGCCAGCCACTCCAACGCGCTGTTGAACATCTCGGCCACGAGCACGGCGGTGATGCACAGCAGCAGCAGGCACCATTCCAGGAGGCTCACGCGCAGGGCGATGGCGGCACCGGTCACCAGCACGGCGAACAGCAGGTGGATGCGGAAGCTGGACTGACCGGCGACGCCGATGGCCACTCCGCGAACGGCGTCACGGAACTTCTGCGACCAGGTCCGGCGTGTGGGGTCGGGCAGGGTTTTCATCTGGCGGATGGGTAACCGTTCACGGGTCGGGGTCTGGTCCATTTTTCGGCCGACAAACTCGACCTTGCAGATACGCGCTGGCCGAAAACATGGACCTGATCCCCTGGAATCAGGCAAAATCCTCCACCGGGCTGTGAACGATTACGCGGATGGTCGCTGGCTCGGGCGACTGCCCCGGGTCCCGTTGAACTCTCCAGGGGGCGCAGGCGGGCTGCGCGGCCGAAGAAGGGACCCGCCCCCGGCCCGTGAACGGTGACGGTTCTCATGCCGCTTCACTCCAGGCCGAGCGCGCCCACGGGCGGAATCGGCTGGCCGCCGACCCAGCCCAGCCGCGAGCTGGGCAGAAATCGCGGCTCGATGGCAAACCGCACGCCCACCGTGTCGCGCCCCTGATCGGCGTGCAGCCCGAGGCTGACCAGGAACGACTCGCCCACGCGGGTCAGGTAACCCGTCTGGACGATGTTTCCGGTGCTGCTGAGGTCGGTCGAGCTGCCCAGGTTCAAGATCCACTTCTCGCTCAGCCGGTAATTGTACGAAGCCGCCAGCACGTTGCTGCTGATCGGCCCCTCCAGCGAGCGGAACCCGGCGTAGTAGCTGCCTCGCCCGGGCCGCGTGATCACGCCGCCGATCGTGAACATCCGCAGGCCGTCCGCGAAGACGTCCAGGAACCCGTCCGACAAGAGCGTCAGGCGATCCCCCACGTGCCAGCGGAAATCGTAGTTCAGCAGGCCGACCTCCTGGCCGAAGTTGTCGCGTTCGGCGTCCGGGAACAGGCTGCCCTCGAAGTCGAGCACGATCCAGTCCATGGTTTGCTCGCGCCCCGGCAGCCCCCGCCGGGTCTGCCAACGCTGCCGGACGCCCAGCCGCAGCACGGTCAGGTCGTCGGCAATTTCCGTGCTGGCCCCGGTCACCCAGCGCTGCATGCCGCTGCGGAGGGCGAAGTACCGTTCGTCCAGCCGCTGCGGGGCGACGGTCAGCGGTCCCACGCCCGGCGGGGTTACGTCGCCCGTCGCGCTGTAGAAGATCCGCCGCCGGAACGCCTCGACCGAGTCATCGTCGAGGGGATCGTACAAGGGAAAGGTGTCCAGGTCCTGGCTGGCGTCGGCCCAGAAAAAGTCGGCATCGAACTGGACCTTGTGCGCCAGTCCGTTCAGATTGAACAGCGGACTGCGCACCTGGGAATCGGCGCGCCACATCGGCAGGCTGGCCCGCACTCCCGCTTGCCCGTAGGCCCGCGTGACCTCGGCTCCGTTCAGATCGGCTTGCCAGTAGCCCAGTTCGCCCAGCAGGTACGGCACGACCTTGACCGGTCCCATCTCGAGCGGCAGATTCAGCTCCTGCCGCGAAGCGGCCCGCAGGCCCGACTCGGTCACCTCCCACGGCAGGGGGTGCCATTGTGACGCATCGACCGGATCCAGCGGCTCGCTGGCCGTGCGCAGGCGGGCATAGCCCACGCTCGTGTGCTCGTACCACGTCAGCCGATCCCCCCAGAGCGGCTGGCCGAGGCGGAAATGGTCCAGCCGCGGCAGCCACTCCGTCTGCGTGAAGAACTCGTTCAACCGCGCGTCCGCCGTCACGGCCCACGAGCCGTTGTCGACCAGCCGTTTCAGTTCGAGGCCCGTCGTCAGGTCCTGCTCATCCCATTCCCGTTCGAAGTACTCCTGCAGGAAGTTGCGGTCGCTGATCCAGGCCGCCTGCCCCGTGAACTGGAATCCCGAGGCCAGGTAATGGCGGTGTTCCCACAGCAGCCGGCCGCGCAACTCCTTCTCGGGTACCAGCGCCCGCCGGTCGGCTCCCAGGTCGTCCAGACCCTGATCGTCGATCCCCCAGACATCGAACCGGCCCGCGTAGGGACCCGGCCAGCGCCACAGTTGATCGCCCTCGTACGCGAACACCGTCCCCAGGCCCCAACCCCGTTCGCTCAGGTAGTCGACCGAGGCCGTCCAGTCGGTGCCCGGGGGCGGGTTGCGGATGCCCAACAGCTGGTACATGTCCCAGTCGGTCAACACCTGTGTGCCGAACACGTTGTCGTTGTTCACCCGCAGGCTGCGCAGATAGTAAGTGGGCTCGGTCAAGTCCGAGGCGAGAAACGGCCAGTAGAAGACCGGCAGTCCGCCCATGTAGACAAAGTTGTTGCGGCTGGTCGCCAGCATTTCGTGGTCAACCGCCACATCGCCGCTCTGCGGATCCACGGCCGCCTGACCCGTGAAGGGGTTGATCAGCGGCTGCTGGATGTCCTGGTACGTGATCCGTTCCGACTGAAACCAGTAGCGGGGCACGCCCAGCCGGCTGGAGGTGACCGAGGCGTTGTGGGCCAGGAAGCGGTGCCGGTCCAGCTGCTGGAAGACATCGGCCTTCAGCCGGAGCAGCCCCTGGTACGACGAGACGGGCGTGAGCACCTCGGCCTGCAGCACGACGCCCGTTTCCTGCCGCACGTTATAGTACATGCTGTCGGCATAGATTACCCGCGTGCCCTGGCGGAAGACGATATTGCCCTCCATGTAGAACTCCAGCGGAACGTCTCGCCCCTGCACCGACTGGCCGGACAGGTCGGGCTGCTGGCCCGTCGTCCAGATCACCAGCCGGTCGGTCGCCACGTCGATCGACCCCAGGGCGTCGACGCCGTCGATCAGGACGTTGACGCCCGAGTCGATGACGGCGATCCATTCCTGGCCGCTGGGGCTGGGAAACCAGCGGGCTTGCACGCGGACGCTGCTGCGGGGGAAGACCCGGATGCGCCGCCCGGACGCCGGAACCGGGCTGGCCGGGGCCGGCAGCGGTTCCGGTTGCGTGAACTGAGCCGGCTGGACCGCGGGCGGATCGCCCTTGCGCGCGAGCAGGCCCCGCTGGTACACGGCCGGCTTGACCGTCGGTTCGTCGCTGGCGACCGGCGCCTGGATCTGGATGGCCGTGTGCGAGTGGAAACGTCCCAGCCAGGACTCGGCGACCATCGTCTGGGCGGACCGCCCCGACACAACGTGCTGGGCCCCGGGCCGCGGAAAGTCGACCGCCACCTGGCCCTCCAGGTAGGCGATCACCAGGTGAGGACGGCTGGAGAAGGCGTCGGCGCGATCGACCCACAACACCGCGTCACGGCTGGTGGCTCGGTTGGCGCCCTGCCGGATCTCGCAGCGGCCGTGGAGCACCCAGACCTCGTGGCTGCCTTCCTGCCAGCGGTCGGCCCGCTGGCTCGAGATCACGATCGGCTGCTGCGCGTCGGGGACGGGCAGCTCGATCTGGCCGCCCGCCGCGGGGCCGGCGATCTGCGTGAGCAGCAAGAGGCTAAGGAGCGAGAATCGCTGGCGGTCGAACGCCGCGGGTGGCCGAGGCGCAGCCCCGAACAGCGCGCTCGGCACTCGCGGCGCGCGAACCCCGATCGTTCGCGGTTGAGTCGGCACGTGATTCAGAACAGGGGCATCCTGACCCGCCGCCAGCGCAGCCGTCCGCACACGATAAGACGAACTCGCGCCATCGGTCCCGAGTTGGACGGGGAAACAGACAGGGAAAAAGGCCGCGGATTATAAGGCCGTACGGCAGTGAGAGCAAGGCAGCTTCGGGCCCGAATGATGTGCTGTAAGTTCACATATAGTAAGCGTTTACGGCGCGCCTTGCCCTGCTCCAGCATGGGGTCGGGTGCTGTCACGGCGGTGGGCCGCGCACGGCGCGAGTCGGCGATGCACCGCCCGACGTGCCGCGCCGACGCCGAGGCTCACGGCTCGTTTTCGTGCTCGACGTCGCTCAGCATCCGCAGGAGCTGCTGGGTATCGTCCGGACGCCTGGCCGGGTCGACAGCCAGGCACCGACGGACGACGTCGGCCAACGTCCGGTTCAGGCCCGGACGGATGCTGAGGATGTCCACCGGTTCCTGGGTGTCGTGGAGCATGGCCACCTTGCCCGACGTCTCGCGGCTGGGCCAGGGCAGCTCGAGCGCGCACAGCTGGTAGATCGTCACCCCCAGGGCGAAGATATCGACCCGCAAGTCGGTGTTCTTGCGCCGCACAACCTCGGGGGCCATGTAGTTGGGAGTCCCAGTGCGGTTTCCCGGCAGCATGAACGGCCGGGTGGCGGGAATGGTCAGGCCGAAGTCGATCAGCTTCAGCGAACTCCCGTCCGGCGAACAGATGTAGTTGCGGGGACAGATATCCCGGTGAATGAATCCCGCGCTGTGGACCGCTCCCACGGCCTCGATCATCTGCCGGATGAGGGTCATCCGTCGGCCGTCCAGGAGTGGATCGCGCTTGAAGATCAGCGTGTTCAGGCCGGCGCCCTCCAGGAACTCCATCAGCAGGTAGTTGCGTCCGGTTGTGGTCAGCCCGTGTTCCCAGGTGCGGACGATCCGCGGGTGCTGCAGCGATACGGCGATCTCACCTTCCGACGGCTTATCCAGCCCCTTGAAGCGGGCCTCGAACAGTTCCGTCTTCTCGGGGTCGAGGATCTTCAGTCCCTGGATGGTTCCCGTTCGATGCTCCCGGACGACGTAGAACTGGGACATCGTCCCGGCGGTCGCCTCGCGCAAGATCTCGAAACGGCGCTCCACGTCCAGCTTTCCACCGCTGAGCAGGGAGCGGACCTTATCGAGCAGGCTCATCAGCTCGTCCTCTGGGAAAGCGAAGGGCGACGAACGGGGACCGGCGCACGTTCCTGCCAGCGGTGGGGGACCGGCAGGTTCGTCGGCCGGGGATCACCCGCGGGCGTTGTCCGGCGGCCGAACCACGAGCCCGGCCCCAAGCGGTGAACGCCCGCGGGCGGCGCCGCGGTCTACTTGCCACAATAGTCGATGACCCGAGCGATCTCGCTCTTGAGCTTGGATCGGGGCACGATCCGATCGATGAAGCCGTGCTCCAGCAGGAACTCGCTGGTTTGAAACCCCTTGGGCAACTCGATGCGGATCGTGGCCTTGATGGTGCGGGGACCCGCAAAACCGATCAGGGCGCGGGGTTCCGCGAAGACGACGTCGCCCAGCGAGGCAAAACTCGCCGCCACGCCGCCCATCGTGGGGTTGGTGAGCACCGAAATGAACAATCCGCCGCTGGCGTCGTAGCGGGCCAGCGCCGCGGAGACCTTGGCCATCTGCATCAGGGAAAGGATGCCTTCGTGCATCCGGGCCCCGCCCCCGGATCCGCTGACGACGATCAGGGGCAACTGCTGCTGGGTGGCCCGTTCGGCCAGCCGCGTGAGCCGCTCGCCCACCACCGACCCCATGCTGCCCATGATGAAGGCCGAATCCGTGACGGCGAACGCCACCCGGCGGGCACGGATCATGCCTCCGCCGGTCAGCACGGCGTCGCGCAAGCCGGTCCGCAGCTGTTCGTCCTGCAGCCGCTCGCGATAAGGCTTCTTGTCGGCGAACTCCAGGGGATCGGTCGGCGCCAGCTCGCCATCCCACTCGTCGAAGGTGCCCTCGTCCAGCACCTGGGCGATCCGCTCGCGGGCCGTCACGTAGTAGTGGTAGTCGCACTCCGGGCAAACGCTCAGCCGTTTCTCGGCCTCCCTGCGGAAGATCGCCGCCTGGCAACCGGGACAGCGGAGCCAAAGGCCCTCGGGGACGCCGCGCTTCTGATGTTTCATGATCGTCGGCCCCTCGGCCGCGGGATGCAGTAGCCGCTCACGCCCTGGTTGATCGGTGGCCGTCATGGTCGGGGTGATGCTGCCGCCGGTAAACTTTGTCACATCATCGTCGTCTTTCGCTCCGCGAAAGAGCGCACTTTCGCGGAGCGAAAAGGCAACAACTCCCAACGGGTGCAGTATTGGTCGATCGTCTTCGGCCGACGCGTGATCCCAGGGCGGAAACACTCGGCCGCGCAACGGAAGCGGAACCCCGCAAGCGATCACGGCATCCTGCTCAGGGGGCGTTCGCCGATTTGGAGGACTGAATGTCGATCGGTTCCCAGCCGCCGCACTGCCGTTCGGCCTTCCATAAATCGCCCAGCGTGCCTCCGTTGAAATGGCAACGGACCAGGCTGGCCAGCGGTTCCGGGGCCACGATCGCCACGACACCATGCTTGTGCCGCTTGATCAGTTTCTCCAGCGCCTCGTGGACCCGCTGCCGGGCCTCGACGAGCATCTCGCCCTCCGGCGGACAGACCGTGTCCGGCTGCTCCTGCCAGCGGCGATAGACCTTCGGCTGTTTCGTCCTGACCTCGTCGATCAACATCCCCTGCCAGAGCCCGTGGTCGAGGTTTCGCAGTTTATCGAGCGTCTTCGTCTTGACCTTGAGCGTCTCGCCCAGCCGCTCGGCGGTTTCCTGCGAGGCCTGCGACGGCGCGCAGTAAACGCAGGCGATCTCCAGTCCCGCCAGGTCCTCGGCCGTGCGCGCGATCTGGCGGGTGCCCTCCTCGCTCAGCGGGATATCCAAGGTCCCCTTGATTCTGCCCTGTTCGTCGAAATCGGTCGAACCGGGCAAGACCAGCACGATGCGCAACATGTTCTCGAATCTACTCCCGTGCGCCTGCGCCAGCCAGATTTGACAAATGGCGCACAACAGGTTCGTACGCTGGCTGGCCAAAGATCGCAGACCCGACCACCAACAGTTGGGCGCCGGACGCGGCGCTCGCGGCAATCGTCTGCTCGTTGATTCCGCCGTCCACCTCCAGCAGAAGCCGCGGACCGGCGAGGGTCCGCAGGCGACGGAGCCTCTCCAGGGCCGACGGATGGAACGACTGGCCCCCAAACCCGGCCTCCACGCTCATCACCAGCACCAAATCGGCCTGGTCCAGGAACGGCTCGACGCTGGTCAGCGGTGTGCTCGGATTGAGCGCGATCCCCGCGGCCACCCCCAGCCCGCGAATCCGCTCCAGCAGCCCCCCAGGTTCCTGGCAGGCCTCGACGTGAAACGTGATCGCGTCCGCGCCCGCATCGCGAAACGGTTCCACATAGGCCCCCGGGTTGGCAATCATCAGGTGGGCGTCCAGGGGCAGCGAGGTCAGCCGCCGCAGGGCCTCGACCACCGGCATCCCGTACGTCAGGTTCGGAACGAAGTTGCCGTCCATCACGTCCAGGTGCAGGCCGCGGACCCCGGCGGCCTCCAGCCGCGCCACCTCCCGCTCGAGATTCCCGAAATCGCACAACAGCAGCGACGGCAGAATCTGCGGAGCCGCCGCACGTAATTGGAGAAACTGCTCGCGTCGTGACATACCACCGCGGCTTAGCAAGAGAACCATCAACGGCCAGAAGGGAATGCGGCCAGGCGACTGGCGTAACCGTTCACAGGCCGGGGTCTGGCTCATTTTTCGGCGGGAAGACGCGATCGCTCTGCACGAACGTGTCCGCCGAAAAATGTGCCTGACCCCTTGGGGTGCAGCAGATCAGGCGTCCACCCCGTGAACGGTTACCGACTGGCCAACGCCCTCGATCCACAACGCGACGCATGAGCGGGGTATTCTAGCACCGAGCTGCGCGGCCGTCAGCGCGCAGCCATACCCGGACATCAGGAGGACATAAATGCACCATTCAGGGGGGGTGCGTCGAACGCCGCACGCGGGCCCGTGATGACAAGACGACGCCCGTCCAACACGGCAGCCATCGACCACATCTCATGTCCTGGAAAAGCTTTGCACCGCGACCAGCCGTCCTTGACAGGTCCCGACCGAGACTGGGCGGCGACCGATTTGTTGCCGTATCTGCCCTCCGGCACCGAGATGTGGTCCGCGTCGCAGTCCCCCCCGGGCAACCGTTCACCGGCCGGGGGCTGGTACATTTTTCGGCCAATCCGCCCGACCCGGCAAAGATCCGCAGGCCGAAAACATGTCCTTGGCTCCCTCAAATCTCGCGACATGCTCAGCCGGGGTGTGAACGGTTACCCCCGAGCCGGGAGCGGCTGCCCAACGTTACCTACGTTGAACGGAATGGCGTTCAATAGGGTTTCGTGATTTCGGGAGGGCGAGGCTCCCGCCGAGCCGAGAACC
>Ga0209398_1000546_pt1 | contig 22965 bp, 17 predicted proteins | sample AshMeaBigSpring_FD_184125 | JGI IMG/M metagenome (GOLD analysis project Ga0209398, IMG submission 184125) | Groundwater microbial communities from Big Spring, Nevada to study Microbial Dark Matter (Phase II) - Ash Meadows Big Spring (SPAdes)... | ecosystem: Environmental > Aquatic > Deep... | reverse complement strand
CGCGTGCCGGATGACCTTGCGATTGTCGGTTTCGACAACACGCCGGAGTCGGCCTTTTTCTGGCCGGCGCTGACCACCGTGCGCCAACATCTCGCCGAATTGGGGCGCGTGGCGGTCAATGAATTACAGCGCCAGATCGACCTGCGGCTGCAAGGCGTCGAGCCGGCGCCGCCGATCATCCGCACGCTGCAGCCGGAGTTGATCGTGCGTGCAAGTTCGGGCGTGAAGTAGCCTATCACCCGCGCAACCGTTGCAGCAGACGCACCGGCAAGTAAAAAAGCAACCCGACAAGGGCGCCGGCGATGCGTTCCGGCGTGACCTCTACAACGACGGTGGCGTTGTCATCAAGCGTCACGTTACCGGCGACGATCACACCGGCTTTGCTCTGATGTAGTTCTACTTCACGCGCCGCGATGAAGGCGCTCTGATGACCGGCGGCCGTGGCGCGCTGCCCAGCCACCGTGATCGCACCCTCCCCATTCGCAAAGCTGACATCACGCCCCGCCAGCACGAAGCCGCTGCCGCCGTTGCGCAGCGCAAAATCACGACCAGCGGCAATTCCGGCGCAGCCGCCGTTGGTGAGCTGGAAATCCTTGCCGGCGACGAAAACCACGCCGCCGCCATCGTTGAAGGTGACATTCTGATGTGCAATGGCGACGAAGGTGTTGCTATCGTCGAGGTGCAGATCGCCCGCAGCGTTGACGACGGCGGCGACCTGGCCGGACAACTGTAGCGCTGGATGCGTAACTGCGGTGGCGGCGTTGGTCGGTGTAAGCTGGTTTTGCGTTGTCCCATTTTGATGTGCAGCCATCAATAGCCTCCTTGTGACTCGAACCGGTTGTCATTTTTCGCCTTGTGAGCGCAACACTGGAGTATAACCAAACTTGATTGTAGACCGCGCCGCGTGCGCCTGTCAACGTGGGGTGCCGAGTGGCAGGAGATCGTTCTGCATTGACGATGACAACGTCCCCGACGCCGGTCGCGCAGCGGGAGAAATCGGTGGCCTGTGGTACACTCTGTGTGTGACGACGCAAACGCCAGCCGTACTGAAAGCTCGGCAAATGTCCCAGATTGCCTTGATACCCAACCTTAACGATGGAGCCGGCGCCCGAGCCAATGCGACTGCCAATCGGCTGGACGCATCGGATCGGGTGATCCATGACTGGTATCGGTTCGTGCTCTCCTTTCCGCCGCACTTGGTGCGCGCGTATCTGGAGCGGTTCAGCTTGACGCCAGGACAGACCGTGCTCGATCCATTTTGTGGCACAGGCACCACCGTGGTCGAGGCGAAACTGCACGGCATTAGCGGCGTCGGCGTCGAAGCGAACGCACTGGCGCACTTTGCTAGCAGCGTCAAAACCGACTGGACTGTCGATCCCGACGAACTGTTGGAGTGTGCGCAGGAGATCGCCAAAAATGCAGCGCAGGAAATTACAGCCGACCCTACTGACAACCTGCGCACGCTGGGAGCCGAGGCCGAATCGCTCTTGCTCAAGGACTCCATCAGCCCGCTGCCGTTGCATAAGGCGCTCGTGCTGCTAGAGGAGATCGCGCAAGCGCCCACTCGACCGTGCCACCGCCATCTGCGTCTGGCGCTGGCGCGTACCCTGGTCTACGATGTCAGCAACCTGCACTTTGGGCCGGAAGTGGGGGTGCGACGCCTCAAGCTGGAGGACGCGCCAGTCGTCGATAGCTGGCTGGCGGCGGTGCAGCGTATGGCCGGCGATCTGCGCTCCGTTGATCGCATTACCCCACCTGCCGTGATCCACCACGCCGACGCGCGCCGGCTCGCCAGCTTGCTGCAGCCGCGCACGATCGATGCTGTGTTCACGTCGCCACCCTACCCCAACGAAAAGGATTACACGCGCGCCACGCGACTCGAATCGGTTGTGTTGGGTTTGATCAAGAACAAGGGAGATCTGAGAGCCATCAAGCAAGGGCTGCTGCGTTCCAATTCTCGCAATGTGTATAAGCACGACGACGACGATCTCTGGATTGCCCACAACGCCGAGATTCAGGCGCTGGCCGCCGAAATCGAGCAGCGTAGGATCGAGCTTGGCAAAACCTCGGGCTTTGAGAAGATGTACGCACGGGTCACGCGCCACTACTTCGGCGGAATGGCGCGCCACCTGGCGGAACTGCGCCCGTTCCTGAAACCCGGCGCGTATCTGGGGTACGTCGTCGGTGATCAGGCCTCTTTCTTCCAGGTGCTGATCCCGACCGGGCGGCTGCTTGCCGATATTGCGGCTGAATTGGGGTATGAAGTGGTTGGCATCGATCTGTTCCGCACGCGATTGGCGACCGCAACCAAACGCCAGATGCGTGAAGAGGTGGTTGTACTGCGCTGGCCGGAGTATCCGTTCTCCAGTTCTATCAATATCAGGTGCAGTTCTCATGAAATTTCAAGGATTCGGATGATATGCTGACCCATCCTGCCCCTCTCGCTGAGGTCGCCGACCGTTTGCGCCGCGACGAGATCGATCTCCACGCCTATTTCGATACGCTCTGCGACCGCATCGAGGCCGTCGATTCGCAGGTGCAGGCATTTTTGCCTGAAGCGGAACGCAGAGCGCGCCTTCATGCCGCCGCCGACGAGTTGCTGGCGACCTTTCCTGACCCCTCGGATCGCCCCGTGCTCTTTGGCGTCCCGACGGGCGTCAAGGACATCTTTCACGTCGACGGCTTTGTGACGCGCGCGGGAACGACTGTGCCGCCGGCGAGCTTTGCCGGCGCAGAGGCGGTCAGCGTGCGGCGGCTGCGCGATGCGGGCGGGCTGATCGCGGGTAAGACGGTGACGACCGAGTTCGCCTATTTCGAGCCGGGGCCGACGCACAACCCGCACAACCTGGCGCACACGCCGGGCGGCTCCAGCAGCGGGTCGGCGGCGGCGGTGGCGGCGGGGCTGTGTCCGCTGGCCTTTGGCACGCAGACTATCGGCTCAGTGATCCGCCCCGCTGCTTTTTGCGGCGTGGTCGGCTACAAGCCGACGCTCCATCGCATCCCCTCGGCAGGGCTGGTCTACTTCTCGCGCACGTTCGACCACGTCGGGCTGTTCACGCAGGATGTGGCGGGGATGGCGCTGGCCGCCAGCGCGCTCTGCGACGACTGGGAAGAGGTCAACCTGAGCGAGGACGATATTCCGGTGTTGGGTGTGGCGGACGGGCCCTATCTGCGCCAGGCGACGCCGGCGGCGCTGGCGGCGTTCCGGCGTCAGTTGCAAAAGCTGGAGGCGGAAGGTTACACCATCTGGCACGTACCCACGCTGCTCGATATCGCGCAGATCAACCAGTGGCACCGGCGGCTGGCCTTTGGCGAGTTTGCACGCGAACACGCAGCGCGCTACGCCGAGTTCGGCCATCTCTACCGCCCGCGCACGGCTGAGATCATCGCGTTGGGCAAGCAGGTCAGCGACGCCGAGTTGGACGACCTACGCGGCGCCTGTCTGGGGTTGCGCGACCGGTTGGAACAGCAGATGCAGCAGGCAGGCATCGATCTGTGGCTGGCGCCCGCTGCCCTCGGTCCGGCGCCGGCGGGTCTGCACGCGACGGGCGACCCGAACATGAACCTGCCCTGGACGACGGTCGGCTTCCCGGCGCTGACCGTGCCCGCCGGCAAGGTGGATCGGCTGCCGGTAGGGCTGCAAGTGGTCGCACGCTACAGTGATGATGAACTGCTGTTGGCATGGGCGGAAGAGATTGCGGCAATTGTGAGTGAAGCATAGGTAGAGTGAGCATCGATGGAGACCGCACTTTTTGACTACGACCTACCCGAGTCGTTTATCGCCCAACAGCCAGCGGAGCCGCGCGACAGCAGCCGCCTGCTCGTGCTGCACCGCGCCGAGGGGCGCATCGAGCACCGCACCTTTCGTGAGATCGGTGACTACCTGCGCGCCGGTGATCTGCTCGTCGCCAACGACAGCCGCGTGATCCCGGCGCGGCTGCACGCATATAAGCCGACCGGCGGCGCCGTGGAGATCTTTTTGCTGCGCCAACAGGACGACGACGGCGTGCAGTGGGAGTGTCTGGTGCGTGGACGCAACCTGCGCGAGGGGGCGAAGGTTGCGCTGAGCGACGTGCTGGAGGCCGTGGTCGTGGCGATAACGCCGGCGGGCACGCGCATCGTTGAGTTCAGCGAGCCGATGCATCCGTACCTAGAGGAACTGGGCGAGGTGCCGCTGCCGCCGTACATCACGCAGTACACCGGCGACCGCGAGCGCTACCAGACGATCTACAGTCGGCCCGAAGGCAGCGTCGCCGCGCCGACGGCGGGTCTGCACTTCACGCCGGAACTGTTGATCGCGCTGCGCGCCCAGGGCGTTGCCTTCGACACTGTCACGCTGCACGTCGGGCTGGATACCTTCAAACCGGTCGAGAGCGAACGTGTGCAGGATCATCATATCCACACCGAGTGGGCGGAGCTGAGCAGCGCCACGGCGCGGCGCATCAACGACGCCACGCTGGCGCATCAGCGTGTGATCGCCGTCGGCACCACCACGGCGCGCACGCTGGAGTGGGGAGCGACCGGCGCGCAGGGCATCGATCCCTACAACCCGCAGGCGTGTCCGTGGCAGCGCGTCGCCGCGTTCGTGGGCGATGTCAACCTGTTCATCTATCCCAGTTACCGCTTCCGCGCCATTGACGCGCTGATCACCAACTTTCACCTGCCGCGTTCGAGTTTGCTGATGCTGGTGAGCGCCTTCATCGCCCAGATGCACCCGGACGATCCCGATGCAGGGCGACGCGTGCTGCTGTCGGCGTATGAGGAGGCCAAGCGCGCGGGCTATCGCTTCTTCTCGTTTGGAGATGCGATGTTGATTCTGTAATGCGGGTGGTGTTTACTGACCGTCAATGTCACAGCACCAACTCAATCTGTCAAGTGAATGGTAAAACCTATGATGCCAAACGACAACTTCATACCCGAATTGACCGACCGCGCACAACTTGCCGCCGACCCACACCGCCCGGCGTTTCACTTTGCGCCGCCCGCCAACTGGCTCAACGACCCCAACGGCATGATCGACTGGCACGGGACGTTTCATTTGTTCTACCAGTACAACCCCAACGGCCCCTTTCACGGCACGATCCACTGGGGGCACGCGTCCTCACCTGATCTGGTGCATTGGCGCGATCATCCGGTGGCGCTGGCGCCGACGCCGGGCGGCGCGGATGCTGAGGGCTGCTGGTCGGGCTGTGCGGTGGACAACAATGGCACGCCCACCTTTGTCTACACCGGCGTCAACCCGCAGACGGTCTGCCTGGCCGTAAGCACGGACGACCTGGAAAGCTGGCAGAAGTACGCAGGCAACCCCGTCATCGCGGCGGCGCCGCCGGAGATCGCCGCACACAGCGGCCATGACTTCCGCGACCCCTACGTCTGGCATGAGGATTGTGCCTGGTGGATGGTGATCGGTGCGCGGCGCGAGGGCGTGGGCGGCCTGGTGCTACTCTACCGCTCGCTGAGCCTGACGGAATGGGAGTTCGTGCGCGTGCTGCTGGCGGGCGATGAACAGGCTAGTCCGTTCTTCTACGAAGGCGCGATGTGGGAGTGCCCCAATCTGCTCGATTTTGGCGATCGTCGCGCGCTGGTCATCTCGGTGCAGGATGCGCAGTGGCGGCTGCAACATGCCGCCTATTTCTCCGGTGTGTATGAGAACGGTGCATTTGCACCTGACGCTGGCGGGGTTCTGGTGTATGGACACGCCTTCTACGCGCCGCAAGCCACGCGTCTGGCCGACGGTCGCATCGTGCTCTTTGGCTGGCTGCGCGAGACGCGTCCGCTGGCGGCGTCGAAGGCGGCGGGCTGGAGTGGCTGCATGTCACTGCCGCTGATCGCCACGCTGCAAAATGATGGCAAGCTGCGCCTGACGCCGGCTCCGGAACTGGAAGCCTTGCGTCGCGACGCATGGACGCTGAGCGATCTGCCCCTGGCGCCGCACACACAGCATCGTCTGGAGGTCGTCGGCGCTGCATTGGAGATTGACGTAAAATTCGAGGCCGACCAGCTTGATGATTACGGCATCGCTGTTTGCTGCTCGCCCGACGGCGCCGAACAGACGCGCATCGTCATCAAACCGGAGCAGGGCGAGCTGTGGGTCGAGCATGTCGGCGGCGACCCGGCGCTGGCGCTGCCAGATGAACGAATGCCGCTCACGGTGACGCCAGAGCAGCCAGTGACGTTGCATATCTTCGTCGATGGCTCGGTGCTGGAGATTTTTACTGGCGACGGGCGCTGCCTGGCGACGCGCATCTACCCACAGCGCACCGACAGCCGCAGCGTTGCGCTCTTTACCGCGGGTGCGCCGAGCGATGTCCGGCAACTCACGGTGTGGCGGCTGGCCTGACCGACAGGCAGGCGCCACATCAGAGAGCTGGTTGCCTGTTCCCGATCATCCATGCTGTTTACGAAGTGGGCGCTTGGCGCCGTCCGAATCTCTACCCGCTTCATAGAAGTTGTATACGCCGTTGCCGTGAATTGAATGCCTTGATCGCTGTTGAACGATTTCCGGCGTGATCACCATCGCCAGGAAAGGCGGTCGGTGCCCACCCAACGCCACGCCATCGCCGATCTCACCTGCCCAGCAAAGTGGGCGACAGGTGCAGTTGGAACATTTGGCGCAGCCGTCTCGTCACCGCAGTGGAGTCGCCCCCGTCGCAGCGCCCAAGGAGGCAAAAAATGCAGTGCTCACGGTGTATCCATCTTGTGTTGTTGGTGATCATGCTCGGCGTGGTTGTGGCGTTGGCGCCGGCGTCTGGCGCAGCGCACGCACAGGATATCTGGCCGCCGCGCCCGCTGCCGCCGTCTCCACCCCCACCGATCATCGAAGTGGCGCCGCTCAACCAGATCGTGATCGAGCGTCACGCCGTCGATGCGGTGGTCGAGGGTCAGGTCGCCCAGGTGCAGGTGACGCAGGTGCTGCGCAACCAATCCGGGCGCGTTGCCGAGGGCGTCTACATCTTCCCGCTGCCCAAAGATGCGGCGGTTAGCGACTTCCAGATGACGATCGATGGCGCCGTGCTCGAAGGCAGGCTGCTCGACCGTGACGAAGCACGGCGCATCTACGAAGATATCGTGCGCAGCCAGCGCGACCCGGCGTTGCTGGAATATCTCGACCGCGGTCTTTTCCAGACCAGCGTCTTCCCGATCCCGCCCGGCGAGACGCGCACGGTTGCGCTGAACTACACGCATCTGGTGGCGCGCGATGGCGATCTGTATCGCTTCAATTACCCGCTGAGTATGCGCGGCTACGGCGCGCCGGCAGCGCAGCAAGTCGACCTGCGCGTTGAGTTGCGCGCTCTGCCCGGTCTGCGCACGATCTACAGCCCGAACTACCCGATCACCATCGAACGCACCGCCGATGACGCCGCCGTGATTACCTACGCGGCGGACGCCACCGCACCTGCCAGCGACTTCGATCTCTACTTTGGTGCGGCGGAGGAACGGGTCGGCCTGAACCTGCTTTCGTACAAGCCGACGGGCGAGGATGGCTTCTTCATGCTGCTGGCCGCGCCCGCGCTGGACGCCGCCGCCGATCAAGTCGTCGCCCGCGATATCGTCGTGGTGCTCGATGTCTCTGGCTCGATGCAGGGCAAGAAGATCACGCAGGCGACGGCGGCCGTGCGCTACATCGTCGAGCACCTCAATTCGGCAGATCGTTTCAACCTGCTCACTTTCAGCACCGGCGTCTCGCAGTGGGAGCGCCGCCTGCAGCCGGTGAGCGCGCGGTCACTGGACGTGGCGCTGGCGTGGCTGGAGGATGTGCGCGCCACCGGCTCGACCGACATCAACCGCGCGCTGCTCGAAGCGCTGGCGCAGCTCGACGCGCCGGACGCCGACCGCCCCGCCTACATCCTCTTCCTGACCGACGGCCAACCGACGCAGGGCGAGACCGACGCCGGCGCCATCATCCTCAACGCACAGCAAAATCTGCCCGCTGACCGCACGCCGCGCCTCTTCACCTTTGGCGTTGGCTACGATGTCAACACCGACCTGCTCGACACACTCGCCGCCGAACTGCACGGCCTCAGCCAGTACGTCACGCCCGACCAGGCGATCGACGAGGCCGTGAGCGCGTTCTACGCAAAGGTCAGCACGCCGGTGCTGGCCGACATCGCCATCGACTTTGGTGAAGATATAGTTGTTGAGGATGTCTACCCTTATCCGCTGCCCGATCTCTTTGCCGGCGAGCAGTTGGTGGCGGTGGGGCGCTATCGTGAGGGCGGCGTTGTCGAGGTCACGCTGACCGGGCAGGTGAACGGCGCCGAACGGGTGGCCGTCTACCCGCAGCAGGAGCTAGCGGAGAGCGGCGGCGAGCCATTCGTGGCGCGGCTGTGGGCCACGCGCAAGATCGGCCACCTGCTCGCCGAAATCCGGCGCAACGGCCCCGACCCGGAAGTGATCGAGGCAATCACCGACCTGAGCCTGCGTTACGGCGTCATCACGCCCTACACTTCTTACCTGGTGCTGGAGCCGGAGCTGCTCACCGCCGTCCCCGCTGGCGAGATCATCTTGCCACAGATGCGACTTGACGCCGACCAATTACAGGCACGCGGCGCAGAAGCCGCCGCCGACATGGCCGCTGCGCCCGCCGCCGGTGAAGCCGCCGTCGCCGCCAGCGCAGCGCGCACGGCGCTGCAGCAGGCGCAGACCGTCACCGAGAGCTCCCGCGATCTGCGCTACATCGCCGGGCGCACCTTCATGCTGCGCTCCTACCTGCCCGGCGCCGACGGTGAGACGCGTGCGCTGTGGGTGGACACGGCCTATGACGATGCGATGGCGTTGACCACCGTCGAGTTTGGCAGCGACGCCTACTTTGCCCTGCTCGACGACCCCGCCCTGGCGCAGTGGCTCACCCTCTCGCCGGAGCTGATCATCGTTACCGGCGAAGAGACGGCGCTGCGCATCACGGTTGTGGAGTAGGGAGATTAAGAGATTGGAGATTAGGAGATTGGAGATTGGTCGCCGCAGATGATTCCCCAATCTCTCAATCTCTCAATCTCTCACTTCCCCAACTCCGCCAGATCGAACACCGGGCCATGCACACAGGCGCGCGTCCAGCGGCCGTTGCCGAGCGGCGTCAGGCAGGCGTGACATGCGCCGTAGCCGCACGCCAGCCGCGCATCGACCAGCGCCTGCGCAAAGCCCGGCTCCACGCGCAGCCGCACGGCGCGCACCGCCTCGACCAGCGCCGGCAGCGCCGCCCCCGGCAGCGCCGTCGCCACCACATCCGCCCAACCAACCACCGCACGCAGCGATGCTTCCCAGCCTGCGCCGGGCGCGGCTTGCTGCACCTCGGCGGCAAAGGGCAGCAGATCGCGCAGCGCCGGGTCGATCCCACCCTCGCCCTGCAGCAGGACGACCACGCGCCCGCCGCTGTCGAGCATGGCGTGGAGCAGCGGCAGCAGCGCCGCCACGCGCCCCGGTGTACACACGACGGCGAGCTGGCGTGTGCGCGGTGGCAGCGTAAAGCCGTTGCCCAACGGCCCGATCAGGTTGAGCGGTGAAGTCGCCGGACGTGCGGCCAGCCAGCCGACGCCAGGATCGCTCAAGTCCGGGGTGGTCAGCAGCCAGCGCTCGCCGTGCTCCGCTGTGGCGGGGCGCCAGGCCGCGGCAAAGAGTGGCCGGCGCAGGTAAAACGTCCAGTCGTGGGCGCGCCCCCAGGGCGACGGATCGCCGCAGTGCGCCAGGAAATAGCGCCCCGCCAGCCGCGTGCGCGCCACGCCGGGCGGCAGCACGACGCTCAGTAGCAGTCCACCGGCCACGATCTGGCTGGCGTGCGTTAGCGCGGTCAGGCTTGCGTCGTCCGCGCTTGCGGGCTGGGCGGGTGCTGTGAATTGTGCGGCATTCATGATAGGCTATCCCCACGTTGAACGTGCCGGGGACGGGCTTGAAGGTATCGAATTGTGCAAGCGTCCACAAGCCCGTCCCCGGCACATAATCAAAGGTCGTGTCGCCATTTTGTCATTGTGGAGATGATTGCACCAAATGCGTAAAGGAGTTGCGCCGCGCGTGGGCGCGTGGTGGCGGATGCGGCTGTGGAGCCGCAAGCTGCCGGAGGCCACTACCATCGAGCTGCAGATCGGGTGGCCGCTGTTGTTGCTGCCTTTTTTGCTCTTCGGCCAACTGGTGACGCCGCACCCGGTCTGGATCGTGCTGCTCGTGACGATTGCAGCGCTCTATGCCATTGGCTACGCCTGGGTGCGCGAGCAGGTGCAGGGCGTACGCTTCACGCGGCGGCGCGCCGGCGCCATCCTGGTCGCGGGCGATCAACTGCATGAGGAGTTTGCCGTCACCAACGCCGGCGGGCTGCCGCTCTTGTGGGCGGCCTTTATCGATGCGTCCGATCTGCCCGGCTACGCACCCGGCATCGTCGTGGCGTGTGGGGCAAATCAGGACTATCGCTGGCGCACGACTGCAGAATGTGCGCGACGCGGCCTCTTCCGGCTTGGCCCCCATCGGCTGGAGTTGGGCGACCCCTTCGGCCTATTCCGCGCCACACAGACCACCGCCGACTTCGAGACTGTGCTCATCTACCCACGCGTTGTGCAACTGCCGGAGGTGGCGCTGCCGCGCGGTGGCGCCGACGCGCACGCCCGCCGCCGGCGCGCGATGATGGGCACACGCCCGGCAGCCAGCGTGCGCGACTACGCCGCTGGCGACAGTATGCGGCTGGTGCATTGGCCGACGACCGCGCACCGGGGGCGGCTGACGGTGAAGGAGCTGGAGCAGGAGCCAAGCGGCGACGTGTGGATCGTGCTCGATCTCGACGCGGCCGTGCAGCAGGGACAGGGCGCCGAGGGCACGCTCGAATATGGTGTGATGCTGGCAGCGAGCATGGCGGCGGCGATGGTTTCCGGCGCCGACCGTTGCGCTGTCGGGCTGCTGGCGGCTTCGGGCGACGCCGTGGTCTCGCTGGCGCCGCAACCGGGGCAGGCGCAGTTGTGGGCGATCATGGCCGCGCTGGCGCCGGCGCGTCCCTCGGCCACGCCGCTGCACGATCTGCTGCGCCGCAGCCTGCCGCTCCTGGGGCGCCGTCACACGCTGGTCGTGATCACCCCGGCGACTGGCGACAGCGCGCCGCTGTGGATCGCTGAACTTGTGCGCGCTGGTGGACAGGGGCTGTTCAGCAGCGTGCTGGCCGTCGCCGCGCCCGCGCAAGCCGAAGCGGCTGAAGCCGCGCTCACGCTGTTGGCGCAGCTCGACATCCCCCATCAACTGCTGCGCACCGACGTGCGCCTGCGCGCCGCGTTGACCTATCGCCGCACGCGCAAAGTCATCCGCACCACGCCGACCGGCGGCGCCTTCACCGTCGAGGTGGAGGAGGAGGTCGGATGAACGAACGTACGGTTGGCTGGGGCGAAAATGCGGAGGCGCAGGAGAGCGTGTGGGTGCTGCGGGCGCTGCGCTGGGCTGCGGCGACGTGGCGGCCGCATCTTGGCTGGCTGGCGCTGGCGCTCTGTCTGCTGCTGACGATGCTGCCTGCGCTGCTGCTGTGGGAGAACCGCTGGCTGCGCGTGCCCTCGCTGATTGAGCGGCTCTACGTGGCCGGGCCGCTGGCGGTGACGCTGGTCTGGCTGGTGGGCGGCTGGCGTGCGCCATTTTTTGGTTGGCGCAAAGTGATTCGTATAGCCATGCAATGTGTCGTCCTGGCGCTGCTGAGCCTCTTGGTCTTGAGCGAACTGCTGGCGGGCTGGCTGCCGGGGCTGCCCGCACTCTGGCAGGCGGCGCGCAGCGGCGGGTGGGCAGAGCTTCTGACGCAGACGTCGGAGGCGTTTGTGCGCGTGGGCGTGCGCTATACGCTGTGGTGGCAGGGCATTCAGACCAACGCCGCCGGGCGCGATGATCTGGTCTTCTTTGGCTTTGCACTGGCGATCGTCTGGCTGTTGGGGCTGGCGACGGGCGGGCTGGCGCGGCGCACACGCCAGGGGCTGGTGGCGGCGCTGCCGGTGCTCTGGGCGGTCGGGTTGGTGATGCTCTACAGCGCGGTCGACCGCTGGCTGATCGTGGCGGGCGTGCTGTTGGCGCTGCTGCTGCATCTGGTGCTCGATCAGCAGGCGCTGGTGCGGCGCTGGCAGGCGTTGCACCTCGACTACAGCCCGTTGATGCTGGCGGAGCGCGCGCTGTTGACCCTCGGCGTGATGGCGATCGTACTGGCGCTGGCCGCGCTGACGCCCAATCTCTACTGGACGGAGCTGACCGGGCGCTACTACGGTCTGATTGCCCCCCTCAATTCTCGGCTGGAGGCGCTGGGCAAGCGGGCGTTTCCGGGGCTGACGGGCGTGAATCCCTGGACGGTGAGCGGCGGCGTGGCGGGCGGTCTGCCCAACGACTTTCTGCTGCGCGCCGGCCCGACTGCCAGCGAACGCCTGGTGATGCGTGTGCGCACCAGCGAGACGGCGGCCTTCTATGACGCGCCGCCGCTGGCGCATAATCTGCGCAGCGCGACTTTTTCGCGCTATGACGGGCGCGGCTGGCGCAATCCGGCGCAACTTGAGCGCACCGAGCACGCCGCCGAGCAGCCCTGGGCGGAACTCGCCACAGCTGGACGGCGCCTGCTGCTGCAAAGCGTCAGCCTGACCTTTGCCGGGCGCGTGATCTTTGCGGCGGGTGAGCCGGTGGCGCCCTCGGTCGATTACACCGCCGATGCGCGCTTCCCCGGCGACCTGGTGGCGCTGACGGCGGATGCGCGCAGCTACACCGTGACTTCGCTCGTCCCGGCGCTGGCGGAGGCAGAGTTGGCGGCGCTGCCCGTGTGGGGCGCGGACAACCCGCTGCCCGCGGAGTTTGCGCTTTACCTGGAGCTGCCGGAGAGCGTCACTGCGCGCACGCGCGCACTGGCGGAGGAACTGACCGTCGACGCCACCTCGCCCTACTCGCAGGCTGTCGCCATCGAGCAATATCTGCGCACCTTTCCCTACGATCTCGACGTGCCGCCGCTGCCGGAGCCGGTGACGGATGTCGCCGACTACTTTCTGTTCGATTTGCAGCGTGGCTACTGCGACTATTACGCCACGGCCTTTGTCGTACTGGCGCGCGCGGCGGGGCTGCCAGCGCGCTTCGTGACCGGCTTCACCGCCGGAAACTGGGACGCCACGGCGCAGGTCTGGACCGTCACCGAGGCGAACGCCCATTCCTGGCCGGAGGTCTACTTCCCGTCGGTGGGGTGGGTGCCTTTCGAGCCGACGGCGGCGCGCCCGGATCTGGCGCGCATCGGCATGGCGCGCGGCGTTGAATTTGCACCCCCCTCGCCGCTGACGGTGACGCCCGTTCCGCAGAACCCACTGCCCTTCGATGACCGCTGGTTGTGGCTGCTGCTGCCGGTCGGGCTGCTGGCGACGGGTGGGGCGGTCTGGCTGCGGCGCCGCGCTATCCGCCGCGAAGACCCCTGGCTGATGTTGCTGCGCTGGGGACGACGCCAGGGGCGCGCACCGGGAGATGGCGAGACGGTGCTGGAGTACGGCGCGGCGTTGGCCGCCGCGGTGCAGGAAGGGCGCCAGGACGCGTTGGAGGAGCGGCGCATCGTCGGGCGCGAGGTGGTGCAACTGAGCGAGGAGGTCAGCGCGCTGCACTATGCACCTGAAGCGCAGCGCGAGCGGTTGCGCCAACGCATCCTTGCGCGCTGGCAGCGGCTGCGCGGCTATCTACACCAGCTTGGTCGCTTTTGAGGGGCGGCTGGTACAATGGCGGCAACACAGAAAGGATCGCACCATGACTGACAGCCGTTTGGCTTCCCAACTCGCCTTCATCCTCGAACTCGACCGCCTCAAACGCGTCTTGCGGCGCACCAGCCTCGTCGGCGGCGACCGCCGCGAGAACAGCGCCGAGCACTCCTGGCAGCTCGCCGTGATGGCGATGGTGCTGAGCGAATACGCCAACGCTCCCATCGACCTGCTGCACACGCTCAAGCTGCTGCTCGTTCACGACATCGTCGAGATCGACGCCGGCGACACCTTCGCCTACGACGTGACGGCCAATCTCGATAAGGAGACGCGCGAACAGGCCGCCGCCGACCGTATCTTCGGGCTGTTGCCGCCCGATCAATGTGCGGAATTCCGGCGCCTGTGGGAAGAGTTCGATGCGCGTGAGACGGCCGAGGCGCGCTTTGCCAACGCGCTGGATCGGATGATGCCGTCGCTGCAGAATTATGAAAACGACGGCGGCACCTGGCGCGCGCCTGGCATTGACCAGGCCGCAGTCTATCACCGGTTGCAGCCGATTGAAGACGGCTCGACAACGCTCTGGGCGCATGTCGACGCAATGCTGCAAGATGCCGTGTCGCGTGGGCTGATCCGGCCGTGAGATGAGCGCCAGTTACGAAATCCGCGAATGTACGGAGGCCGCGTGTCGCGGTCGCTTCCCGGCGGCGGTGGGGCAGCTTCCCGGCGACCGCTGTCCCTGGTGCGGCGGGCCCACGCAGATTGTGCATCAACTGGCGCCGCCTGCTGAGGCAGTTGCCGGCCACACCACGCCGCCGCCCGTCACGCTTCCCACCTTGGTGGGGCTGCTCGACAACGTGCGCAGCCTCTTCAACGTAGGGTCGATCTTTCGCAGTGCTGACGGCGCCGGGCTGCGCCACCTCTACCTGTGCGGCGTCACCCCCACGCCCGCTCAGCGCAAACTCGCCAAGACCGCGCTGGGCGCAGAGCAGTACATAACATGGAGTCATCATCGCAACAGCGTGCTCCTCGCCGATGGGCTGCTGGCGGATGGCTGGACGCTCTGGGCGCTAGAGACAAGCGCCGACGCCGTCTCGATCCTAGACGCGCCGTCGCTGCCGCCCTTGCTCGTGCTGGTGGTGGGCAGCGAAGTCACCGGCATTGATCCCGACCTGCTGGCGCGCTGCGCCCAGTGCGTCGCCATCCCGATGGCCGGGCGCAAACAATCGCTCAACGTCGCCACGGCGTTTGGCGTCGCTGCGGTGCTGTTGCGGAACCACGCGTTGCGATGATGCCTTTCTATGGGGTTGTTTAGACATTCCTTCTGGTGACGCGCTGCGCTTCAACCTCACCTCCGCCTCCACCTGCCTACACCGCCTCCACCAACCGCACCATATCCAGCGCTGCTCCCTGTCGCTGCACTGCAAACCAGGGGTGCCGCCGTAGGTGATCCAGGCTGAGGGTGAAGGCAAACGGGAATAGTTCGGGCAGGCGAATCAAGTCGAGGAAGGGTGCTTCTTCCCCGCTATGCACGGCAAGCACGGCGGCCAGCAGCCAACTCTGCACGTCGATGGTGCTGGCGGTCAGGCGCGGGTCGATGGGCACGTAGGTGGCTTTGCGCTCGCGGGCATTGAGGATGCCCCAGTCACGCAGCGAAAAGAGCACGCGTTCGACTGCCTTTTCCAGCGCCCCCAGATGACCGCGGTCGGCGATCATGGCGCGCTTGATCGCTGCGCTGCTGAAGGAGTCGCGCAATTGCACCTGCTGGCCGATGACGCGCACCGTCTGCTGAAAGAAGGGATAGGTGGCCAGCGTCATGCCGTAGTGCAGCCACAGCCGGTCAGTCGGTGTGGTCGCCGCGTCAAAGAGGCGCAGCGCCGTAGCGTGCAGGGCAGGATGCTGTGCGCTGCTTGCCATCCAGACGTTGAGCAGAATCGTGATGGCGTAACGACGGTTGCCCTCACTTTGCACCTTGTGCGCCAGGATTGGGTCAAGCCGCGCCCGCACCGTCGCTTCGTTATTCCCGGCGGCGACAAAGGCAGCGGTTGCTTCCATCCAGTCAAGATAGATATTGCGGCGAAAGCCGATGGCGTTATCCATGATGCTCTGCAATCTCAATTGTAGGGCGAAGTGCCACTTCGCCCTACTGTGAACTGGCTTTGGACAGACTCACTTCAATCAAAGGGACGATGCACTCATCCAACGTGAGGCCGCCATGCGTGACGACGCGCTGATTGGCGGCGGCGAAGGCAGTGACGCCATTGGGCATGAGCGCCCACCAGTTGTCAGGTAGGATGCCGTCATTATGCCACAGCGTCGTATGGGCGAAGGACTCTTGCACGTTGCGGGCAAAGCGCTCGTTGGCGTAGAGCCGCGCCCGTTTGGAGCGGGTGACGACCGTCACGCCCTCTTGCGGCTGGCCGATGCCGACCGCCTCCACGTGTCCGTGATCGCTGGTGATCGTTACGTGATAGTCCAAGTCGAGCAGCGTCTGCACCAGCGTCTCGACCCAGGCCGATCCGGTGTTGGTCGTGTCGTCCAGCCAGGTGCGCAGCGTCGCAAAGAGACCAGACAGCCCCGCTGTCGCCCCATGCACCATCGTGTCGATGTCAGGCAGCACCACGGCCTGCACGCGCGTATATAGGCTGTCGAGCGTGTCGGGCACGGTGCGATCCAGCGTGGCGGAGAGCGACGCATACGCAATGGCGCGGGCGGGCAACCCCTTGCCTTCCCATAAACGCCGCCAGTGCGCCGCCTCATGCTGGTTGGTGGTGAGCGTATCTGCAAAGGTGCGCGGCGGCTGACCGGCCAACAGCGCCTGCCGGGAGATAGCGGTGATCGTCGGCACCTGCGCCAACAGCAGCATCTCAGCAGCGTGCCAGGTAGGATGGCGCGCTGACCAAGCTGCCCAGATCACACGCCAGGCGGCGAGACTCATGCCGTCGAGCACGAGCAGCGCGCTGCGCCGGTTGGCCGTCATGCGCTGCGCCATGTAGTGCGGTGCGTGGTAAAGATGATGTGGAACCGGCAGACGCTGCATCGCCAGCTGCGGATAGGCAGTGCGCAGCCACGTCACGAACAATGGCGCAATCCGCTCGCACAGGAGCGTATACTCACGCTCAGCCTGTGCGGACGCCAGCGGCTCGGCGTCATATCGCTGCACCGTGAGGTCGGCCCACTGTCGGGCGATGGCCTGCCAGCTCTCCCAGGTGACAGGATTGGCGTCAAGCAGTTCCGTGAGCATCGTCACGCTCTGCTGCCATTGACGCTGGCGACCGAGGGCGGCGTCGTGGCGCACGGCGGCGGTTGTCCAGCCGGGCAGCGCTGTCGTCTCCGCAACGGCGACCGGCGCAAGCAACCCGGCATTGACCAGGGCAGGTATGGCGGCCTGTGTGGTTGGGTCGGTGGCGAAGGGCACAAGCGCCGTGTACGACGCCGGGCTTTCCACAAGTTGCTTGTCGATGTAGCCCTGCCATTGCGTCTGAAGAAAGGCGCGCAGCGCAGCAGGGTCGGCCAGCAGTTCAGCGAGCGGCCATGCGGCCAGCACGGGCTGGCGTTGCAGCGCGGGCATCAGCGCCGTGCGCACTGTTGCGGGCAGCATGTCGTCAGCAGCGTGCAGTTCGGCCAGCCAGCGCAGCAGCAGACCAGGCGTCGCCAGATACGACAGGGACGCGCCAAAGCCGTGCAGCAGCACATAGTCGAGCGTGGCGGTGCGCGTCAGCGGGCGGGCGGGTGGCTGCTGCTGATAGGCGCGATAGAGACGGTCAAATTGCGGGAGCGACAGACCAGCCAACAGACTCGAATCGAGATGGGGAAAGAAGCGATGCAGCGCCAGATCGATGGCGACGCCCTGCTGCCAGAGGTCGTAGGGCAGCACGTTGACGGCGTGCGGCGTGACGATGATCAGCGGGTGCTCGGCGTCGACCGGCTGTGCTGCGTGCCATGCCCGGCGCAGTACGACGGGATCGGCGGCGGTGAGGGTGCGGAAACCAGCCGCGGACAAGGCAGCGGCCAGCGCTGGCAAGCGCAGCAGATCATCCGGGTCACTGACAAGCGTCAGCGGATGGGTGCGCGGTGGGAAATAAGCAACCAGCAGGTCAGCGAGGGAGGCGTCCATCGGTTGCACAGGCGTCAACCCACATACTCGACACGGTTGCGCATCTCATCTGGCTCCAGCACCGAGGCCAGCAACTCCAGAAAGCGCACCCACGCGCCGACGCCATGCTTGTGCTGCTGGCCGAAGACAATACCCTGGTGCTCGACGCCCGCTGCCGCCAGATCGATATAGTCGGCGTCGTTGGTACAGAGGACATAGCCAAGACGAGTAGCGCGCGCCAGGTGGTTAGCGTCAGCGTCACCAAGCAGGCCCAGGTCTCGAACTGTGACCGCTTCGACGCCGCGCCGCTGTAACTGGGTGGCGACGGCGACAGGGACATTCTCATCGAGATAAAAGCGGACTGGGACTGCCAACGCGCTGCTCCTTCATCGCTTCGGCACGGCGCACTTGGGTGCGCACCTGCGCGTCGATGTCCGGCTTGTGTTCGTAGTAGTAGGCCAGCGCCGCATAGATCTGGGGCAGGCTAAGACCGTACCACTCGGCAATCCCTTCGGCATCCAGGGCATGATACAACCGTGCCAGGGCGACATCGGCCACCGTCACGGTTGTGCCAATGATGTAGGGACGCCCGCTGCGGATGTCCGGGTCAATCCCAATCGCTTCGATTACTTGAATCGTTGTCATAGTTCAACAGTATAGAGACGGTCGCTGTCCAAGTCAACCAAGTAGGGCGAAGTGCCACTTCGCCCCTTCCCGCCTAATGTAAGGCGAAGTGCCACTTCGCCTTACTCGCGCAAGCTGGCTGCATCAAAGTACATCAACAGGTCGGGGTCTTCCTGAACCACCTCCTCCGACAACACGGACGCCACTTGCAGGATGGCGGCGAAGTCGTTGTCCTGGTATGCCTGCGCAAAGCCAGCGCGCACCGCCTCGGTGCGAAAGGTCTTGAGCTTCTTGCGGCTCTGCTTGTAAGCAGCGAACTCCTGGAGCAATGCCTTTCGCCGCAACTTCTCCAGGTCATCGGCGTTGGCCGGGTCGGGCACGTAGTAGCGCCCCAGTTCGTCGTGCAGGAAGTTCTGCTCCAACAGCACGCGCAGATCGGGCATCTCTTCGTGGCGCGCCTGGTGCAGTTCTTGCAGAAAGCGCGGCTGGATGTCGGCAAACTCCTGCGGCTTGTCGTGCAACTGCACGCGCAGCCAGGTGATGGCGCTTTTCTCATCGTTGACGAAGATGCTGATCTGCTCCACTTCGTCCGCTTCCAGCCGGGCGCGGTCATATTCAGCCACCTGGTCGGGCAAGAAGTACATGCCGTCGCGCTCGACAAAGCGCTGCTTCAAGCCCGCATAGAAGTGCGCCGCCCCCATCGGCACGGCCACCCCACGCTGGATGTGATAGGCGACCATGCGATCAAAGAGCAGGTAGTTCTGGCGCTCGGCGACCACTTCGAGGCGGTTGTCCTTGCGCACAAAAATGGGCAACTGCGTCAAGTGCTGGCGCACGAACTCCCAGACGGCAAGCTCGCTGCCCGCGTGCAGGGCAAATGTCCGGTCGAACTCGGCGGTTGGCTTGTAGGCAGAGATGATCAAGTCCTGCTTGGCGGCGTCTGACGTGACCTGGCGATAGGAGCCTTGCTGCTTGTCCAGCGTGCGCACGTCGGCCACCACAAAGCCAACGGAGATCAATGCTTCTTGGATTGCTCGCCATACCCGGTCGTGACTATTGTGGAATTCTACGGTCATCCAGCGACCAGGTTTGAGCACACGGAAGTACTGCCTAAAGCACAGATGCATCAGGTATTGGTATTCGGCCAATCCTTTGTGCTTGAATTTGTCTACTATTGCCTCGGGATCGGCGTTTGTAATCACCTTATGCCAGGATTCAACTAAAAAGTTCAAGTCAGCGTAGAAGATGTTCTCGCCAAATGGTGGGTCAGTGAAGATATAGTCCACAGACTCAGCGGGCAGATTTTGCTGCGCCAAAGTCCCAGTCTGAATTACTGAAGCACCCACCGCAGTATGCATGGTTGCCCATGACTTGATTAGTCTTTCAAGTTTCCCGCGGAGCACATACCACGGCGACACTTCGGATATCTGTGATGGGACGTAGTACACTAGAGGCATAGCGCCATTGCTCTGGGAATAGCGATGCGGGCCATAGCGATTCTGGATGTTCAAGCTAGTGATTGCCTGCTCTACGAAAAATTTCAGCGCAAGACGCAATCGCACGTTGTCTTGTGCGTTTGCCTGCCGCCACAAGAATGCCAATGACTGCGCAGCTCTTGGAAAGAAGAAATGGTGAACGTGGCTAAAACCTTTTGGTTCAATACGGGAGCCATGATACATACGTTCGATAGGGAAACGTACCAATGGCACTTCTATTGGTAGTGGTTTCTGGTCAATTCCGCTGAGTAATTCTAGGTCTTTGTGGTCTGGTATCTTGGTATGTCGTTTTCCGTCGATGACATATGAGATTATCGATGGTAGGTACTTAACTCGTTGCCAGGGCTTGCCAAATGCGGGGTCGATGCGCAACTCATAAACTCTCTCCAAAGAGTCCTTTGTCAGGTTTGACTTACATTGTGGGCATGGAAAGCTCTCTTTGACGCGTTTCGTGTCTCTGTCAAGGGCTTCATCAATAAAGACAATTTCGCGTCCACAATTTGGGCACGAAAACACCTCGCTCCAGACCATGTAGTCGATTTGTCCGGACGACTCATCCAAGTGTTGAGTTTCGTACATCCACCCAACTTCCGATTGAGCACTATCCAAAATGCGTCTTGCTGCGAGTTGAAATGCTTGCGAATCCACCGGCGTGTTGTAGTTGTAGGCGATGAAAGTCGCAGCGGGCGACAGGTCGTTGAGCACTGCTTTGCGCGCCCCCAACCGGCTGATGCGCTGCCCGCCGTCGTAGATGTTGCCCGCCTCGTCCACCGTGTAGCCAAGCTCTTGCACCGCCTTGCGGTCGCCGCACAACTGCGCGGCTACGCCGGTCATGCCGCTGCCGCAGAAGCCGTCGAAGACGATGTCGCCCGGCTCGGTGTAGTGCAGAATGTAGCGCATGATCGCCTTGTGCGGCGCCTTCGTGTGGTAGGAGTGTGCATTGTAGATCGGGTCGTTCTTGCCCTCCGACACATCGGCGGCAAATGGCTCGCGGTGGTAGGGCGAAGTGCCACTTCGACCTACAGGCTGCTGCTCGGCGGTGGTTTGGTGGGGCGAAGTGCCACTTCGCCCTACACTCCACTCTGTGATGATCTGCTGCAGAAAGGGGTTGGGGCAGGCAGTGTAGTAGGGCGGGTCGGACAGCGCCAGAATCGCCTCATCCTCGCCAAGCGGAAAGCCCTCGATGGCGCGGAAGGCCGGGTCTTGCAGGTGTTCGCGCAGCCGTTCCGTGAAGTAGGCGCGGCGCGCGTCGTCGTCAGCAAACTCCATGCCAAGACACGTCACCGGGCCGCTGGGCGGGGCGGCGCCAACCCGCTCGGCAAGATAATTAGCCTGTACAACTTCGTTGCTGTTCATAACCATCCCCTGTAGGGCGAAGTGGCACTTCGCCCATTCTTTTTGCCCCGCAGTTGGCGAAGTGCCACTTCGCCCTACTTTCCATCCCGCAGTTGGCGAAGTGGCACTTCGCCCATTCTTTTTGCCCCGCAGTTGGCGAAGTGCCACTTCGCCCTACTTTCCATCCCGTAGTTGGCGAAGTGGCACTTCGCCCATTCTTTTTGGCCCGCAGTTGGCGAAGTGCCACTTCGCCCTACTTTCCATCCCGCAGTTGGCGAAGTGGCACTTCGCCCATTCTTTTTGCCCCGCAGTTGGCGAAGTGGCACTTCGCCCTACTTTCCATCTCGCAGTTGGCGAAGTGCCACTTCGCCCTACTTTCCATCCCGCAGTTGGCGAAGTGGCACTTCGCCCATTCTTTTTGCCCCGCAGTTGGCGAAGTGCCACTTCGCCCTACTTTCCATCCCGCAGTTGGCGAAGTGGCACTTCGCCCATTCTTTTTGGCCCGCAGTTGGCGAAGTGCCACTTCGCCCTACTTTCCATCCCGCAGTTGGCGAAGGGGCACTTCGCCCTACGGAAGCACAGTGCAGTAGGTGTACGGCCAATCCTTCGGTTCAGCAACTAGACCGGCTTTTACTGGATTCTTGATCACGTAGTCCAGAATCCGTCCAAGTTCGGCATCGTCACGCACGACATGATCGTAGCTTTCGTATTGCCAGAAGGCGCCTTCCCGCCCCAGAAGTTGATTTGCGCGTCGTCCAGTGCGGCTCTTCAATGATTGCATGATGACAGAGAGCGCCCGCGGCACGTCTTGTTCATCACGCAGCGGCTTGGCGACAAGGTGAACGTGCGTGGGCATGATGCAGTATGCCGAGAGCGTATAGTCCCGACCATCCCGCCAGTGTAAGCCCTCGGTGACACACGCGGCAATCGGTGGCTGCGCCAACCAGCGGGGTACGTCAACGGCGTTGTCCAGCGCAGCGTCCCAGCGGCCAAACATACGGAGATTCTGCACGTATGCCTCGCGGGTGCGTTCACCAGGATCGACGATGGCGGCCAGTTGTTGCTCGATGAACTGCGCCTCGCGGCGCAACTGTTCGATGACGTGCGCCGGCAGCGAGCCTGCCAGCCGGAACGTGACAAACAGTGTCGCGTCGGGCGGCTGGTAATGGGGCAGGTGACGTTCGTAGTAGACGCGGAATTCGTTCATATCCCTCCCATGTAGGGCGAAGTGGTACTTCGCCCTATCGTCATCCACGTACGGCGAAGTGGCACTTCGCCCTACTGTCATCTACACGGGGCGAAGTGGCACTTCGCCCTACTGTCATCTACACGGGGCGAAGTGCCACTTCGCCCTACTGTCATCCACACGGGGCGAAGTGCCACTTCGCCCTACTGTCATCTACACGGGGCGAAGTGCCACTTCGCCCTACTGTCATCCACACGGGGCGAAGTGCCATTTCGCCCTACTGTCATCTACACGGGGCGAAGTGCCATTTCGCCCTACTGTCATCTACACGGGGCGAAGTGCCACTTCGCCCTACTGTCATCTACACGGGGCGAAGTGCCACTTCGCCCTACTGTCATCCACACGGGGCGAAGTGCCATTTCGCCCTACTGTCATCCACACGGGGCGAAGTGCCACTTCGCCCTACTGTCATCCACACGGGGCGAAGTGCCATTTCGCCCTACTGTCATCCACACGGGGCGAAGTGCCATTTCGCCCTACTGTCATCCACACGGGGCGAAGTGCCACTTCGCCCTA
>Ga0209398_1000545_pt1 | contig 23015 bp, 18 predicted proteins | sample AshMeaBigSpring_FD_184125 | JGI IMG/M metagenome (GOLD analysis project Ga0209398, IMG submission 184125) | Groundwater microbial communities from Big Spring, Nevada to study Microbial Dark Matter (Phase II) - Ash Meadows Big Spring (SPAdes)... | ecosystem: Environmental > Aquatic > Deep... | reverse complement strand
CGTTCGGGCCCGGCGCGTGTGCCGCGGCCTTGTGCCTGACGTCGAACGCTTGGTCGCCTGACCCGCGACCTACCGGCGCTTTGCGCCCAGAATGAATTCAATTAAACCCTGCACCGTGCAATGCGCCTCCACCGGATGGCGGAGCGGGAGCCCGCCGTGGATCCGGTAAACGTTGCGGCGGCCGATCCGTTCGCGTTCGAGAACGCCGCCGGCTTCAAGCTCGGAGATGATCTTCTGCACCGCCCGCTCGGTGACTCCCACTGCGGCCCCCACATCCCGCAGTCGCATTTCCGGGTCTCCCGCCAGGCACAAAAGGACGTGGGCGTGGTTGGTGAAAAACGACCAGCCTGAGCTGGCCGGGCGAATGGGTGACTTTTTTTTCATTTCAAGGTTGACGGATGAAGCCTGTAATGGAATACACGAAATGCAAATCGTATATCATGAATCACGTTATTAAATGCTGGAATCTCCAGACGTGCAAGAGCAACCCGTAACCATCCCGCAAAAAAGCATCCATGGACATCCTGCAAGCCTTATCCACAAGTCTTCTGTCGCCAATGGTACTCGCCTTCGTTCTGGGCTTGTTCGCGACCCTGGTGAGAAGCGACCTCAAGTTTCCCGATGAGCTCTACACCGCGCTGACCATCTACCTTCTGTTCGCGATCGGGCTGAAGGGGGGGATGAAGCTCGACGGCATGAGCCTGGGCGTGGTCGGCGGTCCACTTCTGGCTGCGGTCTCGTTGAGCGCGGTGATTCCGGTCTGGTGCTTTTTCCTGCTGAAAAAGATCGTCCGGCTGGATGCAATGAACGCGGGAGCCATCGCCGCGCACTATGGCTCGGTTTCAGCCGTGACCTTCAGCGCGGTGCTTGCGTTTCTTGAGACCGAACGGGTTCCGGTCGAGGGCTATGTGCCGGCATTGTTGGCGGTAATGGAGGCGCCCGCGATCATCGTCGCGGTCTTCCTGGCCTTGAGAAGCGCCAAAAGCGCAGATGCCCGCCCGGGGGACATGAAAAAGCTTCTGCATGACCTTCTCACCGGCAAAGGCATTCTGCTCCTGCTCGGCGGACTGGCGATCGGCCTGATGTGTGGCAAAAATGGCTTCGAGCAGGTCGCGCCGCTGTTTGACGCGCCGTTCAAGGGCGTGCTCACCTTGTTTTTGCTCGAGGTCGGACTGGTTGCTGGCCGCAGACTGAAAGACTTAAAATCGGCTGGCTGGAGGCTGGCCGCCTTCGCTCTGATCATGCCGGTGCTGCACGGGTTTCTCGGTGCGGCGGTCGGCAAGTGGTGCGGGCTCGGCGCCGGCGGCGCGACGGTGCTGGCCACGCTGGCGGCGAGCGCCTCGTACATCGCCGCTCCCGCTGCGGTGCGGATTGCCCTGCCGCAAGCGAGTCCCGCGCTCTATTTGACCTCATCGTTGGCCATCACGTTCCCGTTCAACATCGTATTGGGAATTCCTCTTTATCACGCCTTCGCCAAATGCCTCTTTACCCTCTGATCCATGAAAACCACAAACATGAACCTGCTGACCATCATTGCTGAAGACGAGCTGGAGTCTCGCATCGTCGGAGATTTGAAACAGCTCGGAGTCCGGGGCTACACGATTTGTTCTGCGCGGGGCGAAGGTCTGCACGGTCTGCGCGCCAGCCAATGGGAGGGGGAAAATATCAAAATCGAAGTCATCGTGGATGACGCTCTGGCCGACGCTATTGCCGAGCACGTGTCCAGAGTTTATTTTCCGAACTACGCCACCATCCTCTATCTGCTCCCGGTGCAGGTCCTGCGCGAGAGGAAGTTCTCGAGCCCGGGGCACTCATAGCCAAGGACATACAGTCCCACAGCTGAGATTGAAGCGGCTGCGGCAACAGCAAGGCAATTCGCTTCGCGAATCCTTCCCCGTGGAGGTGTGCTGCTGCCGCACCCCGTTCCGGAACTTATTTGGCCTTGAGCCCTTGGATGATCCCCAAGCCGGCCTCGCCGTATTTCTCGAACCCTTTCTGCGATGAGATGCATAACATGAGGATGACCTTTTTGGCCTTCGGCTGGACAATAAGTACCGCGTTCAAGTTGGCCTTGCCGTCCTTGTCTTCCCCCTTTGCGTTCAGGATCGCGAGCCCGAGGCCGTTTCCTCCGGTCTGCTGGATCTCGTCGTATTTCACGTTGGTGAACGAGGATTCGATCGATTCCTTGGCCTCCTTGATGGCCGCCTCCCCGTCGTCCGGGGTAGCTTCCATCTCCTCGAGTTCAACGAAGTAGCTGTCATCATCCGGAGGGTTCGCATAGAGCCTCCCGTTCTTGTATTTTGCTTCCCATCCATCCGGGATGGTCACAGAGATCAAGGCGTCCTTCTCCGGGTAGTCCAGAGTTTCGGCGGCCCTTGCAAGCGGGGCGCACGCGAGCGTTGCGAGCAGAAAGAAAAGTGATTTTTTCATAGGATGTTATTGGACCGCAAATGTTGTTTCCGGGAACCCATGCTTCGGATGTGGCATCCGGTTGATCGGTAACCTCCCCCCCGAAGTAATAAAATCGCCTTCCGAGGTCAAGGATTCCAGCAGGCGCGTACTGTAGCGCGCGGAAGATTCGAGCCGGATGTTGACAGTTGTACACGACCGCGCAACCAATACGCTCGTGCATACGAATGATTCCGGCTCTCCACTCACCCTTTTGAACCGGGTCGGAGTCACATTTCCTGCGATTGCCGCAGCAGCCGCCTGCCTGGCAATTTCCGGCTGCTCCAAAGCCGGTTCCGACGCGAAGCCGCCCGCGCCACAACCCGCGCCCGTGGAGACAGCGGTCGTCAGGTTCCAGAATGTTCCGATCGAGGAGGCGGCCATCGGGACGGTCGAACCGCTTTCGAGCGTTCAGATCAAGCCGAAGGTGGGCGGGGAAATCATCGGTGTGGATTTTGAGGACGGGAGCTATGTGAAGACCGGTGAGGTCCTGTTCCGGATCGACCCGGGCCCGTTCGAGGTCGTGCTCAAGCGGGCGGAGGCAAACCTTGCGATGGCGCAGTCGAGCGCTTTGAATGCTGTGGACCAGGCCAAGAGATACACGACGTTGACCGACAAGGGGGCCGCCTCTAAGGAGCAGTTCTCGCAGTTCCTTTCAACGGCTGCCGCACAGAAGGCGCAGCTGGACGCACGCCAGGCGGATGTCGATGAGGCCCGCCTGGCAACCCAGTGGGCGACCGTCCGCTCGCCGATCGACGGCCGTGCCGGAGCCGCTCTCGTCAAGCGCGGAAACATCGTTCAGGCGAATTCCGAGGTCCTGGCCGTTGTGAACCAGATGAAACCGATTTACGTCTCCTTTTCGATGCCGGAGGACGACTTGGCCGACGTGCGCAGTCGTATGAAGAGTGCCCCGCTTTCCGTCGAGGCGATCGATTCCGAATCCGGAAACCTCCTCGGAACAGGCGTTCTCACATTCATTGACAACGCGGTCGACCGGGCTTCGGCCATGGTGACGATGAAGGCGCAGTTTCCCAACGAGGATGAGGCGCTTTGGCCCGGGCGCTTCGTGGACGTGAAGGTGTCGCTCGGCGTGGACAACGGTGTCTTGGTCGTCCCCTCGACTGCGGTCATTGAGGGGCAGACCGGCCCCCAGGTCTTTGTCGTGGTTGATGGCGTGGCTACGCTGCGGCGGATCGAGGTCGGCCGGACATTCGGGTCGCTCTCGGTGATCCGATCGGGACTCGAAGCCGGCGAAACCGTCGTTACCAGCGGGCAGCTCCGCATCATGTCCGGCGGAAAGGTGGCCGCCCGGCCCGCCCCGGCGGCGCCTTCGCCCCGGACAGGAGAAAGCGCGCGGTGAGTCTTTCAGATCCGTTCGTGCGCCGTCCGGTCATGACCACCCTGGCCATGGCGGCCATCCTGGTGTCCGGGCTTCTCGCCTACCACTCGCTTCCCGTGAGCGATTTGCCGAATGTTGATTTTCCGACGATCAACGTGACCGCGCAGCTTCCCGGTGCCAACCCCGAAACGATGGCCGCCTCGGTCGCCATGCCGCTTGAGAAGCAATTCTCCGCCATCGCGGGGATCGATTCGATTTCCTCCACCAGTTCTCTCGGATCAACGAGCGTGACGATCCAGTTCGATCTTTCGCGGAATATCGATGCCGCCGCGCAGGACGTTCAGGCGGCGATCTCGCAGGCCCAGCGCGACCTGCCGGTCGACATGCCTGCGCCGCCGTCGTTCCGGAAGGTGAACCCCTCCGAGCAGCCAATCCTCCTCCTCGCGGCCTCGTCGGATTCTCTCCCCCTCAGCCAGGTCAATGAATATGCGGAGACCCTGATCGCGCAGCGGCTCTCGACGGTCGCGGGGGTCGCTCAGGTTGACATCTACGGAGCGCAAAAGTTCGCCGTCCGGGTCCAGGTCGATCCGCGGGAGCTGGCCGTACGGGGGATCGGGCTCGACGATCTGGAAACCGCGATCCGCGATGCCAACTCGAACCAGGCGACCGGCGAGCTGGACAAGGGGTCCAAGTCCCGCACGATCAAGACGACCGGCCAGCTCGTCCGGGCGGAGGACTATCGCGAGCTTATCGTCGCCTACCGCAACGGACGGCCCGTCCGGCTGAACCAGATCGCGCGGGTCCTCAACAGCGTGGAGGACGACAAAAACCTCGGGTGGTTCAATGGAAAGCGGGGCGTTGTCCTTGCGATCCAGCGCCAGCCGGGGGCGAACACGGTCGAGGTCATTGATGCCATCCGCGGGCTCCTTCCGAAATTCCGCGGGCAGCTTCCCGGGGGCGTGAGCCTTGATGTTCTCTACGACCGGTCGGTATCGATCCGGGAATCCCTCCACGACGTCCAGCTGACCCTTGTGCTGGCGGTTGTGCTGGTCGTGCTCGTCATCTTCCTTTTTCTGCGCAATCTCCGCGCGACATTGATTCCTGCGGCGGCGATCCCGCTCTCGATCATCGGGACATTCGGCGTGATGTATTGCCTCGGGTTCAGCGTGAACAACTTTTCCCTCATGGCTCTGACGCTGGCGGTCGGCTTCGTGGTCGATGATGCCATCGTTGTCCTGGAAAATATCGTGCGGCACATCGAGCGCGGCGAGAGCCCGATGCAGGCGGCAATCAAGGGTGGGGGGGAGATCGGGTTCACGATCCTTTCGATGACGATCTCACTCGCCGCAGTCTTCATCCCCGTGCTTTTCATGGGGGGGATCCTCGGTCGCCTGCTCAACGAGTTTGCGGTCACGATCGCCGTGGCGATTCTGATCTCGGGCGCGGTCTCGCTCTCGCTCACCCCGATGCTCTGCAGCCGGTTTTTGCGTCCCGCACAGGCTTACGGCCGGCTGCATGCGGCATCGGAGAAGGTTTTTCAAGGCATGGTGACCGCTTATGGATCGAGCCTCCGGTGGGCGATGCGCCACCACCTCCTCGTTTCGTTCGTGGCCGTGGTGATGGCCGCTGCCACGGTGTGGATGTTTGACTCCGCCAAAAAAGGCTTCCTTCCCGGCGAGGATACCGGCCGCATCATCGTCTCCACCGAGGCCGAACAGGGGGTCGCATTTGACCGCATGATCGATCTGCAGCAGCAGGCGGCCGCTATCGTCGGGGCAAATCCTCACGTGAAGGATTATATGTCCCGCGTCGGCGGGACCGGCGGAGTGAGCCTCCGCAATACCGGCCGCCTGATCATCACCCTCAAACCCCGCGCGGAGCGACCGCCGGTCGACGAGATCGTCCGCCAGCTCCGGAAGGATCTTTCGGGCATCGCCGGGCTGCGCGTCTTTCCGCAGAACCCGCCCGCAATCCGCATCGGCGGCACGCTGACGAAAAGCCTCTACCAGTTCACCCTCTTCTCCACCGACCTCAAGGCGCTTTACAAAGCGGCTCCGGCCTTTGAGAAGAGCCTCCGCAAAATCCCCGGCGTTCTGGACGTGACTTCCGATCTGCAGGTGTCGAGTCCGCAGGTGCTGGTCGACATCAACCGCGATAAGGCCTCGTCGCTCGGCATCAGCGCCTCAAAGATCGAGCAGGTGCTCGGGGCGGCCTACGGCGCGCGGCAGATCTCCACGATTTTCACGCCGAATAACCAGTACCGTGTCATTATCGAAGCCGATGAGAAATTCCAGCGCGAAGCCGTCGATCTCTCGCGCCTCTATCTGCGCTCCGCCCAGGGGGCGCTGGTTCCTCTCAGTGTTGTCGCGGTATTCAAGTCGCAGGTCGGGCCTCTCACCGTCCAGCACCTCGGCCAGCTTCCCGCCGTAACGCTCTCGTTTGATTTGGCCAAGGGGGCCGCCCTGGGCGACGTGGTTCCGGAGATTGAAAAACTCGCGCGCAATGAGCTGGGGCCGGAGATCAGCACCCAGTTCCAGGGAACCGCGCAGGCGTTTCAAAGCTCGATCGGCGGGCTCGGACTCCTGCTCCTCATGTCGGTTGTCGTGATCTACATCGTCCTCGGAATGCTCTACGAGAGCTTTGTCCATCCCCTCACCATCCTCTCCGGTCTGCCGTCGGCCGGCTTCGGTGCCCTGCTCACACTTTCCCTCTTCGGCAAAGAACTCAATGTTTACGGGTTTGTCGGTCTCCTGATGCTTGTAGGCATTGTCAAAAAGAACGCCATCATGATGATTGACTTTGCCCTTGATGCCCAGCGGACCGGTGGAAAGCCCGCCGCCGAGGCGATCGGCGAGTCGTGCCTTGTCAGGTTCCGTCCGATCATGATGACGACCTTTGCCGCGCTCTTCGGAACGCTTCCGATCGCGCTCGGGTTTGGTGCCGGCGGCGATGTCCGCCAACCGCTCGGCTTGGCTGTTGTCGGTGGCCTGGTCATTTCCCAGATCGTGACCCTTTACCTCACTCCCGTCCTCTACGTTTACCTGGACGGCCTTGGTGGAAAAAACCTGCTGCGCCGGGAGCCTTAACCATGGCAGAATGCCCGCCATGTTCATCTATGGAAAAACAGCCGCGAATGCGATTGCGGTGGCAAGCTTTCTGGCCGCCGACCCCAAAAAGCGCTCTGGATCCGGCGAGATCGCGAAATCGCGCGGTCTCTCCCGGGCCCTGACAGCGAAGCTCCTTACGCAGCTGGCTGCTGCCGGGCTCGCCAGCGGGCAGCCGGGCCCGGGGGGCGGGTATACGCTTGGACGGCCGGCCGGAAAAATCCGGCTGATCGATATCGTCTCCCTTTTTGAGCAGACAGCCGAGCCGTCGGTCTGCCCGTTCGGCCACGGCTGGTGCGGCAGCGGCGATCCCTGCCCGCTTCACGACACCCTCTCCACGATGATCGATGCCAACCGCCGCTTTCTCGAAAAGACAACCCTCGCGGTTTTCAAGCTGGGCGGTCCCGAAAAAGCAGCCCGCCGCCCGCCGTCGACCACGCAGCGAACAAAAGAGTAAATAGTCATTATCCCTTGTTGTGTGGATGAGCGGGATCCGCGCAGGGAGGGGAGGCGGCACCGCTCGGCGTGCATTGCCTGCCCCGCGCTGAGCGTGCGCCCCTGTGGTCCGGCACATAAAAGAAATAACATTCTTTATTTAGTTGACTTGGGCGATTGCCGGTGCGAAAACGCTCCTCCGTTCCCGGCAAACTTCCCCGGGGCACCCTGTCGAGTATGAGTTCCATGTTTTGTTATCAGTGTGAGCAATCGTCCCAGCGCACCGGCTGCACGGCCGTGGGCGTGTGCGGGAAAAATCCGGAGACCGCGGCGCTGCAGGATCTTCTGCTGTATGCGCTGAAGGGCGTGAGCGTCTATGCCCACCGGGCGGCCGCGGCCGGCGCGCGCTCGGAACCCCTGGAGCGCTTCGCACTGGAAGCGTTGTTTACGACCGTGACGAATGTGAATTTTGATCCCGAGCGGCTGCAGGGGATGCTGGCGGATGCCGGGCGCCGGCTTGGAGAGGCGCGGGCATTGTATGAGGGGACGCACGCCGGGGGCGACCGGGCATCGTTCAACGGTGCGACCTGCTTTGTGCCGGCCCCGACGCTGGATGAACTGATCCGGCAGGGGGAGGAGGCGGGAATTGAGGGGCGGCTGGAGGCCGTCGGTGCTGATATTCTTGGCCTTCAGGAGCTGCTGACCTACGGGCTCAAGGGCATGGCCGCATACGCTTGGCACGTGCAGGATGCCGGTGGAGCGACGGGGGATGCCGCCCTTTTTATTTTTGAATCGCTGGCAGCGATCGCTCCGGGCGAAACGACAACGGTTGATCAATTGCTTGCGCTGTGCATGCGGTGCGGGGAGGTGAATTTCCAGATTCTGGAGGCTCTTGACGGCGTCCATACCACTCGCTTCGGGCATCCGGTGCCGACGGAGGTCCGGCTCGAACCGGCCGCCGGTCCTTGCATCTTGGTATCCGGGCATAATCTGGAGGACCTGAAGGCGCTTCTTGAGCAGACCGAAGGGATGGGAATCAATATTTACACCCACGGTGAGATGCTGCCCGCGCATGGGTATCCGGAACTGCACCGTCATTCGCATCTTGTCGGGCACTACGGCGGCGCGTGGCAGGACCAGGCGAAGGATTTCGACCGGTTCCCTGGTTCGATCCTCATGACGACTAACTGCATCCAGCTTCCCAAGCAGAGCTACTTCCGCAGGCTCTTCACCAGCGGGCTTGTCGCTTGGCCGGGCGTCCGCCACATCGGGGGCCGCGACTTTTCCGAGGTGATCGAAGCCGCCCGCCAGTCGCCGGGTTTCCCTGCGGGCGTCGAAGGGAAAACGCTCACGCTCGGGTTCGGACACAATGCGGTTCTCGGCGTCGCGGACCAGGTGGTGGCGGCGGTGAAATCCGGGGCGATCCGCCACTTCTTCCTCGTTGGCGGATGCGACGGCGCAAAGACCGGGAGGAACTACTACACGGAATTCACCGAGCAAATTCCCTCCGACTGCGTTGTGCTCACTCTAGGCTGTGGAAAGTTTCGATTCAACCGCAACGACTTCGGTGCGATCGGCGGGATCCCGCGTCTTCTCGATTGCGGGCAGTGCAACGACGCGTATTCGGCCATCAAGATCGCCTCGGCGTTGGCGGAGGCATTCGACTGCGGGATCAACGATCTTCCGCTCTCGCTGAATATCTCCTGGTATGAGCAGAAGGCGGTTGCTGTCCTGCTCACCCTTCTGCACCTGGGGGTGCGCAACATCCGTCTCGGGCCGACGCTCCCGGCCTTTGCCACGCCGGCCATCGTTGCTGCGCTGAGCGAGAAGTTCAACCTGATGCCGATCACGACCGCCGGGGAGGATCTGGCCGACTGCCTCAAATAGGCCGTCCTATCCCTGCTTGCTGCCGGAGGGCGTCCCGCGCCGCACGAAGAGGATCCGTGCGGCAAGCAGGATCAGGAACAGTCCACCGAAAAAGACGCTAAGGAGCACCATGATGCGCTGGAATGCGGCGTCCATCAGGCGGACAGACTGCTCGTCGATCTGGCGGGAGATCGCCGCAACCCGCAACTCGCTGTCCGCCGTCTTATCAAGGATCCGGTTCAGGCCGACCACGCTGGATTCCAGGCGGGTGAGGGCGACGGTGGCATCGCGGAGGAGCGGGGCGGGATCGCTTTTCAGGAGGCCGGATTCCTCGGTTTTTTTCGTGAGCTCCTGTATGGCGGCCAGGCTGGTGTCCAGGCTGTGGGCGAGCGTGTTTGCGCTCTCCAGGGTTCCTGCGATTTGAGGGAGCAGGGCGTTGAGTGAACCTTCGTTGCGGTCGATCCCTGCCTGCAACATGGCGGGCAGGTCTTTGATTCCGCTTGCGAGGGCATCCGGCTTCACGGTCGCGATGGGAAATGCCTCGCCGATCTGCGCAAGCGTCAACTCGGTCTGCTGTGTGAGGATGCGGGGAGTCCGCTCGAGGCAGAACATCACCCGCTCGCCATAGAGCAGCGATGTGTCCACCTTGCCAAGGAATCGTCGCAGCCCGGCCATGATCCCCCGCGCCGCCTTGCCGTCGTCAAATGCGTCCAGACGGACGCCGTCCAGATTCCGTAGGCGAATGTCGACGACATCGTGCGCGCCGGAATTTTCTCTTGCCCAATTGGCGACCAAGCGACGCAGGTCCTCCTGCTGTTGGAGGGTGAGGACGCTGCCGGCGATGCCACGGATTTGCTGGTCCAGCTCCTTGTAGACGTCCGAGAGCGCAGACGCCTTCTTTCCAAAAACCTTCGGAACCCAGTAAGAATCCACCGCCCGTTTCCCCGCCGCGATAAAGACCATCATGTCGAGCAGGTTCGTGCGCGGGTCGCGCGAGGCGGCAATCGCGGTTGAAGCTGCGCTGTAGCGGACCTTCCAATGCTGGGCCGCCACCCGCTTCGCAGGGTCCGGCTCCTCGCGGATGTAGCGGTCAAGGGCGGCTGCTATCGACGACGAGTAGATGTCGGCAAAATCCATCACCTGGATTTGGAGCCGGCCGGTCGACACCCTCTCGTCCGCGTTCTGATCCTCGCCGGTAGATGGAGCGCTGGCGGCGGAATCCTCTTTCGAGGGGGCAACCCCGGAACAGGAGGTTGCAACGAACGCGGAGGATAAGCAGATAAAGCACCAAGGCCTGATGGCCATCAGAAGTCGGTCACGCATGAGCATTCAGAAGACAGTTTGTCCGGAAGCGCCAGAGGAGGCCACACCTTTCCTTCCCATGGATGGTATCGGGTTGCCCGGACGAAGAGCGGAATTTCCTCCGGGTTACAATTTCCTGACAGGGGCTTCAGGCATTTTTTCTGCTCATGCTCGGGGGCCGACAGGTGCGGCGATTTACCATTGGAGGAAGCCAAGCAGAGTCAGGCCGATGATTCCTGCAATGATCGCAAACCCGGAGAGCTGGCTCCGCCATGTGGAACCGGCGGCTGGCCGCAGCCAAAAATTCATCAGACGGGAATAGACAGGCATGACGGCATAGGTGAGGAAGGCAAGGTCAAGGGTCAGCAAAATCAGGAAGGCCACGGGCAGTGGAAATATCTGGAAGACCGGCGAAAGTAACTGCCGGAAGACCATGATCACGGGGAAGAGGGCCGACAGAATCACGAGGGCCTGGCGCCAGCGCGCCGGCGGTGCGGCATTCTCGGACGTATCGAACCAGCCCTCGAATCCGCTTCCGATGCGTCGGAGCTTGAAGTGGTGGACGTAGCGGCCGAGCTCTTTCAGAAGGGTGCGCCGCTCCTTGGACTGCATCCATGCATCGAGGTTGGCGCGGCTGTCGAAGCGGACGACCACGATGAATTCGGGCTCCGGACCGTCCAGCGCGTCAAACGACTCGGTCCCCAGAAAACCATCCCACTTCCGCACCTCCTGGAAAATCCGCCGGCGCCAGTCCTCGAACTCCGCCTGTCTTTCCGGGCGGATGCGATAGGCAAAGACCGACGAAGCCGAACCCTCCTGCTTCCGTCCGTGTGTGAAGAAGAACTCAACCGACGGTTCGGCCAACAGCCCTTCGATCTTCCGCAGCAATTCCCGGCGTTTTTCGCACGCCAGCCAGTCCCGCATGTGGACGCCCCGGCTGAATCTGTAAAGCACAACGTAGGCATCCTGGACCCCTGGAATCGGTGGGAAGATTTCCGATCCGAGGTAGCCCTCAGCCTTCCGGGCCAGGAGCATAATCTCCTGCATCACAGCTTCCGCCTGCGGCTCCTTTCCTGGGGCCACCCGTCGCCAGACGATCCCCGTCACCCCTGCCGCGTCAAATGCTTCCATGTCGCAGACTCAATCCGCCTCCGCGCGGAATGAAAAGCCTCAAACACTCACGCGGGGCTATCCAATCTACGTAGGGCACGCTCAGGGCTCCGGACGCACCGCTACATACCATCCGTGGAGGACCGGTTCGCTGAAGCCGCTTCGGAAATCAAAATCCTTCCACGGCATTACAGAGGTCCGGCCGTAATACGGGTCCGCGATCTGGATTGCCTTGTCATTGAGTCCCTGGAGCACGCCGTAGTGCCCGCCATGATCCTCCGGGTTTCGGAAGTTCAAGATGATCAGGTAGCCCTCCCGGAGGAGGCGAGTGAGGGTGGCATGCTGCCTTCGGCGATGTTTTGTTTTTCGGAGCGGGCGGACTGCACCATCTGGTCGATCGTGCGTTCGCCGCGCTTGAGGAACTGCTCGCAGAAGCGAAACGTAAAATCGTAGATGATCTCCGCTTTGCGGTAGGAGAGGAGTTCGCGGTAGTTGCCGGTTTTGGGGAGGAAGCCGGGCATGGTAGTGAGGGTTATAGGTCCTATAGGACTTATAGGACCTATGCTTTCTGGTAAACCTCGGCACCCTTCCCGACAAACTCTCTCGATTTCTCGGCCAGCCCTTTTTCGAGAGCCTCCTCCTCGGAGATCGCCTGCTCGGCGGCGTATTTGCGGACGTCCTCGGTGATCTTCATCGAGCAGAAGTGCGGGCCGCACATGCTGCAGAAGTGGGCGCTTTTTGCGCCTTCCTGCGGAAGCGTCTCGTCGTGAAAATCGCGCGCGCGCTCGGGGTCGAGGCCGAGGTTGAACTGGTCCTCCCAGCGGAACTCAAAACGGGCCTTGCTCAGCGCATTGTCGCGATACTGCGCGCCGGGGTGGCCCTTTGCCAGATCTGCGGCATGGGCGGCGAGTTTGTAGGTGATTACACCTTCTTTGACGTCCTGCTTGTCCGGCAGGCCGAGGTGTTCCTTCGGCGTGACGTAGCAGAGCATCGCGCAGCCATACCATCCGATCATGGCGGCTCCGATGCCGCTGGTGATGTGGTCGTAGCCGGGGGCGATGTCGGTCGTGAGCGGTCCAAGCGTGTAGAACGGGGCCTCGTGGCACCATTCGAGCTGCTTGGCCATATTTTCCTCGATCATGTGCATGGGCACGTGGCCCGGACCTTCGTTCATGACCTGCACGCCCTTCGCCCAGGCGCGTTTTGTCAGTTCGCCCTGAACTTCGAGTTCGCCGAACTGGGCCCTGTCGTTTGCGTCGGCGATCGAGCCGGGACGCAGCCCGTCGCCGATCGAGAAGCTCACGTCGTAGGCGGCCATGATGTCGCAGATGTCGTCCCAGTGGGTGTAGAGAAAGTTTTCCTTGTGATGGGCGAGGCACCACTTGGCCATGATGCTCCCGCCGCGCGAGACGATGCCGGTCATGCGCGAGGCGGTCATCGGAATGAATCGCAGGAGGACGCCGGCGTGGATGGTGAAGTAATCGACCCCCTGCTCGGCCTGCTCGACCAGCGTGTCGCGGAAAATGTCCCATGTGAGGTCCTCGGCGCGGCCGTTGACCTTCTCCAGCGCCTGATAGATCGGGACCGTGCCGATCGGGACCGGGGAGTTGCGTAAAATCCATTCGCGCGTCGCGTGGATGTTTTTGCCCGTGCTTAGGTCCATGACCGTGTCGGCGCCCCACTTCGTTGCCCAGCGCATCTTTTCGACTTCCTCCTCGATGCTCGAGGCGACCGCGCTGTTTCCGATGTTCGCATTAATCTTTACCAGGAAGTTCCGTCCGATGATCATCGGTTCGAGCTCCGGATGGTTGATGTTTGCCGGGATGATCGCGCGGCCGGCAGCGACCTCATCGCGGACAAATTCCGGCGTGATTTGCCCGGGGATCCTCTGCGGAAAGCGCCGGAAGACCGAGGGAGTGTAGGTGGTCTGCATCTGGGCTGACCCAGCGTGCTGCTTGTCCGGATCGTTGCGGACGATGTCGCTGGAAAGATCTGCGATTTTTGCCCGCCCCATGTTTTCGCGGATGGCGATAAATTCCATCTCCGGCGTCACGATCCCCTGACGGGCATACCAGAGCTGGGTGACCGGATGGGACATCGCACGCAGCGGTTTTCTGCGCCGGCCGCTCAGGCCGGGGAATTCGACGAGGCGGTTTTTTTCGGCCTGGCTCGCATATTCGGCGTGGTTGCGGGAGAGGTAGCCGTTGTCCTGGGGGACGACCTCACGACCGTCATATTCTTCGGTGTCGCAGCGGGATTGAATCCACTCCGATCTGAGTGGAGGGAGTCCCACCTCAACGCTGCCTGTGAACTCCGGGTCGCCCCAGGGTCCGGAGCAGTCGTAGACTCGGACCGGGTCGTTCGGTTCCAGGCTGCCGTCCAGCTGTCTGGTGGGGCTCAAGGCGATCTCGCGCATCGGAACGCGCACGGATTCGTGGGCCGATCCTGACACGTAGATCCGGGTTGAGTTGGGGAGAGGGTCGGTGCTTTGAGGCGGGAACGCGTCTTTTGGAGCAATCATTTGGTAGTCGGTTGTTGTCTGCAGAAAATCTCCCTAACCGGATAGACGGGGCCGGATGAGCAACCCGTCTTTGCGCCGGGTTTTTCCCGTACGCCTGACGCCGTGGCCGCTCCCTCCGCCGGTGTTACCCGTTTCAGGTTCTAAGGGTCTTCCGGATTTCCGGAACTCTCAGCCCTTGCGGGCTCCCCTGCTGGACAACCCATCGCGCCTGCCGGACTTCAGGTCAATCCGGAAATTGTGCGATCACCGGCTTGCCAGCTTCTTTGCGAGCTGCGCGAGGATCTGGGGGCCCTCATGGGAGAACTGCCGCTCCGCCGTGACGACGAAGAGTTCCTCATGGATTCCCGTGCGCACCGGCAGCTCGACGAGCCCGTAGCGCGCTCCCACATCGGGGAGCACCGGGTCGAGAACGGGCGCGGCCCCGGCCCCGGCCGCCGCCATTTCGCACATTGCCGCTGCGTCATCGAACTCGGCACGGATTTCCGGCCGGATCCCGTTTTCTGTCCACCAGCGGTCCAACTCGCGGCGAAGCGGGGATTCCCTGGTCGGCACCAGGACCGGAAATCCCGTCAGCCCCCGGCTGCGCTTGAAAGATTTTTTCAAGGCGGGTGAGGCGACGAAGCGGACCCCGTAGCGCCCCGCCCGGGAGCTGAACAGGATCGTCTTCAGCGAAGCCGGCGCCGGCTCGTTGGCGATCACGATGTCGAGCTGGTGGCCAGCCAGCGCGGGGAAGAGCTCCCCCGGCAGGCCCTCCCGCATGACAACCCGCAGACCGGGAAGCTTTTCCCAGGCCATGACAAGAAGACGCGAGGCGAGCAGCTTCGGCACAGAGTCCACAATCCCCACAAAGGCGGTCTCGGGTCCTCCGGTTCCTCCACGCCGCACGACTTCGAGCATCTCGTCGCCGAACCCGAAGATCCGCTCTGCGTAGCGCTTCACCACCCGGCCGCCATCCGTGAGCACGAGCGACCTCGCCTCGCGCCGGAAAAGCGGGGTGCCGAGAAAATCCTCCAGCTGCCGGACCTGCGCGCTCAGGGTGGGCGGCGATACATGCAGGGCGTCGGAGGCTGCCTTGATGCCGCCCTCGGCGGCCACAGACAGGAAGTAGCGGAGGTGGTGGTAGTTGAGCTGGGTATTCATTCGAAAAAATAGAATGAAAAATTAATATATTCGTAATTATCAAACAATAAAAATCCGTGCAGATTTCCTCCATGACCACGCCAACCGAACGCAAAATGGAACACCGTCCGCTCATCCACCGAACCAACGTTGTGAGAGTCCACGGATCTCCGGGCGAAGCGATTTCGCTCGACGAATTCATCGAAACCGAGCGGGCCGGCATGACGGCCGGCCGCCTGCGCGAGATTTCCGGTTTCAGTGCCCGGATTTTCGGGAAGCTGGCGACCGAGCAGGCGCGGCAGCACCACGACCTGCACGAGGGGGCGGAACGCCTGATGCGGTTGGTGGCCTCCGCGCAGGAGGCTCAGATTGCAGACCCTCTTCCCGCGCACCTTGCCGAGGCGGGCGTGGCGCTGGCCTATCTCCTCAAAGGGGTGGACCTTATTCCGGATTCGATCCCGGAAATCGGGCTCACCGATGACGCCCGCATCGTGGCGAGGGTGCTTGATCGTAACCCGGAACTCCGGCCGTGAGGGGAGGCCCATCCGCTTTGTGGATCGCTGCCGCCGCACCGGCCCCGGCCTGCGGCGGTCCGGGGGGAGACCCGGTGCTTGATCGTTTCATCGTGATGATCAACAATCCGGCGCGTTCTGTCCGATTGCCCATCTGAAATCATGACCGAATACTTCTTACTCGCTGCAACAACGATTCCTGCCGACCCCGCCAGCATGAAGATGTGGGCCTACGTCGGATTCATCGCGCTTGTGATGGCATTCCTTGCCCTTGATCTCGGCGTCTTCCACCGCGAGGCCCACGAAGTGAGCCTGCGGGAATCCATGATTTGGTCTGTGATCTGGCTCGGCTGCGGGCTCTCGTTCACCGGGTTTGTCTATTATGCCTACCAGTTCCACTGGCTTGGTCTGGGATTGGAGACCCCGACGTATGCTGCGGGGGCGATTGTGCTGGGCGAGGTCGGAGGCGCGACCGCGGCCCTCCAGTACCTGACCGGCTACATCGTCGAGAAGTCGCTGGCCATGGACAACATCTTCGTGATCGCGATGATTTTCGCTTATTTTGCCATCCCTCCCAAATACCAGCACCGCGTGCTCTTCTGGGGCATCATCGGTGCCCTGATCATGCGCGGTGGCATGATCTACCTCGGTGCGGAGTTGATTATGCACTACACTTGGGTTCTCATCCTCTTCGGGATCTTTCTGATCCTGACGGCCCTCAAGATGGCACTGGTGAAAGCGCACAGTGACCCGGGAAAAAACCCGGTGGTCAGGCTGGCGAAGCGCTTTTTCCGCACGGTCGATTTTTATGACGGGCAGAAATTCTTCACCCGCCGCACGGTCGAGCCCGTCTACATCACTGATCCCAAGACCGGTCGCGAGATCCTGGCTCCCGCGGATCCGGGCACCCTCTCCGCCCGGCACGCCATCACGCCACTCTTTCTGGCTCTGATCATGGTTGAAATCACAGACCTCGTGTTTGCGGTTGATTCCATTCCCGCGATCTTCGCGATCACGCCCGATCCCTTTATCGTTTTTACGAGCAACATTTTTGCGATCCTCGGGCTGCGCGCCCTGTATTTCTGCCTGGCTGCGCTGATCAGCAAATTCCGATTCCTCAAGCCTGCATTGATCCTGATTCTCGCCTTCGTCGGCCTCAAGCTTCTCCTGCTCGCATCACCGCCGTATTTCTACGATCTCGGGCTCAGCGCCAGCGAGATCAAGAGCATCAAAATCGATCCGCTTGTCTCGTTGCTCATTGTGCTTGTCACACTTGCCGTGGCAACCGTGATGTCTGTCTTATTCCCGACCAGAAAGGACAATGCCCGTGTGTGAGCCGGCAGTGCCAGGCGGAATCATTTGACGAGTATGAGCGAACAGGACTTTGTGCGACTCAGAGCAAAACCGGGGGTGGCCGGCTGGCGGCTGGCGCTGGCCCGGCGGGTCGAGTCGCGGCGGTTCCAGCATTTCGTTGTGGGGGTGATCCTCTTCAACGCCGCGATCCTCGGCCTCGAGACCAGCGCGGCCGCGATGGAACGGTTCGGACTGCCGCTCCGGATTCTCGACAAGATCTGCCTTGCGATCTTTCTTGTCGAAATGGCCCTCCGCCTGCTTGCCTACCGCCTGGATTTTTTCCGCAGCGGATGGAACATCTTCGACTTCGCGGTGGTCGGGGTGGCGTTGATTCCGGGGGCCGGTCCCTGGGCGGTTCTTCGGTCGCTCCGAGTCCTTCGGGTGCTCCGCCTGCTCACCGTGATCCCCTCCCTCCGCAAGGTGGTGGCCGCATTTTTGCACGCCATCCCGGGCCTTGGCGGCGTGATGCTGCTGATGGGGATCTTCCTCTACACCTCGGCCGTTCTCGCCACAAACCTCTTCGGGCAGCAATACCCCGCGTGGTTCGGCTCGCTCGGAGGAAGCCTCTTCTCGCTTTTCCAGATCCTGACTCTGGAAGGATGGGCCGATATGGCTCGGACCATCATGGAGACGCATTCCTGGGCGCCCTTCTTTTTCATTCCATTCATCATCATCGCGACGTTCACCGTGCTGAACCTGTTTATCGGAATCATCGTTTCGACGATGCAGGAGTTGGCCATGGCACCTGAAAAAAGCGACTCCACCTCAGGATCCCTCGAATTGATCCGGCGGATTGAGGAGGACCTCAAGGCGCTGCGTGCGCAGATCAAAGACGATTGAATGGCCGTCGGCCTCGTTATCCCTTGCGGGTGGCAGGGGGCTTGACTCCTTCAGCCTGTCAGGGATCTCTCTGGCGTTCGCCGCGGTCCAAGTAATGCGGCCATGAGTGGCTACGGACCGGCAGCGGTGCCACCGGCCGGGTGCTCTTCGAGGCGGGCGGGCCCGCCGGGGCCTTCATGGCCATGGGACTTGATGCGGCCGATATTTTCCAGGTTGAGGCCCATTGTTTCAATGCCGAACCGCCAGGTGACAAAGGCCCCGGCGAGGCAGGTGCCCGTGAGAATGTAGAGGAGGGGAGCCACTCCGATGGTGCTCAGGAGGATCGGAAAGAGGAACGCGGTCGCCACCGCGCCGATTTTGGCAAACGATGCGGCAAAGCCGGCGCCCGATCCCCGGATCTTCGTCGGGAAGACCTCTCCGGCAATCAGGTAGGTCATCGCATTCGGGCCGAGGTTCGTCATGAAGTTGAAGAGCATGAACCCTGCAAAAATCAGAACTGTCTGCCCGGTGCCTGGCGGTAAATGGGTGGAGAATGCCGCCAGAAGGAGTCCCGCGGCACATCCGAAAAATCCGAAAATCTGGAGCGACATCCGGCCTATTTTGTCCGCGAGGAGGACGGCGCAGATGATTCCAACGAGGAGAAGGATGTCGAGGAAGGCGGCCCCCTTGGCGGCGATCATGTCGTTGTAGATGACACCGGCCAGGTTCTGCTCGTGCTGGTTCGCGTGGCCGAGGATCGTCCCCAGGATGACCGGTGTGAAAATCCCGATCCCGTAGGTGGCCAGGTCCTGAAGGAACCACGGAACGGATGCGAGGATGGTCGCTCTCCGGTGTTTTTTGTTGAAGAGCTTCTTGAATTTCGACTTGTGGCGCTCGGATTCCGGCTCGTCGTCGGGCACCTCCCGCAGGCGGATGTGTTTCGGGTATTGGGGATTCCGTCGCAGGAGGCGGAGGGTTTCCATTTCGGCCTCCTGGACACGGCCGCGGGACATCAGCCACTGCGGGCTTTGCGTGACAAAGAACCGTCCGATCACGACCAGAATCGTGGGGATGATGGCGGTGGCAAACATCATCCGCCAGTCGGAGATGTCCTGGTGGGATTTCAGGATCATGTAGCCGACGGCGGTGCCGACAAGGGCACCGACCGCCTGAAATGCGAACGCGCTGAGAACGAGCCGGCCTCGGCAGTTGCTGGGAATACTCTCGGAGATCACGAGGTGGGCGGTCGGATAGTCGCAGCCCAGGGCGAGCCCCATCCCGAAAAGAAAAATGAGCAGCAGCGGGAAAGTCGGGCTGAGCGTCATGGCAATCAGGAAGCCGAGGAAAAGAATCATTTCCGCGATGAAGAGCTGCTTGCGACCGAGGTGGTCGGCGAGGCTTCCGAGAGCGGTGGCGCCGATCAGGATTCCGAAGAGTGTGGCCGAGCCGACAAGGCCCTTTTCAGCCGCACCGAGGTCGAATTCCATGGCGATCAATGGCAGAGCAACGCCGGTCATAAAGACGACCAGTCCCTCAAAAAACTTGCCCGCTGTGGCAAGGCCCCAGATCTGCCACTGCATGATGGTCATGGGGGCCTGCGGAACCGTCGTGCCATCGTGCCAGACAGGCGTCTCGTCGATGTATTCCTGTACGGTCCTGGCAGCCGGTTTGTCTGATCCCATCGTGGGAACGTTTCACCGGTCCCGTGGCGTGGCAATCCGAATGTTGTGACGAATTTGTCACGCGGCGCCGGGGTGGCGCCTAAAAGTCTGCGGCCGGCGGTGGTGCGGGAAGCTGGATGGCAGGAGCATCCATCGGCGAATCGAGCGGCTTCACACTTTCCGCCCTGCGCACTTCGGGTTCGGCTCCAAGAGCCGGAGGCGTGAGCGGCTCGGCGGGGGGATTCGGGGGCGCTTCGGCGGGAGCCGGTTCGTCAGCGCTGTGCACGGCGATCGCCTTCGCAACCGGGATATTCTCGTCGTCGCCAGGTTCGAATTTCGGGCGCACCGACTGGTAGACATCGTTCATGCCGAGGAGTGTCGGGGCCTGGACGGCAACCGGACGGATCGTCGTGAGGTCGACCGCGACAGCCGCACGGGGCCACTCGGCGTCATCGTATTCCTTGGCGTAATTGCGCACGCCTCCGCCATGAATGTCACACCGGATTTTGGGAATCTGTTCCTCGGTGGCGAGCTCCTTGTAGGTGAGGGACTGTGAGGACGCGATGCCGGTCGAAGCATCGGTGAACTCAACCTTGCAGCGCGGGGTGGCGAGGAGGCCGGATGTCCTGCAAATCTCGACCTCCTTCAGCTCCGCCGGCTTGGTCACCGGCTTCGGGGGAAATTCCTTCGCGGCCAGATTCATGATTTTCGACCAGATCGGCAGGGCGAGGTCCTTGCCGAAGGCGCCACGGAAAATTTTCGTCGGCTTGTCGAACCCGACCCAGACCCCGCAGGTGACGGCATCCGTATAGCCGATGAAATACGTGTCGGTGAAGTTGTAGGCGGTGCCGGATTTGCCGGCTGCGGGAAATGCTCCCAGGCCGAACTTCTCCGTTGCTACCGACCCGCCGCCTCTGGTCATGTAGTCGTTCAGGGCCGAGTGGGTCTGGAAAGCGGCGGCTGGAGAAATTGCGGCAACAGACTTGTGTGTGGACTCGTAGATAACCCGGCCCTCTGCATCGAGAATCCTCCGGATGATATGGATTTGCTCCGGGCGTTTTCCCTGTCCGGGGAACATCGTGAACGCGAGCGTGAGTTCATCGAGGGAGACCTCACTGCTGCCAAGGAAGCTGTTGGAATAGTCGCGGATCGCGGACTCGATGCCTGCGGCATTGGCCGTCTTTTTCACGGCGTCGAGTCCGGTCTGCATGCCGAGGCGGACCGTTGCCGCGTTTTTTCCTTTGACGAGAACGTCGCGCGCGGTGAGGGGGCCCTCGTATTCATTTTCCGCCTGCTCGACCCCCCATTCGCCGAGGATGCCGGTCTCGCCGCCGACCATGACGTAGCGGTTGTCGATGCAGGCGTCCTGAAGGATCTCGCCGGGGAAGATCCCCTTGTTGAACGCCGCCGCAAAAACGATGGGGGTGAATGCGGTGCCGGCCGGCCGCCGTCCCTGGAGGGCGCGGTTATATTCGCTGTGCTTGAAGTCGCGGCCGCCGACCATCGAGAGGATGCCGCCGGTGGCATTGTCAAGGACGAGCGATGCGCTCTGGAGGTATTTCGGCTCCGGCATTTTGACTGACATGTTGCCTTTGTTAATGTCGTCCTCGATGTGCTTTGTGGCCGCGCGGTATTGGTCGGATGTCGGGTGCGAGTAGCCGGGCATCGACTCGATCTGCGAGAGGACCTCGCGTGTCGCCCGCTCGGAAGCCCGCTGGAGGTCGATGTCCAGTGTGGTCTCGATGCGGAACCCCCCGTTCATCGCGCGGTCGAACCCGAGGGCCTTCACGGCCTGCTGGCGGATTGCCTCCGCCGCATACGAGAGCTTGAACGGGTTCGTGCGTTTGACAACATAGAGTGGCGTGCCGACCTGCTCCTCGTATTGGTCCCTGGTGATGGTGCCGAGCTCGCGCATCCGCTTGAGGACAAAATTCCGTGTCTCGGTGGCGTTCTCGATGTTGTTGAACGGGGAGAGCGCCTGCGGGCTCTTGAGTAGGCCTGCCAGCATGGCGCACTGCCCGATGTCCAGATCCTTCGCGGGTTTTCCGAAGTAGCCTCGGGAGGCGGCTTCGGCGCCGTAGAACCCGCTGCCGAAGTAGACCCGGTTGAGGTAGAACCCCATGATCTGCTGCTTGGAGAAGTTTTTCTCGATCCGCCATGAGAGGAACATCTCGATGAGCTTCCGCTCATACGTGCGCTCGCGGAGCTCGAACGAATTGCGGGCGAGCTGCTGGGTGACCGTGCTTGCGCCCTGGGAGATCTTGCCCTTGCGGTAGTTGGTGACCGCGGCGCGGGCGATGCCCATGTAATCGACGCCGTCGTGCTCGTAGAACTTGTTGTCTTCCGCGGCGATGACCGCCTGCGTGAGCATCGGGGCAATCTGGTCGTAGGGGACCGGTTGGCGGTTCTGAATGAACAATTTGCCGAATTCCTTGCCTTGCCGGTCGAAGAGGACCGATGCGGATTCCATCTTCTCCACCTGCGCAAGGTCGAATTCCTCCGCCCGCTTCTCAAACTGGTGGGTGAAAATTCCGAATGCGACCCAAGCCGCAAAGGCAAGCACAAGAAGCGAAGCAAGGGGGATCCACAAGAGCTTCCTCTTGTAGAACGGCTTCCTTGTTTCGTTCCGGGGGTCTTCCCAACTGTAGTATTGCTTTCTGATGACCGGGTATTTTCCACGTCCGGGCGGCGAGAGCAAATGGTAATTTTTCGCATTTCGCATTCCGCATTTGCGGCTACGCTGGTTGTCCAATGACCCAAGGCACATGTTTTCTTGTCGGAGCCGGGCCCGGCGATCCCCTTTTGTTGACGCTCAAAGGCCGGGATTGCATCGGCCGTGCTGACGTCCTTATCTATGATTACCTTTGCAACCCCGACCTCCTCCGGTGGGCGCGGGAGGGGGCGGAGATCATCTATGCCGGCAAAAAGGCGGGGGCGCACACGCTGGGCCAGGACGACATCAATGCCCTTCTCGTCGAAAGGACCCTGGCCGGAAAAACCGTCGTCCGCCTCAAGGGCGGCGATCCATTTTTATTCGGTCGCGGCGGGGAGGAAGCGGAGGCGCTGGCGAAGGCGAAATGCCGGTTTGAAATTGTTCCCGGCGTCTCGAGCGCGATCGCCGGGCCTGCCTACGCGGGAATTCCCGTGACCCATCGCGCGTACGCGGCTGCGCTGACGATCTTCACCGGGCACGAGGACCCCACCAAGCCCGGGTCCACGCTGGACTATCAGGCGATCGCCGCGCTCCCGGGGACGAAAGTCATGCTGATGGGGATCGAGCGGCTGGCGGCCATTACAGCGGGCCTCGCTGTGGCCGGAATGCCGGATGACACCCCGGTCGCGCTGGTCCGGTGGGCGACGACACCTCGCCAGCAGACCCTCGTTGGCACGCTGGCAGATATTGCCGGCAAGGCGGAGGCCGCCGGG
>Ga0209398_1000544_pt1 | contig 23042 bp, 25 predicted proteins | sample AshMeaBigSpring_FD_184125 | JGI IMG/M metagenome (GOLD analysis project Ga0209398, IMG submission 184125) | Groundwater microbial communities from Big Spring, Nevada to study Microbial Dark Matter (Phase II) - Ash Meadows Big Spring (SPAdes)... | ecosystem: Environmental > Aquatic > Deep... | reverse complement strand
AAAAAAATCGGAGATCCTTTCCAATCGGAGGTTGATGCCTCCACAACCAACACGTAGAGTCCAAATCACACCCGCATTCCATAGCTTATTTTAAGCTCCTGCTGGTTCGAAAACGGGGTCCACCCCAGAGGACACTTCCTCGGCTTCGGCTGTGGGCAACCCACTTCCAGCCAGCGAGACTCATGGATCTGGCGATTGACCACACCTCCGAGCACGATCCCGCACCCCATGAGCCAGTCGGTTAATTCCCGCTTACCTCGAAGGGATTCGGTGTAAATCCAGACCTCGTGCCCATGGTCAGCCAGCGACTGGAGAAGGGCATGGGTGCCCGTGCGAAGGCCCAGTGCGGTTGCCGGACGCTCCAGGAAGGGAAGGCGCGGATCGCAGCGCCTGGAATCTGCGGGAAAAGCGAGCGTTCCATCCAAATCAAATGAAATTCTCATGCCATTTTCTTACGCTGCCTTGGATTCCTGCACAATGGGCATCGAGGGATCGAGAAAGCCTTCGAGTTGCCGAAGGCGCGAGGGGTGCCGCAGTTTTCTCAGGGCCTTTGCCTCAATCTGGCGGATGCGTTCGCGGGTGACCTTGAATTTCCGCCCGACATCCTCCAGCGTACGGACGCAGCCGTCCAGAAGCCCGAACCGGCCCTCAAGCACCTCCCTTTCCCGATCGGTCAGGGTTTCCAGAATCGTGCCGATATTGGACTTGAGAAGCGCGAGGGAAGCCATGTCGGCCGGGTTTTCGGCTTTGACGTCTTCGATGAAGTCGCCGAAGCAGGCATCTCCGCTATCCCCGACCTGCGCCTGAAGCGACACCGGCTGCTCTGCCATCCTCAGCATGGCTCGGACACGTTCGACCGGGATCTGGATTTCATCCGCCACCTCCTCGGCGCTCGGTTCGCGGCCATATTCCTGAACCAGTCGCTTTTGGACCCGGATGAGGCGGTTGATGACCTCGATCATGTGGACCGGAATGCGGATCGTGCGGGCCTGGTCGGCAATTGACCTTGTGATCGCCTGGCGGATCCACCACGTGGCGTACGTGGAAAACTTGTAACCCCGGCGGTATTCAAATTTCTCCACGGCCTTCATCAGCCCCATGTTGCCTTCCTGGATCAGGTCCAGGAATGAGAGGCCGCGGTTGGTGTATTTTTTGGCGATGGAGATGACGAGCCGGAGGTTTGCCTCGATCATCTCTGCCTTCGCCTCGCGCGCCGTGCGCAGCCAGGCACGGATGGCAGACGCCTGCGAAGCGAACTCTTCGACGGACATCCAGACGTTTTGCTCGATCCCGGCGATTTGACGGGAGCGCTGCCGCTTCTCAGTCGGGGTGAGGTTGGATTTGTGTGATTCCGGCAGGGTTTCGATGAGTTGGAGCTTTTCATCGACCATTCGGATGGAATCCCACACGACGTCCTGCTTGAAGAAAAACTCAGGGTAGAGCTTCTGCAGGTTCAGCAGGGCTCGTTCAAACGCCAGCTTGGCGGTTCGGTTCCGGCCACCGTTCGGCAAGGTGGCTGCATAAAGCTTCGCAGCCGCATTCATACGACCTTTGAACTTCCGGCAAAGGCGTGGGAGCGCCCTCAGGTAATGATCTTTGCTTTCGATTTTTTTGTCCATGACGAGTCGGTCGAATCGTTCATCCTGCCGGTCGAGTTTGTCGGCTGTGTCGAGGTGGTCGGCCGCGACAAATCCGAACCGGTAGAGCGCCGTCCGGATCTGGAGTTCCGCTGCCTCGATGGTTTTTGAGATTTCCACCTCCTGCTCGCGCGTCAGCAGGGGAACCCGGCCCATCTGCTTGAGATACATGCGAACCGGATCATCCAGGATGTCGAGCTTGGCGGCGGATTCCGGTTCCGCTTCCGGGAGTTCTTCCCCGTCCGCCGCTTCTGGTTCTCCCGTGATGGTAATCTCCATCGTGTGGAGGCGGCCAAGAATAGCAGCCATCATCCCTGCACTCCTGTCGCCTTCCGGCAGTTGACCATGGATGTCCTCCCAGGTCACACGCCCCTGCTCTCTGGCGATCTCGAGCAGCTTCCTCACAGTTCCTTGAACGTCCTGAAGGGATGGGACGCATGGTGAAGGCTCAGAAGTGGATGGCAGGTTCGGTTTTCTTCGGGGCGATGCTGTCGGTTGCCTGCTTCCCTTTGTGGTTCTTGCGTTCATTTTGCATGTGCTCATGCAGATACTGAACGTTCGAGAGGGAGAAAATATGCATGAAAAGATGCAGTCGTAAGCGGTCGGGGCCGATGAATGTTGCCAAACTATTTTTTGCATAAATCCGTCTCGTCTGGCGTTGCAATGGGTATGCAAACTCAAAAGCCACAATCAAAATCCCAGGTTGCCCTCAACCTTTTCGCCTTTCTGAACGGCGAGAACGTCTATGCGCTCGGGGGCGTGAAACACGAGATCGATGCCGACGAGCAGACGGCGCTGCAATTACTTCAGCAGGCCGTTCCGCACGACGCGCTCCGCGCCTACCGCATCGGATTTCGTGCCGAAGAACAGATGGTTCGGCTCGAGGACGGATCGCCTGCTCTGCCGGGGCATATTTTTCAGGCCCTCAGACTCGCCGGCAAAGCATTCGACCTGTTTGAGCCTGTGATGCGAAAATTGGATGCCCCCGCAGATCCCCTCTTCTGTTTGACCGTCGTGCGCGATGGGGTTCCGTTCAACGATGACGGCCCGATTTACGAGGGCGGCACCCCGGAATCCGACCGCCGGCACCGTCACACGTATTTCGCCGCCCAGAATCAGGACAAGCTCGCAGAGGTGAATCGGGCCCAGTTTGCCCAAAAGGGCCAAGGGGCTGTCATCCTGATGAGTGCCCCGAAGCCGACGGATTTCGAAAACCGCGATGTTCTCTATTTATCGGTGGAGGAATGCAACCTTCCGGAGCCGGTCACGTCGGATATCCAGAAAATGCTTGCGGAATACGATCCCGCTACAGAGATGGTTCTCGTCTTCGGCGAAGCGGACGGCGATCACATCTACCGGGTGGTCATGCCGGAGGAGGAAACTGTTGCTCCGGCACCTCCCGCATTCCGCCCGGTCAGGAAACCCCGCGACCCGAAAACCGGACGGTTCATTTGGGAGCTGCCGTGCGAGTCCAGCAAGGCGGCCGCAGCCCTCACCAAGGCTATAAAAAAGCACAGGAACATCCGCTGTCTCGGCACGGATCCCGAGACACATGCCGTCCGGGTGACCTTCAAGGGCTCCGACCTCGAGGTTGCAATCCTCACCGCGCACACATACGCGATGGAAGCAGCACAGGGGTTGACGGGCCCCTCTCTGCCGGACCCCTACCCATTCCTGAGCGCGCTGATCCACGTCGGATATATTGACGATGCATATATGCTCGCGGATTACGCGCTTCCCGAGCAGGGGACACCGGCGCTGTATTTCACCGACCGCACAGTGGTGCAAATGGTCCTTCGTGCCGATGATGGCTCCCCGTTCTTCTTCGCCTACTCATCCATGTGCCCCCAAGGCGAACTCGGCGAATATATCGAATCCGAGGTCGCCCCAAGCCGCATCTCCGCATTGTGGTATCACACCCAGTTTGGCGAGGTACCGCGATATGCCAAGTATGTGGAGAAGTGGATGTCGGGAGATTAGCCGCGCAGGGATCTCCAGAAATCAACCTGAGCCACCCCTCCGTGATTTGTCCGGGCTAATTGCGGTTCGCCCCGCGTTGCTATGGGTATGAACACATCTACCGCGTGGCGATGGCCGAGGGGGAAACGGGTGCTCCAGAAAACTCCGCAGAGGCGAAGTGGAAACACGGTTTGATGCGCCGCAGGCCATGAAACGCCTCATGTTCGGATCGGGCGGCAAAGGAAGAAGCCATGAAAGCTACTTTTCTGCACGAAAAGTTATAACCGCCTCTTCTGGAGTTGATAGTGGAGATTCAGGAAGAAACGGAATAAGTGCCGGTGGCCACGCGAAGCGCGTGCTGCCGGATTTTTCCTTGAGCGCAGTAGATCGCTCTGGAACGGGCGGGCTCCAGCCCCATCGCCTTTATAAAACTTGACATAGGCACACTTTTTTCGGATGGAGCAAGAAGGAAACTACGAATCATAGTAACAAAAAAATATGACAGTAAAACAGCAAAATATTTTGCAAGTAGTTGCATGGTTAGCCAGCCTTTCAGAAGCCAATTTAAGCTTAGTGCTAACTATCGGCAACGATGAGGCATTATTTATAAATAGAAATTGGAATGAGATATTAGAAACAACAAAGAAAAGCCTCCAGAAAGAAGACACCGCTGAATTCATCCTAAGAAGACAGGACAAAGAACTTGCCACGATTATGGGTGCAACCTTTTATCATGAAGCATGGAAACCAATGACCCCCGACTTTCTATACAGCATTCATCACTTGGACCCAAAGACCCTCGAGGAGAAACCAAAGCAAGCAAACTTGGAATTTGTTAACATAAGGGACGCATACCCGGATAGCCCAATTCCAGACGGCAGTAATGACCAGGAAGACTTGGACCCTTACGGGGACGAAGAGTAAAACTCACGGGCGTCCGGTTAACTCACTGCTGAGCTTCCGGAAGTTGCATGAAATGAGCGTCATGCAGAGGAGAGTGCATGTGACGCATTTGAAATCCGCACAGGATTTCGGGCATGAATTCCGGCCGATTTGTCTTGTCTCAACGCCTCGATCTGATCCACCGCGAGACCCTCGACCGCCTGGTCGGACGCTACGATGAGGAGGCGCGCGGCCGGCACTTTGGTTATCGTTGAGAACTTATAAACAACTCGAAACCACAATCGAAACCCCAGGTCGAAGCTATGCTATCTCTTCTTCCGCTTGCTGACAAATTGGACTAGATCCTCCCAGAGCATGATTTTATCCCGGTTGGTTTGTTGGGGAAGTGTCATGTGGATATTGCTATGCCAATCATCATCATACATATCCTTCCCGCAGTAGCATGCCAATCTGCCGCCCCCTGGTCGGGGAATACAAAGGGCAATGCTGGTATAGGTCGGAATCCCCGGTACCTCCCCCGAGGCATCCGAGATCATGTATGCCAGGCGAGCCATGTCCGGGCCTTTAACTTCGAAATCTATATCCGTGTTGTTGTCGGTATCATGATGATACCAAGTAAGATGCACTTGAACGGACCATGATGGTTGGGCGTGCTTTTCTAGCCAGGCAACGGGATTATTTACTATTGGCATGGAGAAGAAATATCCGGGGAATTGGAGGTGTCAAGGGGTAAGGAAAATGTGTGCGAAGTATGCTTGTGTGATTTGGTTGATTTGTGGTAACTGTTCAGGAGGTCTGGTGACCTGATGGAAGTGTGCATGAGGTTGCTCCGGGGTGCAAGCGGTTTGCCGGCGGCGAGAAAATATTTTCATTTTTTTCGGGACTCCCAAATCTCTCTTCGCTACGATCCGGGTCATGTTCAAACCCGGCATCTATCAGGGGCGATTTCTTGGCGAGACGGAGATCGCGCAAGTTCGCGGGTTGATTGTCGGGCATCCGCAATGGCACCGGCGTCGGATCAGCGAGGAGTTGGCGCGGCTTTGGGGCTGGCGCAGCCCGGTCGGGCAGCTCAAGGACATGGCAGCGCGAACGCTGCTGCTCAAGCTCCACCGGCGCGGATGGATTACTTTGCCGCCGCCTCGCAGACCGCCGGTCAGTCGCATGGCTCGTGGGTTCCCTGTCGAGGGGGAACTCTTTTCCACGCAGGCCAGAGAGGAAGTGCGCGCTGGGCTCCCGGGGTTGCTGCCCCTTGGCATTGAGGAAATCAGCCGGGAGCGGGAGGCCGGCAAGCAGGCGGAGTTTTCGCGTTTGCTCGGGCGGCACCACTATCTGGGCCATCGGGGCACGGTGGGGGAAAACATGCAGTATCTCGTGAGCGACGCTCAGGGAAATCTTCTGGCGTGCGTGCTCTTTGGGGCGGCGGCCTGGCAGTGCAATGCGCGTGACAGCGAGATTGGGTGGGACGCGGCGACGCGCGCGCGTGGATTGGCGCATGTGACCAACAACACCCGCTTTCTGATCCTGCCCTGGGTGCGCGTGCCGCATCTGGCCAGCCATGTGTTGGGGCGCATTGCGCGAAGGCTTTGTGCGGATTGGCAGGGGAAATACGGGCACCCGATCCATTTGCTGGAAACTTTCGTGGACACGAGCCGCTTTGCGGGCACCTGCTACCGTGCGGCCAACTGGCGCATGGTGGGGGCGACCACCGGGCGCACCCGCCAGAACAAGACGATGATCCCGCAGGCGGCTCCCAAAGCGGTGTGGCTTTACCCTCTGCGCAAGGACTTCCGGGAGGCATTGTGTGCGAGTTGAAGGGCCGGCTCGAACAGGTCTTGGAGATGGTTCGCTGCAGGCCCGATGAGGCGGCGGAGATGATCCTCACACAGGAAGCCGAGATCATTGAACTCAAGCGGCAGCTCGCCCTTGACAGCACCAACAGCAGCAAACCTCCCTCCAGCGATGGGCTCAAAAAACCCGCTCCGCGCAGCTTGCGTGAGAAAACCGCTCGCAAACCCGGCGGCCAACCGGGGCATCGCGGTCACACGCTCAAGCAGGTGGAAAAACCCGACCACACGCACGTCCATTCCTTGGAGACCTGCACCTGCGGACTATGCGGCGGGGTGAGTTTGAAAGATGCAACCGTGCTCGACTACGAGCGCCGCCAGGTTTTTGACCTCCCGCCGCTGCGTCTGGAGGTGACCGAACACCAAGCCGAAATCAAACGCTGCCCGGTCTCCGGATTGAGCGTGCGCGCCGCATTCCCCGCCGACGTCGAGGACCCCGTCCAATACGGCCCGCACTTCCGGGGTTTGATGCTCTATCTTTCCAACCAGCAAATCCTTCCCTTCGACCGGCTGCGGCAGGTGTGCAAGGATCTCTTTGGCCAGCCCCTGAGCCTGGGAACATTGGTCACCATCAACGCCCGTGCCAGCAAAGCGCTCGCCCCTGTGGAACGGGCCATTATCCAGGCAATCACCCAGGCTCCGGCGGTCCACGCCGATGAAAGCGGACTGCGCGTCGCAGGCAAGCTGCATTGGCTTCATGTCGCCTCCACTTCGCTTTTGACCTTCTTTGGCGTGCACGGCAATCGCGGAGCCGAGGCCATGGACGCGCTCGGCGTCCTGCCCCAATGCCTCTCCTGGCTCATCCACGACTTCTGGAAACCCTACCTCAAATACGACGCCCTCCACGCCCTGTGCAACCAGCACCTTCTGCGCGAGTTGAAGTTCCTCTTCGAGCAGTGCGGCGAAATCTGGGCCGACAAGCTCAGCCGCTTCCTGCTCGACTGGAAAAATGACCCGCGCGCAAGGGACGGCTTGGAGGAGAATGTCTTCAAGCACGCCCACCGCCAATACCGGCGCATCGTGCGCATGGGACGTGCCGACCATCCCCGTCGCATCTCAGGACATGGGCGCTCCAAACAAGACAAAGCCACCAACCTGATCGACCGCCTCGAGGACTACGACCTTTGCATCCTCGCCTTCCTGCTTGATCCCAATGTCCCCTTCACCAACAACCAAGGCGAGCAGGACATCCGCATGATCAAGGTGAAACAAAAGGTGTCCGGTTGCTTCCGAACTCTCGAAGGTGCCCAATGCTTCGCACGCATCCGCGGCTATCTCTCCACCTGCCGCAAGCAGGGCTTTAACCTCTGGGACGCCTGCTTCCAAGCCGCACTCGGCCAGCCCTTCATGCCGACTCTTCCGGTATCAGGTCAAACGACCTGAATAGTTACGATTTGTGGTGAGGAAATTTCAAAGCTCTTTCCGCTATACTGGCCCATGCTGAGACAAGAGGAGAGATATCTCTGCATAATCCTACCTCTTCGAGCGTTCTTATGGTTATGAACAATCCATTATCGAATGCAATGTTAGATTTGACGAAGAGCGCCACGTTGTCTGTGCATGACGCATTCGCCCGGTTGCCGGAGTTCCGCATGTGCAAGCCGGAAGACTACCGCTTTGCGCCGGACGCCGGGAGCCGCCTCATCGTCAGGAAACCCACGAAGGAAATGCCGGAGCCGGGAGTTCTTGCGGTGGTGTCGCCCCGCTATGGCCTCGTTCAGCACCGGGAGGTCCTTCGCGGAGCCCTCGACTGGGTAAAGGCGGAATGCGGTGTATCCCCGGAACAAGTCGAAGTGGTTCTTTCCCACACCGGGGGACACGCAGCATTCCGGTTCGACCTCGGCCAGGTCCGGCAGATCCGCCCTGATGGTCTTCCGGTGAACCTCCAGCTCATCGTCCGCAACACGGTCGATCGGACAAGCTCTATCCGGGCACACCTCGGCTGGCTGCGGCTGATTTGTTCCAACGGAATGGTGGTCGGCGTGATCGCTGGGCGGACAAGTAAGACCCACCGCGATAAGGTGGCCTTGGGCAAAATCTTCACCAACCTCACCGGAACGCTCGCCGAGACGGAGCAGGACCAGAGAACGCTTGAAGCTTGGGCTGGGCGCAATGTCACACTCGATGAGGTGAGGATACTGGCCAACGGAGTTCTGGCACGCCGCTGGGACAGGGTTTCAGCCGCCCGTGTCTGGCACATCTGCGAAAGCGGACGCGACGCGAAGTTTGTCCCTCCTTTCCGCGGTGAGGTTCCAACCGATCAGCCCGTACGCTTCGAGGGTTTCGTCCCGGGTTCGGCATTCCCGGCTCGCACACTCTACGATATCGCCCAGGCCATGAGCTGGGTGGCCACCCGCCATCGCGGGCTGGATGAATCTGAAATGCGCCAAAGAGAGATTGGACACATCATCAGCTCGATGTGGAACTGATAAAAAATACCACAGTTTTCAGAAAGCCTGCATAAAATCACCAACCCACACGTTACTATTAATATGATCCAAATCGCCCATAATGTTGTCACCACCGAGTCCGGTCTATCGAAGAGCGCACGGAAGGCGCTCCTCGGGATCAGGGAGAACGCGGTTGAAACCGCCCTGCGGCTTGTCCGCGAGGGAAAGGCTGAAAAGGGGGGGAGAGTGTCAAGTCGCTGACCCGCCGCAAGCAGGGGAGGTTTCTGCACCTGCTGGCGAATTGACCCTGCGGCCCGGAGGCAACTTACCGCAAGATCCTCAGAGGCGAAGTAAGCCAGAAGGAACGCCGACGGGTTCAAGGACTCCAAAACTGAACTGCGCGTCAGCATCCGACCGATAGGCTCCGCTCATCAATACAGGTTTAGCCCGAATCCGGAGAATTTGGTTTTCAGTGCATCGTCGAGGGACGTCATGTCGGTTTCCAGAAGGTCCATCAGCCGCAGGTTCGAATTCTGGTAGATTTTCGTCTTTTCTTCGCGCTTGCGGTCATAGTCCGGGTCCCCAACAAGCCCCCAAAACTCGATATAGATTCCACCACCTTTGTTTGGGATGAGGAAGTCCCCCCAGCGCTTTCCTCCCGGAAGCAGAGGCTCGTAAGCGTGGGCGAGTCCGTGTGCATAGAGCCAGTTGTCAATGAGGACCTCCGCTTTCGATCGGACAAAATGCCCGTCGTCTGTCCGAAAAGGAGTCTTGCTGAAGGGTTGTTTCCCAGAGGGACCTGGCGGGGGGGATTTTACGCGCACCGCCAGATCTTCCTTCTTTCTTTGCAAGGGAGCAATTTGTTTGAGGAACGTCTTATTCGTAACGATCGCCTTCGGCCACCGCACATGCGGGGAGCCCGGGTATTCGGGTTTCCGGCAAAACGTGCCGCCGTTTTCATACCCCGTCTCTGTCGGTTTCCACCCCTGGTCCCCCGCAGCCCCGATCCATCCCATCGCGGACAGGGCTGTGTTGATCTCCCAGCTTTCGATGCCGCCCCCCAACGACTTGGCGATATCCTTCGCATCAACCAGATTCTTCTTCGACCATTTCCACGCCTTTGCGATGAATTCCGGCCGGTCCAAAACCGTTTGCGGCCATGCCGGAACGCAGCCATGCTCCGTATCCAGGATCGCTCCGCCAATCTTTTCTCCGTCCACTGTGAGTGCCCATGCTGCGCCTTTCCGCTTCTCCATCCACCCGAGTTCCTTGAACCAGCCAAAAACCTCGCTGGCAGGAAGGAAGTTTTCTTTGGCGAGGCGGGTGGTGACAAGATGATTCGGCATTTCAGCAGGATCTACCAGAGCCGCCCCGATTCCGTCAAAGGAAGGTTGCGCCGCGACTCTCGGAATGATTGCATAAAATGAACGTCTGTGGCGTTTACAGGGACATGGTATTCTTGATCTGAAGCGGATCTTTCACCTGAACACGGTCAACTGCCGACGAAACGATTTTTGACCAGGAACGACGCATTATTTCCATTTCGCCTTGCCAAAGTCGACCAGACCGGATCAGAATCCAAGTTGATAAAATGCGATGCCGCCAACTCCCTCTACGAACGCTTGACCGGGCGCATTGCCCCGGCCGCCGAGTCGTTTGGGGCCTGCCTTAAAGACCACCCCCCACGCACCGCGCATGAGGCCCTGCCAAACACCCTTTCCACCGCGCTCACTTCCCGCACTCATGATGATTGCAGGGTCGGGGTCGCTACAGAACATAACCACTAAAATACAAAAATGAAAATCACCCACGTGAAGGCAATCAGCATACTTAAACAGTATGATAAAAAGGAAACCGGATGGGAAAACCCCGCTGACTTTGGAAAGCACAAAACAGCGAAAGTCAAAGTTGCGTTTCCGAATCGTTCAGGAAAAAAAGTTATTTATGTCGATGCCTCAAAGACAGGCAAAAGTGTAGTTGGACCAACTGAATGGCAAGGAGTTATTGTCACGAAAGCATCACTGTCCATTCCATTTACCATTGACACGGAGATGGTTTACAAATCTGGATTGAACGATATCGGCCACAACAATTCCGCTGAGTTTATTGCCATTGTGGATGCTCTCAGGCTATACGAGCACTACGAATGGGATACGGTATATTCAGACTCGAAAACGGCAGTCTCATGGGTAGTGAAGAAGAAAACGAACATAGACCCGTCGATCAGATCGAGGTTTTCTCCTGACTTTTTATCGAGACTTGAAGAAGCCGAAGACTGGCTCAAAACAATTTAGACCTTCAATCCAAACCAGAAAACAAACCCATGAGCAAAGTTCCAAAATTCGGTTACGCACACGACTCCAGCCAAGGCGGAAAGGGAAGTCCTCTTCACACTCTTGAAGAATATCTGGAGGCCCAAATCCGTTTGGAAATGGATGAGGCAAGTGTGCCGGCAAATCAACCCTACAACGCGGCAGAGTTCTCGGCATTGGTTCAGAGGATTAAAGAGGATTTAGCTGACGTTGTGGATCTTGAGAACGATTCATCGCGAGACACCTACGTTAAAATCTACTGTGCTGGTTACGGCCTTGAGAAGCTGAAACTATGACACCACTCCAAACCCTCCTCCAAACCGAAAAATCCACCGACGAACTATCCTCCTGGGGATTCGCGTTTGAGGTCATCGACGGGCGGTTCGAGTATAGCATGCCGATCTACGAGTTGTTCCTTGATGCGTTCGCCAAGGCGCAGATCACGGGGAAGATCCTTGTATTTGCGGCGGATGTTTTTGGGGTGAGCCGTCATCCGGTGTATTTGATCCAGTTGGTTCCCGCGACGAAGGAAACCGACGACGAGGTGCGCGGGCCTGGGTTTGAGGGATTTAAAGAATTCCGCGATTTGATCGACGATTTGTCCGCAGCGGACCCCGGAATGCGTTTCTTGAAGGAACTCTCCGAGATGGGCTACGCGACGGACCCTTTTGGGACTTCCCTGTTGCGCGGGTGCATCGAGCTGGAGTTGGGAGCGGTCACCAGCCTCAGACAAACGAATCCCTGCGAAAAGTCGCTATTTGAGCTGTCCTGCAAGGAGCGATATCCGAGCCTCGTCGAATTACCCGCCAGCGAAGAGGAGGAGCGAGTGGAGCCTGAAATCAAAACTATCAAACAAAAAGAACCAATGCCAGAACCCATCTTCAACCTCTTCGCCTATGTCCACGGCGAGCATGTCGTAGCCCTTGGCGCGAAGGTCCGTGAAGTGGACGAGGACGAGGCGGCCTGCCTCGCATTTTTACAGCAAATGGTGCCGCAAGATGCGCTGACGGCCACCCGTTACAACTTTCCGGCAAGTGAGGGCACGGAAACGCTACCGTGCGGCACGGTCGGGTTGCCAGTGCGCCATTACGAGGCTATGAAAATGAGTGGGCGTGTGCCGGATCTTTTCGAGCCGATTTTTCGGCAATACAACGCGCCGGAGTCGCCACTCCTGTGTATGACTACCGTGCAAGACGGGGTGCCGATCAATGACGACGGCCCGATCTACGAAGGTGGGACCAAGGAATCGGACCGTCTTTTTCGGCACAAGGTCGTCCTGGCGAAGATTCTCACAGAGAGGAGAGAACTATTGCGCTCCACTGTTCGCGAGAGAGGGCGCGGAGTATTCGGTTTAGCTCACGTTCCACAAGCCCTTGATTTTGAGAACCGAGAAATTGTTTACCTCACAGAAGACGTTTGTTGCGAGCACGGTCCGATCTGGGATGACATCCGGAAGGCCCTTTCCGTTTACGATCCGGAGACCCAAGGCATCTTCGCCTTCAACGGAGCTGATGGAGATGCTGTGTATCTCACGAAGCTTCAGACCGAATGCGAAACTGCTGAATCGCCCCAAGCTTCACCGGATGACGGCGATGAATCGGGATCCATTGTTTTCCCCGAACCGTCCGCGAACTTGCTCGCCCTCAAACAAAGGGCATTGGAGAACCCGGCGGTAGCGGCAGAGCCCGAAGAGCTCCAAACTCTCAGAGCCTTAGAACTGGTTTTGGAGGAACATGGGGAGTCAGCTTTCGAAGCAGGCAACGCGGCCGACCAGATGCTTCTTTTTCTTGCGAAAGGATCGTGATAAGTGTGCAGAATTGGCGATCCGTGCCCGCGGTGTCTGTCACAGCTCAGCGCAGGAGAAATCGCAGCGCTTTGGGACTGACCATCAAAAAGCGAATACAATTGACAGCCGGTGTCCTAACTATCATACATGCCGCCTAATCTAGGTTTCCCCCAGCCGATATGAATACCGATAAATGCCTGGCCGCCAAAGAAGCGGGACAGTTGCTCGAAGTGGCGCATGCGAAAGTGGCGCATGCGAAAGCGGAGCGTGCGAAAGCGGAGCGCGCGATTCAGGAAAAACTGAAAAAAACGTCGGACGCGGAGGCGGCGAAGGCGGAAGCTGCAGAAGTGGAGGAAGCGCAAACAGCAGAAATGGATGAAGCGAGAGCCAAAGCGGCGAAAGCGAAAGCCGCGAAAGCGAGAGCGGAAAAAGAGGAAAAAGCGGCCCAGAAAGAATTTCAGCCGTTACACAAAAAGGATCTCAGAGACAGCAGCCACACTCTTGAAGTGGAAGGATACTCAGAAATCGATGCTGAAGCCGCGAAACTTCTCGTTCAATGGGTGGGGGACCTGAAGTTGACCGGCCTGAAAAAACTCAGTGAAGAGGTTGCTGCGATTCTCCATACCCGGCTGGCAAGGGTAGCACAAGGTCTTTCGGACGAGGTCGATTGCAGAAATCTCGAGAAAGTGGGCCCTGCCGCAGCCCGATTTATCCTCCAGGTTTCCGAAAAAGAAAATGATTTCCTTGCGGTGTCTTTGGACTGGTTAAAGGAGCTGGATGCGGCGACGGCACGGGTGCTGGCCCGTTGCAAGGGACCGTTATCCTGCCGGTTGAAAACGCTTGAAGCTCCGGTTGCGAAGGCGTTGAATGAATACAAGGGACCTTTCCCGGTTCAGGCGGACAAACTGGAGCGCATGGATGACATCAGCGCGGAGATTCTGGCCGAACGTTTTGCCAACCCCGCTTCGATTCGAAATGCGTCCGGCACGGGGGACCGCGGCTCGGGGAAAGCATCCCAGGGATCTGGAAACCACGGCGGAGTGAAGGGCACAACTAGAAAGTTTCTCGTGCTGACTTCGCTCAAGCACCTGAGCGATGCTGCTTGCCGGTCGTTTTTGAAGCACAATACAGGCGTCCGAGTCAATCCTCTCAACCTTGAGTCCATCGGAAGTATTGCCGCCCGCCGCATCGCGGAGCGCGTGGGCCGGATCAGACTCGACAGCCTCAAAGTAATCACCAAGGAGACGGCGGAAGCGCTCGTTTCCGGACCGGCCCGTGACAACGCCTTTCTTTCACTCGGCGGGTTGAAGGAGTTGGATCCCGGGGTCGCGGAAGTGCTTTCCGGCTTCAAGGGCTCACTGCGCCTGAATGGGTTAGAGAAACTGAGCCTTGAACAAGCTGCCATTTTGGCAGGCCACACGGGAGAACTGCATCTCGACGGCCTGAGGGAGCTGGAGCCAGAAACAGCCGGGGCTCTCGCCAAGCACAAGGGCGTTCTCAGCCTCAATGGACTCAGCAAGATCGATCATGTTGCGGAATGCCTTTCTGCCCACAATGGAATCATTTCGCTGGGTGGATTGAGAAATCTTCCGGACGAGGCTTTCGAGGCTTTGGGCGACTATGCGGTATGGGGCAATGGCCGTCACGATCATCTGGAAACTGTGAGCGAGCGCCTTGCAGATGCACTCTCCGTGTTCGAGGGCACCGTCTCACTTGAGGGGCTTACCTCGCTGACCCGGCAGCACGCGAACAAACTGTCGCGGTGCAAGGGGGTGCTTCATCTCGGCCTCGCCGCGCTGTCTGAGGATATCGCAGCCGCGCTTGTCGCTTCCAAGGGATACCAAAATATCGTATTTTCAAACCTTCAGAATCTGGAAGGCGCGGCAGCGGAGGTGCTCGGAAAGGTTTGGAGCCTGGATTTCCCGCGTCTGTCTGATCTGAGCGCGGAAGCCGCCAAAGGTCTTGGAGGCTGCGGGATGCTCCGATTGGGAAGTCTCAGAACCCTGTCAGCCAAGACCGCCGAAGCGCTTGCCGGCAGCGGAAGGCTCATTTGGTTGGAACTCAATGGCGTTAATGAACTCGATCCGTCCGCCGCAGGGCATCTAGCCGTGCTGAAACAAGGCACTCTCGTCCTGAACGGCCTCGCAAAGCTCAACCTGGATTCCTTCATATCGCTTGTAGGGTGCCGATGCACGTTGGTGTTGAACGGCCTGTCGAAGCTTCCTCCGAAGAGCGAAAGGGCGCTCGCAAACTCACCCTGTCCCGAACTTTATCTTAACGGCCTCATTAAGATCCCGCGACAAGCTGCGGAGGCGCTGGCCGGTTTCAAAGGGAAGCTGATGCTCGCCAAGGTCGCTGAGCTTGACGAGGAAAGCGCGATGGCACTTTCCAAGGCCGCCGGTGAAATCAGCCTTCGGGGGCTGAAAACCGTTACCCACAGGGGATTTTTTGAGCTGAAAAAAAACACCAAAATCACAGGCCTTGAAAACGTTCAAATATTTCTGCTGAGCAACACGGGCAAGCAAAGCAAGGTCGAGACGCTCACTTTAGATACAAAAATAAAAAGGGATCACTTCTACCGGAGAATCTTTGAAACCGTAGCAGCGGAAACCGCATTCAAGAGCCCGGCGGATTTGCCAGGTGTCAGCGGCGTATCGAGGACATTAAGGCACTGGCTCGAGTGCCCGGTTACGCTCGAGCCGCGAACTTACGGGATGAAAAGGCAGGAGAAATATAGCGCCATGTTCGGTTTGCAAAGTGCAATAGCCGGGTTTTGCTGTGGGCGTTATAAAGACGCATTTCTCGATGAATTCCAAGTGTTGTGCCAATATCTTGAGCCGTCGATCAAAAAGAATGAAAATGGCGATAAAGGTGGCCGGTTGGATACTGTTTACCCGATCAAAAGTTGGCAAAGCCTGGCAAGTTTGGTTTCCAACGCCGCAGATAATGCATGCCTCACGACATTGCGCGGCAACAAGCTCCGCATCCGTCCAAAAGTTTCAATTCACGAACGCTTTTTCAGCGCCGATAGTGATGAAGACGGGTTCGAAATGATCGATATCCTCAACGAATCGCTTTGGGAGAATCCCGAGCTCGAAAGCTTTCGGGATGCCCTCCTGTGGAATGAGTGCAACAAAGCATATCGTAAAGTGATTAAGGCTATTAAAAATCCAATTAAGAGATATATCGCCGAGATAACTTATAAAGCCGACTATCTTAAAGAAATTCCGCACCTCACATGGAAAGACATGCAAGACAAAATCAGGATTAAATTTCACAAACCTAAGATGATCGGACAATCCGATATTTCAAGAGCACAGGCGAAGTTTAAAGAAAACATAAAAAAAGAGTGGGAACGAATAGGAATTGGCCCGAGGTGAAGTATCCGGTTAAAATCCAAAGGTTTCAAAGCAAAGCCAAATGTCTAAATTAAATCACCCGAGTGGAAAATCTCGAGCATCAAGCGGGTGCTCCCCCCTTATCGAGTCCGCCAAGATCACCGAGCTGGGACCCGGGCAGGCGGAAGCGATGGTGATCGCCGACTGTGACGAACTCGTCGTCAACCACCTGAAAACCCTTTCTGCTCCGGACGCGAAGAAGCTGTCCGCAGTTAGGGGAAACCTGGAGTTGAATGGGTTAAAGACCATCGATCACGTAGCCGCTTCTGCTCTTGCCTCGCATGCCGGCAGCCTTGCGCTCGACGGGCTCACCGCCATCAAAGACCCTGTCGCATTGGCACTTGCCGCACACCAAGGCCCCGTCTCGTTGGCAGGGGTCAAGAATCCCGGATCCATCATCTGGTCGATCTTTCTCAAGCGCGGGCACTCCCCGTTCAGTCAACTGCCGCCGCTCGAAGCTTTTTGCATCCCGATGAGCGAGCCGGTGAAGCCGGCTTACAACATTTTCCACCAGGCGATCCTGCGCTCCATCACCCCGGACGAATTCAAAGCCGGACTCCTTAAAATCGAAAACTGCATCCATAATAAATCACCGGAGCGAAGAGGAATACCGAAAAAGCCTGCTCCCTGCGCAACGCCGCTCGACGATTATCTGGCACAACTCCTGGTCTCGCTACCGTTCGATCGAATGCACATTCCCAATTTTTTCAAAGCCCTGAAGCTGGACTTCGAAGAATTGGAAACTCTCGCTCGCGGAAGGACCCCCTGCCAAATCCTTGTCGCACTCCGGCAATACACGCAACTTGACATCGCCTGGCCTGCCGAATATTTCAAAGAAATTGAATTGTCAGCTTGGACAAAAGTCGCAGAGATTGTGAATTCGAGCGAACTGACCGGACATTCCACGCCAAGCACAAATCTGAAGCTCTGGAACTACCTTCCACAATAAATACTATGAAAACGAAAAATGGTGAACTGCACAAAAGGCAATTTGATAGCTTTGAAAGTTGCTTAAAAGAAACTGGATGGCAGGTTATGAGAGGATCCTCGAATCAGCAAGACTCAAAGGATCTATATCTGACTGCAGAAAAGGATGACAAGAAAGTCAATGTGCTGCAAAACGGTGTTGTTGAGGGCTTCAATGTCCCTGTAGATTTTTTGAAGGATTTCGAAGCTTGGAAATCCCGACACTTAACAGTCGCTGCAATAAACTTTCAGATTGCAAGGTCGAACCAAGGATTGGGTCTATTTCATGGCGTTGCGAGCGGGGGCTTGATCGTCAGTGATGGCAGAGCATTTAACGGGCACCATGAGCAGGGCGGGATAGGCCATGGGGGAGAGGTTTACTTTCAAAAAGAAGATCCTTGTCCGACGCTAATTGATCAGGTGATGCTTCAAGATCTCCTTGATACAGTCATTTCATCAGGAGTTATGGAACTCGATGGCAACAGCTTTGAGTCAAAGAAATACATGGATGGAAGCACAACGACTCTCTCTATCTGCCTTGACGGAGCGGAGCGGATTTTTACGGCTCGTTGCGGCGATTGGGGTCCGCATGCTCAGCAGTTTAAGGAAATTCTGGATGCGTTCGAGCGCGCCTTCAACTTGGCAATAACAATATGAGCGAAGAAAGTTCAGTTGCGGCACAGCAATTATGGAAGAAGAAATATGAACTCGGATGCGAGTGGTGTGGCCAAAAATATCCCAGTATTGCAACAAAAACAAACGCAGGTTATGCAACCTATGGCTTAGAGTTTTGCCATATTTTTGCTGGCGTCCTAGGCACCGCACACGAATGGAACGGATTCATTCTGTGCCCGCATTGCCACACCATCTTTGACAAGGTTCTTAAACCAAAGCTTCAAACGGCTTTTACAAAAGCCATAACCGGGTTCGGGGACCCTCCAACAAACCCAAAGAAACCTTACTGTGTAGCATCAACTTATCGAGGGTGCGTTGAAGCATTAATAAAACGCTCAGGGGCAGCAGCGAATGAACTGCCGGGCGCATCTGAGAGTTCTCTCATTCCTTGGTCGAGCAGAACATAGAGCAACACCGCAAACCATCTTCCATGCACTAACATTATGAACAACACACTACTGACAAAAGAAATCGCTGAAGAATGGCTGGCAGGAGAACGTGACAACGGGCTTTCGTCATTCACAGAGATAACTGACGATGCAGCTGAGGCTCTTGGGACACGTGATGGCGCCCCCTGTCTTAGAGGAGAACTTAACTTGAAAGGCCTGAAAACATTGAGTGATTTTGCTGCAAAAGCTCTAGCAAATAACCCAGGTATGCTGAACCTTTCTGGGCTAAGTTGCGTCAGCGACACGTTGATTGACGCCCTGTCCGGGCATCATGGAACGGTTCTTTGGCTCGACGGACTTGTCGTCATCAGTGATTCACATGCTAAAGCATTGGCAAATCATAAAGGAAAACTTTTCCTTTGTGGACTGACGTCGCTTGGCGATGTAGCTGCTGAGGCCCTGGCTAGACATGCCGGAGATCTTTATTTAAATAGGCTTGAAGTGCTTAATGATTTGGCTGCTGAAGCGCTGGCAAAGCATGAAGGGAAAATATATCTTTTGGGTCTGACTCGACTCAGCGACCTATCCCTTGCAAGTCTCTGCCGGCACAAAGGTGAGGTGCGTGTACCGCGAGGTCAAGAAGTTCGCGATTTGGCTACTGGATTCTAAACATATATTCTAGCATCTAACATGCCGCAGCGCGCCTGAATCAATTTCCATGGTACAAACTCAAAAGTGAGTGCCTCAAAATGAGCAAAAAACAAAAATCTAACAACCACTCCGAAACTATTTTCAAAGCTGCCTGTCAGGATGCCTTCCAGACGCTTATAAATGACTTAAATGTCGAGGAAATCGAAAAGAAAGAGATTGTAAGGTTATGGCTTTTTCTTAACACTAATGCGGAAGATGCAGTATTCGAGGGGGACAGTGGAATTGTAGCCTTCACACGCGGTGTCAGGGAGAATGATGAGCACTCTTCTCACCTAACGGTCGCTTATATTGTTGAAAGTGACATAATAGAATCTGGCGTAATCAGCCTAAAGACAGACGTGGACTGCTTCGTTAAAAGCGACCATTACTGCCTACGCAAGGCCGTTTCGATAGCTGACTTTCGACCTGCAGAAGGACGCAGTAAATCGAAAAAGCCAAAACAATCGCTTCAGACTATCATTCGGAATATCGCTCAACTAGAGACTATTGCGGTGCTTCAATCCAGTCTTCCAAAAGATAAGCTGTCGGCAGAAGAAAGAGAGAACTTGCACAAGTTTCTCAAGGAGTGCAAAAAGACTGGCAGGTTTGATGGAGCGCAATTTCATTGTGTCATTAACAATCCGTCTTATCAATACACCGCCCAGTCAACCATTGTCTATAAAAGCACATTCAATCTTGAAGGGAGTGCTCCGGTGAATTTATGGATCCGGCTTTCCTGTTTTGTTGAAGAAGACTGCTTCACCCTGCGAAAGGACGTATTCACGCACGAAGTGAAGTTTAATGAGAACCCTGACAGCATATTTGACTCGGCCGAAGAGATTCCCGCAACCCCCGAAACTCCATCGCACGAGAAAGCGAATAAGACTGGCTCGCGGGGGCAGGTCAAAAAAGGCGCTCGATTGGCTAAAAATGATAGTCCGTTAGAAAACACGACTGAAGCTGCATTTGACGAGGAGCTGAGAATTTATAAAACTGCAGTGGAAATCTCTAATTGCGTGGCAATATCGCAAGAGTCTGCGCTTTTGATCGAGGATATAGACAGGTATGATCTACAATGGTCAATGGCCAGATATCAAGATGATTCACTCGAATGTTTTTTCATGGCTTTGCGTTTTTTTAATCAAGCAGTTCGATTTTTCCTTGCAGATGTCGATGACGACACCTTCGAGGAATGGATGCGCAACCGCCATGATGAATTTATCACCGTAAGGGAAACGGTTGATTTGTTCAGGAAAGAGCATCCCAACACGCCCTAGATCTGATTTCAGCTCCGCATTTACAGAATTCGGGAAATGGTCGCCATCATCTCCGCCCATTCCCTCCAGCCGAACTGTTCACGGAAGACCTTTTCCCAGTCCTCGCGGTCATCGGTGATCACGTGGTGGATATCGGATGCGGGGTCGAAGCGTAGCCCTACGCCACAAACTGGACCGTGGCAGAACTCAACCCTGAAATCTGGCAGAAGAAGCGCGCTCCTTCACGGCTTGCGGCCCGATCATCATATCCATTGTAGCGTTGTGCTACGACATCTACGATCCCAAGCTGTCAATGCGGTCCGACGCATCACGTTTACGCAATTCCAGCAGCAATGGATCAAAAGATAATATCATAGCGAGTCTTCCCCAGCCGTTTCGGGCCACTTGATTCGCCCTTTTGTGATTTTCTTGAGCTCCGCGAAATTAAGCGAGCCAGCGTATTCGTCATCGTACCTGAGTACGAGGACCGTGGTTTCCCCGCCAGCGGGGATTCCATCTTTTTCGCTGCGGCCTTTGAGGCAAACGCTGAGCTGCCCAAAACGAAAGCGTGCATAGATTGCGCGACCATCTGTGGTAGTTCCCTCCCAGATTGAGGGGCAGTCGCGACACGTGCAGTAAGCGTAGGATACTTCTGCTATCTGCCCCTGCGGCTTACTGGCATATACGACTTTAGGACGAAGCACCCATTCTTTAGCAGCTTTAATAGCCGCTGCCGACGAGGAATTCAGCGATAAATGATTGAACCGACGTTTCTGTCTGTCCGTCAGATTTAATCCCCTCACCGATTTGCCCTCGCGCGCAAGCTTGAGCGCCCAGTCCACTACTGTTTCAATTCCTAGAAACGCCTTCCTCGCCTCCTTTGGCCAGTTTCCCGACTTCACGATACTGCGTGAGAAGTGAATGTTCATACCTATATCAACGCGGCCGCCCGCGAAAATATGCACACGAAAATCAATTCTTATGTCTGATCCCGAGAATGAGGTGTGATGCGACGGACTCGAACTTGATGCAACCCGTTTATGCGGAGGAGATACTCACGCGTTTGGCCTCCTTATTGGATTTTCCTATCCTCACAACAGTTTGGAAATGATCGCCATCATCTCCTCCCATTCCCTGCAGGTGAGCAGTTCACGGAAAACCTCTTCCCAGTCCTCGCGGTCCCCGGCGATCATCTCGTAGCGGATATCGGATGCTGGGCCGAAGCGCAGGCGGTCGAGTGCGTCCAGGTCTTTGAAGAAGGCGACTTCCTTGGCCCAGGGACCGGACGGTTCCTGGGACAGGCAGTGTTGGACGAGGATGGCCTCGACGAGGCCCGTGCAGGTGTCCGGATAAAGAGCTGACAAGTCTTCAGCGCCCGCACGGCCGTGGGCCTCGTCTTCGTCTTCGTTGTCCCTGGCAATGTCGTGGAACGCGATGGCCCACAAGAAGGCGGTTTCCGGTAGGCCGTAGCGGTCGCAGAATGCCGGAGCCGCGGCAAGAAGCCGGAGCGGGTGGAGGTGTCCGTGCACTCCGTCCTGAGGGTAGCGTTCTTCGATGAGATTTGCGAGAAAATCCTGGAGGGGTTCCCCTGATGGCGGTGGATGGGCCACGCGTCTAGGACAACACAAAGCGGTGGCCGATGTTGGAGACCAGCTCATGCCAGCCGGCATTGGTGCGGGTTTCTACAGGGCATTGGGTCCCGAAGGCGACGAACCCGCGCTTTTGACGGAGAGTCTGGAGGTTCCACGCGATGTCGCGGATCTCTGCTGCCGTGGCAGGCGTGACCGGAAGATCATCCTCGATGATTCCCACAAGCCGGTGGCTTTCATCTGCCGCTCTCGATTGAAGGATATTGCAGAGGTGGGCCCTCAGGCGGGCGGCGGATTCGCGGTGCTTCTCATGGCCATTCGGAATCGTGAGAACCACGATCTTTCCATCGGCAGCTACTCGGGCGACGAGCGCTTCGAGATCGCGCGCCTCCATGGAGCATAGGGTTTCACTCTTTATGGGAACGAGGACGACATCGGCCGCACGACCGGACTCCGTCGCCCACTGGCAGACAAGGGCGGACGTGCCTTCGCGGGCCGAGTCGAGGACGAGCAATCCGATTTTGGCATTCTCGTCTCCTGAGCTGAACGCGATGGCCTGCCGGAGGAGCGGGTGGAGAACGGAAGCAGTCTTTCCGGAGCCGCTGGGCCCACTCGCAAGAACGCCCAGCAGGAGGCTGCTGACGGTCAGTGCATGTGTCCGGCCGCCTATTTCGAGCTTCGCTACGATTTTATTGGACGGTTGTTGGTTGTGCATGACTATGAACGCGCATCGGGCGAAGAGACTCAGAGGAAAGTCCCATTTTTCGGTTTAACGCGCTAAAAAAATAGGCTCCAGTCCGCAGAGGCTGTGTGACAGGTCTGCAAGTCTGGACAATTGCTGTGACCTGAATGCGGCTTGCTGTGTTGAAAACATAAACATAAACAAGGAGCGCCTACCGATGGAGGGTGTAAGCCAGGACTCGGATCGTGGCTTCTTTGAGGAGATTGCCATCCGTGCGGGAAGAGAGAGCTGAGCCCATCATGCGTTTGAGGCCACTGAAGAAGGATTCGACATGCCACCTCTTTCCATAGCCTTGTTTCTTGAGATATTCGCTGGTCATGGCGGATCGATGCTCGCCACCCAGCGATCCATCTGCCCGGCATCTGGCCGGTTTTATTATCGACTCGATGCCCCATTCTCCCCGGCACATCTCGTGCATCCAATCCGCGTCGTAGCCGGCATCGGCGTAGAGTTTTTGTGGCAAGTAGCTCAAGGGCACGTCAAAGCTTTTGCTCAGAAGATCCTCG
>Ga0209398_1000542_pt1 | contig 23071 bp, 26 predicted proteins | sample AshMeaBigSpring_FD_184125 | JGI IMG/M metagenome (GOLD analysis project Ga0209398, IMG submission 184125) | Groundwater microbial communities from Big Spring, Nevada to study Microbial Dark Matter (Phase II) - Ash Meadows Big Spring (SPAdes)... | ecosystem: Environmental > Aquatic > Deep... | reverse complement strand
CAAGTCCGACCGCTACTTAAAGCCAAATGTTATTGTCACGCTTGTATCGGCGGCGGTCGGTGAAAATTTTAATTGGAATTTTTACTAGGGGATATTATGTTTGTAGTATTTTGCAATATCCCCTAGTAAATTTTTATTTCTCCCAGAGATGCAAACCCAAGCCAAACTTGGCGCAGCATCTTCTTAAGGCACTTGCTTCAGCATTTGAGCAAGGATCGCCATAACCATCAACATCACTTTCTTCCTGTCCGGTCGCTTCGCGGACAAAATCGCCCTCAATAGCGCGAATAGTCAGCCTTCCCTCAACAACCGTGCGATCGCCGAGATACTGTACCCTAATTTCCCAGTCATAGCCTGGAGCATAGTATTCAAGAAGTTTGATGTAAGTTGACCAGCTTACATAATCGACCTCACCAGTTTTAACTAGCTGCCCGTTTCTGCGGCTAAATACTGGCTTTTTCTTGATGAATCTGGAAGGAATTGGTTTAGAGAAATCAGAAAGGATTTCTAGGATAGGTCGTCTGAAAGAGCCAATTCGGTGAGGATTATTGTCTAATGCTTGCATAGGGCGGAAAATTACTCTAATTTTTTTCAAGGTTTTGCCCTGACCATGAGAGCCAGGGCGCGGTTGGTTTTCAATCCCCTTACCAGTACGGCATATAGCCAGTCGAGTAATACAAATACTCGTCATAGTTGCAGCCGAAGTATTTTTCAAGTTCGCGTTCGAGCAAGTAATCGAGTCCAAAAGTTGTCAGATCCGAGTATCTTTGCATCCCGCTAACTTTGATTTCAGCTTCAAAGTCCGTCAAATATTTAGGAGAGCGAACCGAGCAGGATTTAGCACGGTAGAAGGTGAGAAAAGTATTGATGTATTCGGCAGCTTCGTGCTTCTGACAACCGTAGTAAATTACGAAGGCTGGCTCGGTGTCCGTCGCATTGTTCCAACCATTGCGATCGCCCTTCATCGCTTCGCAGATTGCTACACTTTCGCATAGTTGCGTAACTTTGAAGCTGCCATTAGGTGAAACTTTTAAAACCGAATCGTCTAGCATGATAGATACCTCATTGAAATTTGGGGATGAGCCGAGGTTTGAACTTTGGTTGGTTTCCGCCTCGGCTCCTAATCGTTTTTTGGGATCTAGCCCCCAAGGGGGGGCAGGTGATGTTACTGGCGGCAAGCCTCGACGATCGTGTCAGCTACGGCTAAATCTGCACCGCTAAACTCTTCAAGTTCTGCCAGTTTGTCTTTCATCCCTTGCATGCGCTCGTCTTTGGTTTTGAGAAAATGGCTGAAGCTAGAAGCGTCCCAGTCTTTCCCCTCTTCCTCTAAAGCGGTCAGGATGTCATTGATGCGGTCGATCGCACTGCTGAGATCGATCGCTGAGTCGAAGCTGAGGTTAAAAGAGGATTGCTGGAGAATAAGCAGCTTGCTCAGAGAATCGTGTAATAGTTCTTGTGCTGTCATGGATGGTTGGTTTCCTTTAATTGAACTGATTCAATTATAACATGACCGTCATGCAATAAGAATTAGATTTTTGTATGTCGGTCATGTTAATTGATTAATTCAATTTATGTATGACCGTCGTGCTATTATGAAGGGAAAAGAGCTAGGAAAGAGATACAAAAATGCCAAAAGGAAGACCAGGCGGAAATCCCGAACTGGAGAAATACCATTTCGAGCAAAAGTATGACTGGGATGAACCTTGTACCGAGAAAATGACTCTGCGGCTGCCTCCTAGCATGAAAGCTGCTATCAAAGCGGGGGAGATCTCCGACTGGCAGGAAGTAGCAAGGCAGGCGATCGCTACCGAACTGGAGAAGGCGAAAGAAACCAACAAAAAACCCCAGCCAGAGCCAGGGCAACAGAACTAAAACAGGGATAACTGAACCGGAGGCGGGACAGAAACGCCCAACCACCAACAACCAGAGCAAGTCAGCCAAGCGCCAGCGCAGACCCCCGCCCGACGAACGAGCCAACAAAACTACGAGCGCAGGCAGTAACTTTCATTTTCTTTTCCCATCCGCCCAAACCCTACAGCCAACCTCAACAAAAAAAAATCGCAAATCTTCAAAAAACTGCGAAGCAACAATCATCCAGCCGCCACCCAACCGCAGCGTGTCAATATCCTTTTATTCCAACTAGCGGCTGGACTCGCTCTCTAGGCGAGCGCTCAGGGGCGGGTCGGGGTGGGATGGCGGCGCTGCCGGAGGAGCGGTAGGGGTTTATCCCCTGCCCGACGAATGAGCAATTTCAATGATTCACCTGGGATGCTGATTGAAACTGCACGGGCGAGAATTAACTCGCATATAGTAGGTTAGGACAATGAATATTCCCCCAGACATCACCGATTTAATTGAAAGATTAAATCAGGAATTAGAGCAAACTGAACGAGAGGTTAACGAGGGAATCAACCTACTATTAAGTTATTATCTGTTGTGGACGTAGAGCGGGAAGAAGTTTCCGAAGCCATCGAAGAACTAGCAACGATGCCCTTGAGTTGTGCTAGAGACTAAAATTAGAGTAGAAAATATTGTCAATCGTCTTAGAAATTTGTCATGAAAGAATTACCTGACGAACAAACACTTTTAGAATTGCTTCTTCTTGCTAAAGAAGCAGAACAAAAAGCAAGAGAATTAAATGAAATGGGCGAGCGATAAGCGTCAAAAATGGCTCCCTCGTTTAGAAGGTAGAAGAAAAATTATTAAACAACAATCAAACTAAAGAAGGCGATCGCATAACTTATAGATAATTAGACATCTCCAAAAATGAGTGGGAAACCCAAGCTATGCTTGAGTCAATATCTAATTTCTGGAGATGTCTATTAGTGCCGCTCTTTATGGTAGGGGATGAGAAATATGCAACCATTAACTCGAATGACCTTAGAATTGCCAACAGAATTGATTCAGGCGACTGAACGAGCGATCGCCCAAGGAAAAGTTACAAGTCTCGATGAATTGATCGCTCGTGCCTTGAGACGCGAATTATCAACGCTCTCTCAAACCTCTTTATCTTCATCGGAATCAGATGAAGATCCGATTTGGGAACTGGGAACAAATCCAGTGGTTTGTGATGTCACCGATGCCTCAGAAAATCTAGATCGCTATTTGTATAATTCTCTTTAATGAATAACTTATTTCTAGATTCTAGTTATGTAATAGCCTTAGAAATTGTCAACGAACAAAATCATCCAGCCGCTTCGTCTCATTGGCAAAGTTTAGACCGCAAAAGTACGCGATTCGTTACTACATCTTATGTATTTGATGAGATTGTGACATTTTTAAATAGTCGTCGTCTCCATGCCAAAGCTGTTGAGATTGGCAATCGTTTACTGAATAGTCCATCCGTTCAATTTATTCAAGTTAGTGAAACGATTTTTTTAGAGGCTTGGAAATTTTTTCAAAAGTATAATGATAAGTCTTATTCTCTGACAGATTGCGTTTCGTTTGTAGTGATGGAACAGTTAAAAATTAAGGAGGCTTTGACGTTCGATCATCATTTTCTTCAGGCAGGTTTTGTTAAGTTGCCTATATAGGAATAACTAGATGGAAGAACTTTTTGCCCGAATTAAAGAAGAATCCAGTCAAGCCGCTAAATTAAGTCAACAAGCCAAGGCTGCTTTTGCTGAGAGAGATTTTACTACAGGTCAAGCTTTGATGCGGCAAGCAGCTAATGCTGGGAGGAATTGTAAAAACTTAATCGAGCAGTATAAGCAGACCTGCGGAGAGCTAAGTAAGGGTTGATTGAGGGCGATCGCACAAAAGACGAACGAGCATGGGAGCGCGATCACAAAGGCATCTATGTGCAAACATTTGATTCTGGCACTTAGTTTATTATTTTCTATTCGGACAGCACCTGTCCTGGCTCAAGCGCATCCCTATCCAATTCCTTCTCAAGGATTAACACCATACTCAAGTTATAGAGAATTACTGATGAAAATGGGCTGGAAACCCGATCGGATTAATCCAGACTTGTCTATTACTTATGGTGGCTATCCAGAACTAATTTGTGGTAACACTTCTTGTACAGCAACGTTTACATCTGGAAGCGAACAACTAACATTAAATGTATGGTTTATAGGAGAGGCGACCGACGATAGTAAGAATTATGTGGTCGCCCCAAGCTTCTCAATTGATTGAGCTATATCTCCATGAAACAATAGCGATCGCATCTCTAGTGAAGAGAATTTAGACAAATTTAATCAATAGTTAGATGAGAAAAGAATGAACGCGAAGATATTAACAGCAGGACTGTTGTTAACAATGCTGTCTGTAGCCAATTCAGCCTTGGCTCTGTCTGAAACAGAACAAAGAGAGCAAATACAAAAACAGCAATTAGCACAAGTACAGCACCTACCAATCCCGAACTTAAACGATCTGACGTATCATGAAGCTAGAAAAAAACTGATGGAGGCAGGCTGGCAACCTCGTATAATATTTTCTAATTTCTCCAATCCTTCTGCCGATGTGAAATTCGGCAATGCTTCAATTTTTCTAGAACAAGGATATGGGGAACTCAGATTTTGTTCAGGGGCTGGATTAGGTTTTTGTACATTTGAATTTACTGATGTTTATGGAAATTATCTAGAAGTTGTAACAGCAGGACAAGAAGATCCACAAGAAGAAATATACGCTCAAGTTTATAGCTGGCGTTTGTATAATTTGCCTTATGAAGAAAGGAATTAATTGAGCTTTTCTAAATATATTTGCCTATTGTACGGGAAGACTTGCCCGACGATGGAGCAAGAAGACGAGGCGCGATCGCGAATAATTACGTCTGGCTAAAGGATAAATGTACTAAGAAGAGCGACGCTTCTTAGATTGCACTTCATACTTGAACTGAGTAAGAGGTGAACCTAAAAAATCGTCTCCAAGCAGCTTCAAAAAATTCCATACATTGCTCTGTTCGACAATTATTTTTTTGGATGAGTCATCAAATTTAAGCTCGACATTCCATCGCCGAGCAACATTTTTGATTTTGTTATAGTCTATCTTTAATACATCTATATCCTGGAGCAAAATGCTAGCTAATTTTTTAATTTTTTGAGGGTCGGATTTACAGATGTCAGCTACTTTATCAAAATCAGACAATAAGTTACTTTGTTTCAAATAATTAAGAAAAGTATCGGCTAGAGATTCGTATTTATCCGTGAAGGAAAATATTTGTTCAAATAGAGTTTTTTGGAGAATAATCATGTACGAATTAATAGAAACTGAATCGATATTATCATCGAAATAAAGGACATCATCGTCAATTTTAGAAAGAAGCCCACTCGAATAAAATAAATTGATAAAGCCTCCTTTTGTTATCACTTTACCTTGTGAATATTTGCGGAAGTAGTAAATTGATTGATTGCCGATAGGGATACCAACTGAATAAGCCCAAATTGATTTAATAAAATCAGAGTCAATCTTATCAAAATAATCGAGATTTTCTGGAGAAGACATCAAATCAATTAGCTGATTGTATTCGGGAATTTTGTCATTTTGAATAATTTCAATAGAAGTCCGGTCTGGCAAGAAGTTGGGGTCGTAATCTGTTATGTTAAGGTCTTGTTGTTTACAAAAAAAAGTCAGTTTTTTAATCAAAACTTCTTTAAAATTTTGAAGAACCTCTTTAGTGGCTCTACTGCGTTTTACCTCATAGTTAATATGATGATTTTTTCGATTTCTCAATATAAAAAAAATCTGAGGATCTTCTCCTGCTGAATTTACTTTCTCAAGTAGATTCTCAAGATCGTTTTTTGTAAATGACATAACTTTTCTTTTTACACCTCTAAGTAAATATCTTCTGTCAATTCAACTAAGTTTACCTGAGAATTCTTCTTTAATCTAATTTTGGAAGTAATAATAACAATCACCAATTGCATATTTACCTCAACTTCATAAATTCTATATCCCATAAAACTCAACATAGGGTTAATATAAATTAAATTAGAATTAATATAAACAAAAGCAATGACCAAGAGTAATATTGAAAGTGAAATGAGGTCAACTAGCTTTGATGAATTAAAAGAAAAAAACGGGATAATATAGGTAACAATATAGTTAAGAGCATCGCTAGTTTTTTCTTTCGACTTCGATACCGTATAAGATTTGGAGCCGATCTTTTTACTTTCTCTTAGAAGCAACCAAAGTGTTATATTTGAAGATAAAATAACAGCAATTAATATCAAAGAAAAAAATGGAGCCTGGAAGGAGTAATATATTCCCTGAAATAAGTCTCCAATTGATTGTGTAAATCTCCCTATTTTGGGTTCAAAATTACGGATTAAAAAAATAGCAAATAGAGGCGTGTATGAACTTCCAAATAAAAGCAACTTAATTATGGAACGCATATATAAACTTTCTCACGGCTTGACTTAATACTAGAAAATCTCAAAAAGATCTCCACCTAGATTAGCTTGGGTGGAGTGCCTGTCCCCATCCCCTCCCTAAAACCCCAACTTCTGTACAGCCCTACGCTTCGTCTCCTCACCCCTGCGATCGTATTTAGCCGTAGTAACCGGACTGGCATGACCCGCTAACTTCTGCACCGTCACGATATCAACGCCCGCGTCCAACAAATCCGAACAAAACGTCCGTCTGAAATCGTGGGGACTAAATGACGCAATCCCAACTTTCGCCGCCCGTCTGCGAAGAATTTTCAGCACGGCATCTGAAGTCATCGGTCGAATCTCGATTCTTCCGTTTTTCCTGATAGGACAAAGTAACGCACCAGGCGAAGTCCCTCTAATCTCAATCCAGCGCTGAACCATTTCTGTTGCCACATCGGGCAGATACACAGTTCTATCCTTGCCGCCCTTGCCCTGTTGAATCTCCAAAGACCCAGCAGAAGCACTAAAATCTTTTAATTCCAACTTGACTACTTCAGCCCGTCGCAAACCAGCACCGCGCAGAATGGCAATCAGGGCAGCATCTCGTCTATCAATGGGATTTTGCCGACTGCTTAGAGCTTCCATCAGCGTCGCAATTTCCAACTGGCTTAATGCCCTGCCCTTTAATTTTTTATGTTCCTTGATACTTCCTAAATCCACAGCTTTAGCATAGTCGAGTGGGTCGATCAAGTCTAGTCTAAGCGCTTCCTTTAAAACTCGTCTCAATGCACAAAGCATTTTGTTAGCTGTCGCTGGGGCTAATCTTTGTTTAAGGGACGTGCGGATGGCTGACGTATGCTGATAGCGCAGCTTAGACCAGTCGAGGGTCATCGCATCGCATTCGCCTCCCGTAAGAAGATTCGCGATCGCATTTAAAGATTGGCGCATGGTACGCACCGAACCAGAACCTATTGAATCCAAATACACCGCCGCCGGATGAAGAGTTAGCGGTACTGGTGCGGCTAACTTGAGGCTATTTGGCTCGTCAATTCTGACAGGCATAGCTCATAGGTATTGAGAAGTTGTGTTCTACGGACTTATTTTGGCACGAGCGAATAATTAAGCCAATACCCAGAGGACACGCTATACAATGAAATATTGTCGGTTCGCCGACTAAATGAAAATGTTGCAGCCCTTATGAAAATTGTCGCAGACTAAGTGAAAATTTGTTGCGGACATAGTGAAAATCTGACCTTGGTTCGATAAGCTACAAACGTGATTCTTTGATTAAAGGGAAAGGCAAGGCGCATTTTGGTAGTCGGGAGCAGAAAGATAACTAATGCCGGAAGCCGGAAGGTCATCGGCAAATTCCCTAGTTTGAAGATGAACGCCGCTATCTGGTGGGAATCTCAGATTGAACGAGACTACATCTATCTCCTAGAAAGCGACCCAATAGTTCTTTCCTACAAAAGTCAGCCTTTCTCTATGAACTATACCTCACAAGGAAAAAAGAGAACTTATACCCCGGATTTCTGGGTTAAACGAGCGGATTTTCAACAGGCTGTAGAAGTTAAACCAATTACCCAAATAAATACAGAAAAAAATCAAAAACTATTTCATTATATTAATCTTTTGTGTCAAGAAAAAGGGCTAGATTTTGTAGTTGTCACTGATAGAATGATTCGGATTCAGCCCAAGCTAGATAATCTTAAACTTCTCTACAAGTATGCTCGGACTCCATTGACTCTTAACAAATATCTGGATTGCCAGCGTTATTTTAGGAATAGAGAAGCAACGTCTCTAAAACAAGTTTGGCAAGAGCTAGAACCCAGAGGGATTTCAAAAAATCTCTTATATAAGCTTCTGTATATCGGCGCTCTTCAAACCGATCTCATGCAACCGATTAGTTCGGAGAGCTTAATTCAATTATCTCCCTTTCAAGGTGATGTTTTTAGGATTGCCACTGGGCCTATATGAAAAGAATTCAACTGAGACCCGGACTTCATTTCTGGTTACAGGGACGGGAATATGTTATTAAACAGCGCTTAAGAGAAGGCGACTTGCTCCTTAGTGAAGTCGTGACGGAAGCCTTATCCAACATCAAAGAAACAGCATTAATTCAATTACTGTTTCGAGGGGAATTAGAATTTGCCCCAATTGAAGCGACAGAACACGAGAAAAAAACGAGGGATTATCAAAAAGCCGATTTTACCCAAATTCCTGAAGCTCTGCGAGCGGATGCTAAAAGAAAATATCGCTATATTAGCAAAGTTTTTGAGTTAGATTTACCGAAGCGAACCCAAGCTTCTCTCGAACCCATCATCGAACAAGTCGCACGGGAAATCAATGATCCAGATCCTCCTAGTTGGCTCACCCTTTATCGTTGGTTGAAAACTTACGAAAGTGCCGGACAGGATATTCGGGTTTTAGTGCCAAGATACTTTGCTAGAGGGGACTATCGACCTAAACTTCAACTCCAAGTTAAGGGAATTATTGACAAAGCGATTACAGATCTTTATCTGAGTTTAGAAAGACCAGATATTGCTGACGTTTATGAGGAAGTTGTACGTCGGATTCAACATGAAAATCACATCCGTGCCGAGATGGGCAAAGAACCATTAGAAGTTCCCCATCGGTCAACTATCTATAGATCCGTTTCTCGCCTAGATCCATCGATTTTAGCATCTGGTCGCTACGGAAAAAGAATAGCTAGTCAGATGTATGACCCAATTCAGCTTGGTCCTCGTCCGACTCGTCCGCTACAAAGAGTAGAAATAGACCACACAAAATTACCTTTGTTTGTGGTAGATCCTGAAAATCGAATGCCTATTGGTACGCCTTGGTTGACTTCTGCTATCGATAAATATTCAGGAGTCACTTTAGGTTATTACGCTAGTTTTGAGCCACCTAGTTACTTGTCAGTTATGCAGTGTCTCAAAAGCGTTATTAGTCCAAAAACTTATCTTCACATCCAATACAAGAGTATAGAAAATAACTGGGATACTTATGGACTGCCAGAAGTAATTGTCGTTGATAATGGCAAAGAATTTTATAGCACTCACTTTGAAGATGCCTGTTTAAGCTTAGGCATTGTCATTCAATATTCTCCGCCAAAGATGCCTTGGTATAAGAGTGCGATAGAAAGATATTTTGGCTCGTTAAACAGTCAACTCTTGAGCGAGCAACCGGGCAAAACTTTTTCTAATTTCATGAAGTCTTATGACTACGACCCCAAAAAGAATGCAGTCGTTTCCTTTGAAGCACTTCAGGAAATTCTACATATTTTTATTGTCGATATTTATAACCAAAGCTCCCATCCTGAATATAAAGCTCCTCGGTCTCAAGTTTGGAATCGCGCGATTGCTGAATTTCCTCCCGCTTTACCTCCATCCAATCAAGATCTGACGGTGTTAATTGGGAGGATTGTCGAGCGGAAAATCACCAGGAGGGGAATCGAATTTGAAGGTCTAATTTACAACAGTAGCGAATTAGCTCGTCTCCGGTCTCAAGTCAGAGCTAAAACGACGGTCAAATACGACCCGACGGATTTATCTCGACTCTATGTTTTTGACCCAACCACCTACCAATTTTTAGAAGTTCCAGCCCTCAATCAAGAATACACCAAGGGGTTAAGCCTCTGGCAACATAAAGTCATCAAGCAATTAGCTTGTCTTGAAGCGGAAAAAGTCGATTTGGTCGCTTTAGCTTTAGCCAAAGAAAAAATTCAAAAAATTGTCGAACGAGAATGGAAAACGTCTAAGAAAGGAAAAACTCGTCAATCAATGGCTCGGTGGTTAGGTATTGGACGAGAGGGAATGAAAACCGAAGTAGAGGAAGTATTCAGAGGAGAAAATCTCAGTCGAAACACTGTCAATCAAGAGGAAGAAATTACATCTACTCCAAGCAGTTCGATAGCTGGAATATCTGACTTAGGAAGTGCTTTTAATCTATCTAAAACTAGCTCTAATCAAGAGACTTTAGAAAAGTCAGAAGTCACGATTCATCCCTTGCCAGAGAACGACCCAAAAATGCTTAGAAAACAGAGGAAGAAGCGAACTGAGTTACAGACTCCTCAACAACAAGAGCCAGACCAAGCAGCAGAAACCGTTAGTAATGGGGAAGTTTGGCAACCCGATTTATCAGGGTGGGACGTGAGCATTGGTTTACCTAAATAAAGGAGGAAAAAATGCCATCAACTCACCAATCTCTTTCAGCGATGACGTTAAAGCAGAGGCTACAAATGGCGAACAATATCTATGTCTCTTATCCTCGCTTTAAAGAAATCCTGTCCGCCATCGAGTATTGCCATCATTTTTCCTGTTGTAAAGATGAGCCGGAATGTATGTTTCTTACGGGTCAGACGGGGGTGGGAAAAACTACGATTTACAAGACGTATGCCAGTCGATATTCGAGACAGGTAATCGATTATGGCACAATTGTTCCAATCCTCGCCGTGACAATACCTGCCCCCGCTACCGTCAAAACCGTAGCGAGCAAACTGTTGTGGGAACTGGGAGATCCCGCCTACGCGAAAGGGACAACCGGAAATCAAACCTTGCGCCTAATTGGATTAATCAAGGATTGTGGAGTTGAATTGCTGATTTTGGATGAATTTCAACACTTTATTGACCGCGATAGCGCACAAGTTTTGAAGACAGTCACAGATTGGTTAAAGAATATTATTTTAGACACCAACCTGCCCATTGTTTTGATTGGGCTTCCAGAAGCCGAACAAGTCCTCAAATTAAAAGCCCATTCCCAACTCAGCCGTCGTTTCGCTAATCGCCATTATTTGCGTCCCTTTTTCTGGCAACAAGATGGAGGAGAGGAGTTTCGGACATTCTTACATTTATTAGAATCGAAACTCCCCCTAACTGAAGGCTCTAGTCTCTCCGAAGAAGACACGGCAAGAAGGCTGTACTACGCCTCGGATGGCATTGTAGCTTATGTAATGAAGTTGATGCGTTACGGCACCTATTTAGCCCTACAGCAAAGCCGAGAGAAGCTGGATTTGAAGATCTTATCAGTAGCCTTTGAGAAATATGTTAGTGCCGATAAGCCTGATAAAGTAAATCCCTTTATTACGGATGAATTTGAGGTCTTAGAGTTAGAGACTTCCCGGCAAACCTTAGAAACGGGTGCAACTAATAATCGGCTGCGTTCCGCCTCAAAACCCTTGAAGGCTTCCTCGATTTTAAAGGCTTAATAATATTGCCTGCTAAAGCTCTTGACCTACTCCGTTATTCTCCTCCTTACTCCGATGAAAGTTTAGCGGGCTATCTCCTGCGATTAGCCGAGAAAAATCACTACCAGTCTCCGAACTGGATCTTACAATTGGCAGGTTTAAAGGCAAATCGAGGCATTGACCTGTCTTTAAATCGAAAGCAACCTTCTCGCTTGAGCCAGCTTGTTAAAGTTAATGACGAGCAATTAAAAATGATGGCGACCGGGGCAGTTGTAAGGTTTAAGCAATGCCGATACGTTATTTACAACTACGCCCAAAAACTTTGTCCTCAGTGCTTGAAGCAAGCTCTTTATTGTCGCCGCCTTTGGGATGACAAGCACTTAAAAGCCTGTCCTTTTCATGGCTGTCGGCTCATGCAGGAATGCCCCCAATGCCAGCAAGCCATTAAGTGGTCACGACCTGGGGTTAGCCGATGTCAATGTGGCTTCGATTTTCGGGATTCTCAAGCGGCAGAAGCTTCCTCTTATCAGGTAAAGCTTTCGCTGTACTTATACGGGTTAGATGGTCATCAAGACTGTCAGAAGGCGATTCAAGCTCTTTATGGAGCGGACAATCCGATTTTTGAGTTAACACTTTCTCAATTTACTAGGCTGTCAAGCTTTTTGGGATCTTTGATAAGAACTTATCAGAGGTCGCAGAGATGTCTGGCTTTAAACAAAATTATCTTGACCGACTGGGAATTTAAGAAAGAAAATTTATCTAACTGTGAGTTAATACTGGATTTTTTTGAACAGTGGCAAGATAATTTTCCTCATCTGCTTGGCTGGTATGAGTGTCAATTAACAACGACTGGTCGTCTTCGCAAGTGGCTACCTGAGAAGGTGTACTTTATCGTGGAGCTATCTTCGTATTTTTCCGGTCATTGTCCTTTCTCTGAATATTTGTGTCACTATTTAGTTGAGTTTCTCAAGAGCCAAGGGATTGACCAAATCGAGATCGTTTGGCTCTCTCACGCCCAGAGAAGGTCAAAGTCGCTCTTTTTAAAAGATTTGGAGTCTTGGCTGCCTTCTGTGGCGAAGGAATTCTATTTTCCCCACCTGAACTTGGTACAGTTAATCTATTCGAGTCAAGAAGCTATGTGGCTGTTTCCCAGTCAGCTTGAGCCAAGTGGGGTGATGATTTTACGAAATCCTGAGCCGCAATTGTTGGAGTGGAAACTGAGGGATTGGTCTTGGTAATGGTTTTGAATTGGGAGACGGAAAATTTCAGCTTATTGGCTGACCGAATTCTCTGTTGGTTCGGTATAGTCGCAAAAAATCTTCAGTCCCACTTTGAGGAGATACAAAACAATGACGGTAGAAATCGCTGGATCTAGGGGCAAGCCAGATAGGGCGGTGAGAGAGACAATTAAGCCAGTGAGTAAAGGGGCACTGCCTGGGTTTTTGGTATATTCTTGGAATTGGGCGCGAAACCCTTCCGAGCCGCAGAGTTCTTCTCGAAGGATTTTGAGGGTAGATTTCCAAAGAGACTTAGGCTGGCTGGGGTCATAGGTTTGACCGATTTTCTCAGCCCAAAGTTCGTCGAAACTAATGTCCAGTCTGCCGTTGTATTTTTCTAGGATGGCGAATGCTTCCTGAGCAGGTTGGTAATCTTGTAAGAGTTGTTGTTTAGCTTTAATTTCATCAGGGGTTAATTGAGTTTTCATGTCACTCCTCGTTTTCTGCACTCGCTGCCTGAACGGCTAAACGTACCCATGCTGGACAATCCTCGCCCGTCATCTCTCGCCAAATAGCATCAAACTGACTTTCTCCCAATTGCTTAAACATTTGCCCTAAATTGAACATATATTTATCGAGCCACTCCTCGTTATGCTTAAGTTTAGTAACTAAATAATAACCATGAATATAAACTTGTAAAGCCTTAACCCAATTCTTCTGGACTTTTAGCACATTGCCGAAATTTAATAAAGTCAAAGATACGAAATACCAGTCTTTAGATTCCTGAAAATTAGTCAAGGCTTTTTGGTAGGAAACGAGCGCCTCATCAAACTGTCCTTGTTCGTATGCCACCCCACCCAGATTGAGATATTCTCTGGCTGCCTTGTTGTTATCCTCTGCCTCTTCATATATCTTCAGAGCTTCTTGGTAATAAGCTATTGCCTCATCAAGTCGCCCTTGCTCGTGTGCTACCCAACCCAGGTTGTGATATCCCTGGGCAATACCATCCCAATTCTCTTCTTTTTCGTAGATCTTCAAAGCTTTTTGGAAGCAAGCAACCGCCTCGTCCAACCGATGTTGCTTCTGAAATATGATTCCTAGTTGGTTACATTCATAAGCAGTTTGGTACCAATCCTTTGCATCTTCGTGTACCTTCAGAGCTTTTTGGTAATAGGCAATTGCCTGGTCATACTTTTGTCGCAAATAGGCTACATCGCCTAGTTGAAGACAATCATTAGCAGCCTTATAGAAATCTCCTAGATTTTCTCGAATTTGGAAGGCTTGTTTATAATAAGCCATCGCCTTATCCAACTGTCCCCGTTCCACTGCCACGCGCCCAAGTTGGTGATACTCATTTGAAGCACTGTAAAAATCCTTGGCATCTTCATAAATCTGAAGTGCCTTTTGATAATAATCAATTGCCTCGTCAAACTGTCTTTGCTTTTGTGCCACTAGCCCCAGTTGGTGATAGACACCAGCAGTATTGTAGAAATCCCCTTTCTCTTCATATATCTTCCGTACTTTTTGGTAATAGGCAATTGCCTCGTCATACTTTTGTCGTAAATAGGCTACATTGCCAAGTTGGTGACAATCATTAGCAGCATTATAGAAATCTCCTAGATCTTCTCGAATCTGGAGGGCTTGTTTATAATAAGCCATCGCCTTATCCAACTGTCCCCGTTCCACTGCCACGCGCCCAAGTTGGTGATACTCATTTGAAGCACTGTAAAAATCCTTGGCATCTTCATAAATCTGAAGTGCCTTTTGATAATAATCAATTGCCTCGTCAAACTGTCTTTGCTCCTGTGCCACCATCCCCAGTTGATGATCCCCTAAAGCAGCGCGGTGCCAATCTCCTGAATTTTTCCAAATCTCGAAAGCTTTTTGGTAATAAGCTCTTGCCTCATCAAAGTGCCTTTGCTCCTTAGCTATATTTCCAAGTTGGAAATAGTCATCAGCAGCACCATACCAATCTTGCAAATTTTCTCTTATTGTTAGGGATTTTTGATAATAATCAATTGCCTCATCAAAGTGCCGTTGCTTCTCGGCTATTATACCTAAGTGGTGATAAACACCAGCAATTCGTTCATCGACCAAAGGAGTGTTTGAAGCTGAAGCGAGCAGTCCGTTTAAAATAGCTTGCTGAATTGCCTTTGCCTCTTTCAAATCACCTTTTATCAAGGCTTCATTGGCATCCCCGCTTTGAAGATACACCCAGTAACTAAAGGCAGCTTCTCCCTTTGTCTTTGCCTCTGCTAGATGTATACCAATCTTTTTAAGCGCCCGTTGTCGCAGCGATTTAAATTCAGGTTGACGACCTATTCTCTGATAAAACTCCCCCAAGGCTGGCAAAATAATTTGAGCTATTTCCCAATTCTGCTCTTGTTCCGCTAGCCATAAGTTTTGTAATAGATTTGGTTCTTCAACTTGTACAAAAGAGGTTGCCTTTTTAGCATCGCAGATAAATTGCTCTAAGCAGTTATCGGCTAAGATTTCGTAAAAAATCAGCAACTTTTTTTTTAATTCGCTGACTTCTTGTGCAGCATGATGTTGAGACAGTTGTTGTCGCAAATACCAGGGTAAAGCAGGATGAATTTTGTAGATAGTTTCATCTATTTGTTCCAAGATCCCTGCTGCTGTTGCTTCGCCAAGAAGTCTCAGCCAATCAACTTGTTTCAAATTTTCTCCAAATACTGTTTGATAGACAGAGCCAAAGGCATCGTCAGCTTCTCCCTCCCCAAATACTGTCTGATAGACAGAGCCAAAGGCATCGCCAGCTTCTCCCGATGAGAAAGCATGAAGCCACTCAGCATTCACTCGCTCAGAGAATAAAGCTAAAAACGATAAATGCCGTCGTGCGCGTTCCGACAACTTAGCAAAGGAATAATCTAAAGAAACGATGAGGGATTTATCTCTTCCCTCTTCTTCTGTACCAGAAAGGGTTTCCAGTCCCTGTCGTAAAGCTTCGATTAACTGCAATGGGGTCTGTGTCTTCAGGTGAGGCAGCACTACTCGCAGAGATAGCGGATGTCCTCCTAACAGTTTCAGTAGTTCTAGATACTCGGCTGGCAGATTTTTTCTGTCCACCCCTGCCATTTGTAAAATTTTCGCGGCTAACTCTTCAACATCCTCTTCCCGCAGTCCCTGCAAATTCAGCAAGCTATAACCACAATTGAGCCAAGGTTCCTCTCGGCGACTGGTAATCAGCACCCAAGAACGTCCACCCCGCAAGTCTTTGAGAAAACTTTTCAGACTTTCTCGCTCGGACTGACTCAGTAACGCTTCATTTCCACTAGGAAATCCCGCTATCGGCTCAAAGTTGTCCCAAATTAGAAGGTAAGACTCAGTTTTTAGCTGTTGCAGTACCGCTATCTGTTGTTGTTCTGCCTGATACTGGAAAAATTTATCGTCCCAAATCTCCCTTCCCACTTGATTGATAACAGAACTTAGCGTCGCCCCATGCTCAAAAGATAGAAAGAAAATTTTTCCAGTTCGCCCCTGAGTCTCCTCTAACCACCGGGCAAAGCCACAAGCTAACTCAGTCTTGCCTACGCCAGCCATTCCTTGCAATAGCACGATGCTATTTTGGCGAAACGCACGCTCCAAACGCAAAATCTCGTAGTCTCGTCCAATAAAGCCGTAAGCTCCCTCCCCTGGGAATCCCACCAAGTTTGTGGCTGTTAGATTTTCTATTAACTTGCCAATGACTGGAACATTTGTATTTGGGGTTAAGGGAGTAAAAGGCGTGTAGGTTTCCTGTTGATACAGGACTGGAACTATCCAGTCTTGTAAAGACAGATACCCTTTTGGACTGGGGCGCAGGCGCTGATCCAACACTGTTGGGGTCAAAGTTCCCGTGCCCATCAAAATGAACTATGTGATAAAACCCTTTATGAGCATTAAGTTCCCGCTCGAACTGCTCGAAACTAGGGGGACGCAAGACTTTGAGATTGACGCGATTCCGAATCGGTTTGAGGGCTTCGAGCATCGGACGGGCAATGGTTTTTAAGGCGATATCTCGCTCTCCATAGGGTCGGGCAATCACCAGCAAAATATTCAATTTGTCTTGGGGCATCTCTGGCATTTCTGCCCGCACGGCAAAACTGCTCAGACTGCGATACATTCCCGCCAATGATGGTGCCAGAAATTGATAGTCTGGCGAGTACAGCAACTCCCAAGGCAAGTTCAACACCGTTGGGTCATCGGAAGTAATGCCAATTTCGCAATATTCCAGTCTTTCTCTGGTAGCTTCCTGAAAGAATTCTCGTGCCTTTTCGCTGCTGCGAAAGATTAGTTCAAATAGTTGTTGTCCCCTGATTTGAAACTTTTGCTCAACTTTAGCCGCCTTTTCTGGCTCAATCCCGTAGGGAAATCGAAGGTACTCTTCCAAGTACCAGCGCAAAGAAGCCAATGCCTGCTCGTCAAACGGATGCTCAAAAGTTACTTGTGGGGCAAAGCGAGGTACAGCTTGTCCTCTCTGCCAAGAGAGGTGAACAGAATCGCCGACATGGCTGATAAGTAAACGATTTTTCACCATTTTCGTTTTTCTGGGAACTATTTAGATTGACCCCCTCTTAATCATGTCAGAAATTTTCATGTAGTCCGCGAAAAGGTTTAGAAATTTTCACTTTGTCTGCAACAAATTTTCATGAAGTCTGCGAATGCGGAGACTGAAAGGATATATTTTTCGTAGAGACTTTTTCATGAAGTCTGCAAACTAACAATATGCAAGTCAAATCGGCACGAACTAGACAAAAATGGCACGTATCGGGGGCAATCCAGATTTAGAAAAATATCAATTTACTACTAACAGAGACGAACCTTTGACCGCTAAGTTCACTCTACGAGTCACGCCAAAAATGTTGAGTGAGTTGGAAGCAATAGAGAATTGGCGAGAGTTTGTTAGAGAAGCGATCGCACAAAAACTTCGTGAAGTGAAAAGATTTTAATGATGGTTAGGAAACAACAAAACTACATTTGAGGGCTTTAGGATTGGACGAGCCGAATCGCGATCGCTTTCAACAATTCCTCAAATATCTCTGGTGGTAAACCTTTTAACTGTTGAGAGATTTCATTAGCACTTCCAGATAACGGTACGGCAAAAGCACTCCCCAGTATTACCATCAAACCCGACCGATGACCTAATAATTTCTGAGCCAGTGCTAATTTCTGCTCCAGTGACAGTCGATCGAGCATCCCGCTAAGTTTTTCAAATTCCACAGATGAAACTTGACAGCGTTGCACTTGTTTGGTTTTATTCATCAGATTTATTGAAAACTGTTTCTATATGGTTAAAAACACCCTAAGAAACTGTTAACAATTGAGCATCTATTTTGACATCAGTATTTTCACGGTTTTTTCTGAGCGCTTCTGCAATTAAGAAAAGCATTGTCGAAAGCTGGTTGTTATCCATACTCTCAATCATCTCCTGCGGAGCGCGGGTAAAGGAACGATCGTATCCAGTTATCAAACTGGCAAAATACAGCTTCGAGCCAGGAGCTAGCTTATCCATCGTCTCAATTAGCTCCCAAAAACGATTAATCGGCGGATTGCACTTGCCATTGCGAATCTCGCTGATGTGATTGCGGCTACACCCAAAAGCTTCGGCTAGATCTGCACCCTTCACGCCGAAACGATCCATTGTTTGCTTGAAATAAATATGTAACATTTCTTAAAGCTAAGAGAAAGTTAAACCCCTTAGATGTATATTTAATGGGTGTTCTTACATCTTAGGGGTGTATTCATTAATCTTTAAAGGTACTATGATTATGGCACAAATAGAGGGAAAATTTTACCCACTCCAGCATGACGAATGGGTGAGAGCTTGCCAAGAACTAACGCCTAGCCAGAGAGACGTGCTGTATTTTATACGCACTCTCGATCCCTACGGAAATGGGGTAAAGATTACAGCAGCAGAAATTGCAAGACAACTATCAACAGGTAGAAAAACGGTTCACAGACAAACAATTAGCCGCGCTCTAAAAGAACTTGATGCCAAAGGATTTATTGATATCGAGCTAGTAGAGGTTCGAGTCCAAATCAAGCCAAAAGGCTATTGGTGCGACGATCCACAAGACGAGACGCACTCCGAGGCACAAACGGTGTGCCGAGACACCGATGGTGCGATGAGACACCAATGGTGCGATGAGACACCACAAGCGATCGCTACACACCAACATGGATCGTCAGACACCAACGTGGATCGTCACGCACCACAAGCGATCGCTACACACCAACCGGAGTCTGAAACACAGTCCCAGAGCGAATCCTGCCACTCTAAGATTATTAAGACTTATTCAGACTTTAAAAAGACTCTCTCAGAAAGCGAGAGGGAGAATTTTTTAAATTTTGTCAAAGAACAAATCAAAAACTTGCCAAAGCAAGTGAATGATATTGAAGCGTGGCTAGCTAATCAAAACCAGGCAGGACAAAATCGTTGGGAGGTTTATTACAACAATTTCTTAGCTGACCAATCTCAGTTAAAGCCTGGTTCGTCCGTGCCTCAAAGCGACAAAACGCTCAAAATTTTTGAATTAGCCGCCCAATGCCGCATTAAACACGCTGAAGAACTAGAACAACAGCGAATCGCAGCCCTTCGAGCGCTCGAAGAGAAAACGAGCGAAACTCAATCGCCCTCCGAGCGAGTAAAAGAGAAATTAGCCGAATTGCTCGACAAGAGAAAGAAACCGTCCGTTAAAAAACCAAGTGAGTCAGAAGAATCTAAGCAATGGAAGCGAGAGATCGAGCTTCAAGAACAACGACGCATTGACGCACTTTGGAGAAAGATTGAGGAAGGTCAAGGAGGTAAATAGCCATGACGGACAAATTACCTCCTGTCAACATCGAGGCTGAAGAAGCGATTCTCGGCGGGATTCTCCTAGACCCTGGCGCACTAGAGCGCGTTGTTGACTTACTGCATCCAGAAGCTTTTTATGTATCCGCCCATCGGGACATTTATGAAGCTGCCCTCATGTTACATCGAGCGGGAAAGCCAACGGATTTAATGACCGTTATAGCTTGGTTGCAAGATCGCTCGCGCTTGGAAAAAGTCGGCGGAACCATAAAGCTAACTCAGCTACTAGACCGTACTGTCAGCGCCGTCAACATCGATCGCCTAGCCGAGCTAGTAATGAATAAATACCTACGGCGCTCTGTAATCGAAGCCGGACATGAAATAGTCGATCTGGGTTACGATACGGCTATCGAGTTAGAATCAGTCTTCGACCAATCCGAGCAAAAAATTTATCTTCTCTCTAATCAGAGACTAGTGTCCAACACCGAACAGAACAGCGCGATCGCCATAGTCGCCTATAACCAACTCGAAGACAACTCGCCCATCTATCCTACCGGATTTTACGACCTCGACGAGTTGATGGTAGGGTTTGAGCCTGGGACGCTGACTTTATTGGCAGGTCGTCCGTCAATGGGAAAATGTTGCCATTTTAATACTGAGATAGTCCTGCGCGATGGCAGCATTTGTACAATCTCTGAACTCGTGCAGCGACGTAAGGACGGAGAAATCATCACGCTTGGCGACGATTGGAAAATTCGCACGGCTAAACCGACTGACTTTATTGATAGCGGAGTCCAGCCCGTTTTTCGAGTAACGACTCGTTTAGGACGGTCGATCTCAACGACGATTAATCACCCTTATTTAACTATCAATGGTTGGAAGCCCTTAGCCGATTTAAAATGTGGTGACAAGATTGCTGTCCCGCGCTTTCTCGGAGTCTTCGGGCAAGAAACTCTTCGTCCTTGTGAAGTTAAATTATTGGGCTATCTCATAGGAGATGGAAATATATCTTCTTCTAACATAGTTCGGTTCACCAACAACAATCTAGCGATTGGGAGCGATTTTAGTAACGCCGTTTTGGATTTTAGTCCTTCTCTTAAAATTCAAATGTATTCTTATTCTTCGAGTAAAAAAGCCCAGGAATATCGCGTAGTAATCGCTTCAAATTTCCGAGCCGAACAAAGAAAAAATTTGGCTGGACGCTTAACTTCTTTATTAAGTTCGACTTGGACTCAGAAAAGATTAGCGGATAGCCTCAAAGTTTATCCTAGTTTGGTCAATCAATGGGTAAAAGGTAATTGTCTTCCAAGTCAACAAAACTTCGAGCGTTTATGCCAAGTTCTAGAGGTACAACCAGAACAACTCATCTCGCAGGGGATTTTAACTATTAGAAGCAATGTTAAGAATCTGTTGGTTGTGTGGTTGCAAGAATTAGATCTATGCGGTAAAACTGCTCATACTAAGACCGTTCCCTCAATTATCTTTAGATTGACAAAAGAACAAATAGCACTATTTTTAAATCGTCTCTGGGCGACTGATGGATGGGCGACAGTTCTTTCAAGCGGTCAATCGCAGTTAGGATATGCAACAGTTAACGAGAAATTAGCCAGACAAATTCAACATCTTCTTTTAAGATTTGGGATAATAGCAAGTCTTAAAAAGCGCTCGGTCAAATATCAAGAAACTCGTAGACCAGCTTGGCAGTTAGATATTACTGATGCCAAATCCATTCAAATTTTTATCGAAGAAATTGGGATTTTTGGCAAAGAAGAAGCTTTATTAGCCGTTCAAAAAGCTTTAGCTTTGAAGAAATATCAAACTAACAGCGATCTAATTCCCATAGAAATTTGGGAACGCATAGCAGCAGCCAAGGGCAATGAAACCTGGCACTCTTTAGCACGCAGAGCAGGCATAGCGGGACACAGCAACATCCACGTCGGCAAAAGAGCGCCAACTCGTGAAAGGTTGTTGGCGCTTGCGGGGGCGCTAGGTAATTTAGAGCTTCAGCGCCTAGCAAAGAGCGATGTATTTTGGGATGAAATTATTTCAATCGAGCCAATTGGCAGCCATCAGGTGTATGACCTAACCATCCCAGAAACACACAATTTTGTTGCTAACGATATTTTTGTTCATAACTCCGCCATTTCTATGAACTTTGCCCTGAGTATGATGTTGCAGCACAAGTTGCCCGTCGCCATCTTTTCTCTGGAGATGACCAAAAAACAGTTGGAATATCGGCTCTGGAGTGCTATTAGCGTCATGAGCCGTTATAAAGACTTGAATTTAATTCCATTGAGGGGCGATCGCATCCGCAAACATCGGGCAGGATTGGAACATCTAACCAGATCGGAAATCGAAAGCATCGCGAAGATTTTGGAGATTGCTATCGAGCTACCCCTTTATCTCAACGACAGTCGGGGCATTACGGTATCTGGGATTGCTTCAGAATGCCGTCAAATCAAATCTAAGGAAAGAAAACTGGGCTTGGTCGTAGTCGATTACTTACAGATGATGGCAGAAGATAGCGGGGGCAATCGCAGCTACGAACTCGGAGATGTGGCGCGTTCCTTGTATAAGATGGCTGGCGATTTAGAGGTTCCCGTCCTGGCACTTTCCCAAATCAATAGGTCAGTAGAAAGCCGACAAAATAAACGTCCCACAATGGCAGATCTGAGTCAGTCGGGAATTCTGGAGATGGTTGCTGACAATGTTCTCCTGGCATATCGAGATGAGTATTATCAATCTAACCCACAGAACGAGGGCATTTTAGAGCTTATCTTGGCAAAAGCGAGGCACGGCAGCACGGGCACGGCAACGGTTTATTTTGATAAGTCTTTCGGAAGAATGAAGAACTTAGCGAACGGAAGATAAATTATGGCGGCTGACCAAGAGCCTCAGAACAAGTCGCTCGGTAGGTGAGCGATCGCCACTCTCACAAATTTTCTATCTGTCCTAGTTGCCAGTCTCAGACTATTAATCTGAATGATGGCTGTGGGGTCTGTGGTTGGACGCGATCGCAGTCAAGAGAGGATAAGTGCGAGTCAAAAATATCCTCCTTGAAAATCTCTAACTCTTCCCAGTTCCTAGAGGATAAATCTGATGGCGAAATATCCTCCTTGAAAATCTCTAACTCTTCCCAGTTCCTAGAGGATAAATCTGATGGCGAAATATCCTCCTTGAAAAATCCCCAATCAAGAGAGGATAAATCTGATGACGAGATATCCTCCTTGAAAACTCGCCGACGCAAGGGCGATGGAAGTGGCTGTATCAAAGAGGCGCACTGTTACTAAAAAGGGCAAGGATTACCAGGAAGCCTATTATCAGTATGAGTTTTGGAGTCAAGGCGATCGCATTATTAAGTCGAGTAAATACATCCCAAAAAGGCTATTAGATAGAGTGCAGGAGCTAGATGCCCAAAAAGCGCCAGTCAGAGAGATTTTGAAATTACTAGGGGTTACTGTATGAAGGAAATCGCAATTGATCGAGGAGAATCGCTTAAAATCTTAACTTCAGTAGGAATCGTCGAGTTCATCGCACTCACAGATGTCGAGGGATATTGCAT
>Ga0209398_1000539_pt1 | contig 23111 bp, 18 predicted proteins | sample AshMeaBigSpring_FD_184125 | JGI IMG/M metagenome (GOLD analysis project Ga0209398, IMG submission 184125) | Groundwater microbial communities from Big Spring, Nevada to study Microbial Dark Matter (Phase II) - Ash Meadows Big Spring (SPAdes)... | ecosystem: Environmental > Aquatic > Deep... | reverse complement strand
ATCGGCCATTGTCAGCCGTGTTCTGAGGCGTTTCCGGCAAAGATTGAATCAGCTAAAATGCTCTACTCTCAAGTTTTTACGCAATTCCGGACGCGAAACCGGTTCCCACTTTCGCTGGAATTGCTCTAGAGCAGATTATTCTCGATGGCCCAGAGCGGTAAGATCTTGTTGTGGTTAACAACGAATTGTTTCAGGTTTTGCGCTAAAAGGGCATATTCCGTGGCTTCAGGTTGCCCTCATGCGTTATCGGTTCTGTGTCCTTGCCGCCGCCCTCATCGCCAGCACCATTATCGGTGAAGCGCCTGTTGCAGCGCAGGGTTTCGGGGTAACCCCGGCTCCTGCCGCCGGGTTTTCACGCAGCGGCGTGCGCTATCAAATCCCGCCCGCCAGCACGAGTTTCACCACCCTGCCCCCGGTTGAAGCCGCGCCCGCCCCCCAAAAACCCAAAGCCGGAGCACCTGCCACATCCGCCATGCATGAGCGCGTGGTGGCGAAAAACGACCCCCGCCCGAGCGTGCACCCCGCTTCCGTCGAGATGATCCGCGCGGCGGCAAGCCGCTATGCCGCCATCGCCGATGCGGGCGATTGGCCGATGATGCCGGAGGGCATCACCCTGCGTTCTGGCGCGAGCGGGCCGGATATTCTCACCCTGCGCCAGCGCCTGATCATGGAGGGGGATTTACCGCGTGAAGCGGCGGATCATACCGGCTTTGATGCCACTCTCGCACGCGCCCTCAAGCATTTTCAGGCGCGGCACGGCTTGAGCGAAACCGGGCAGGTGGCGGGCGCGACGTTGAAGGCCCTGCGCGTTTCGGCGCGGGTGCGGGCGCAGCAATTGAGCGCGAGCGCCGAGCGGCTCGCCGCGCAGGATTTCGCCTTCGGCGGGCGTTATGTTGCCGTCAACATCCCCTCCGCTGCGGTGGAAGCGGTGCAGGAAGGCGCGGTGGCGCGGCGGCATGTCGCGGTTGTCGGCAAGCCGGAGCGCCCATCGCCGCAAGTGGAGACGCGCATTCTCAGCATCAACCTCAACCCGACCTGGACGGTGCCGGTTTCCATCATCAAAAAAGACATCATCCCGAAAATGCAGAAAGACCCGCGCTATCTTGCGAAGGCGAAAATCCATATTTTCGGTGCAAGCGGCGCGGAAATCGACCCCGCCGCGTTTGACTGGAAAACCGAGCGCGCCACCGCCTATACCCTGCGGCAGGATGCCGGGGCAGGCAATTCCCTCGGGCAGCTGCGCATCGACATGCCGAACCGCGAGGCGGTTTATATGCATGACACGCCCTCGAAAAAGCTTTTTGCGCAGGATGACCGGTTTCATTCCTCCGGCTGCGTGCGGGTGGAGGGCGTGCGCGCGCTCGCGCTCTGGCTGCTGGAGGCAACGCCCGGCGCATGGGATCAAACCGCGATCGATGCCGCGATCGGGCAGGAAAAGCGCAAGGATATCCGCCTGAAGGAGCCGGTGCCGGTGATCTGGAGCTACCTTACCGGCTATGTCACGCCCGATGGCGTGGTGCAGTTCCGCGAGGATGTTTACGGGCTGGATGACAAACCCACGCTCTCCGCCCGGAACACGGGGCGGTGAGCTTCAAGCGAATTCTGCAAATCTAGAGCGTTTCCATCGAAGATCGAGTCACCGGAAACGCTCTATCTCTTTGTTTTAACGCAATTCCGGACGCGAAACCGGTTCCCACTTTCGCTGGAATTGCTCTAGAGCGTTTCCATCGAAGATCGAGTCACCGGAAACGCTCTATCTCTTTGTTTTAACGCAATTCCGGACGCGAAACCGGTTCCCACTTTCGCTGGAATTGCTCTATATTCACCTCATTCACTCTATCTTTTTGTTTTAACGCAGTTTCGCTAACGCGGACCTTCGGTTCTTCATGCGAACCGGTGTCCACTTCGCTTGAAAATGCTATAATTTATTCTGCAAGCACGCGGGTGGCGGGGAAGGTGATTTCCACCAGGGTTCCCTCCCCCGGCGCGGAGCGGATGGCGAAACTGGCGCGGTTTGCCTCAACCAAGGCCTTGGTCAGCGGCAGGCCCAGCCCGGTTCCGCCCTTGTTGCGGTTATTGCCCACCTGCCGGAAGGGTTCGAGCGCCTGCTCGATCTCGGTGGGGCTCATGCCGATTCCCGTATCACGGATGCGGATGACGAGTTCACCGCTTTCCAGCAAGGCCGATGACACGATCACCTGCCCGCCGCTTTCGGTGAAGCGCGTGGCGTTCGAGAGCATGTTGAGCACGATCTGCCGGATGGAGCGCTCATCCGCCACGACCGGCGGTAGGGTTTGCGCAAGCTGGCTGCGCACCAGAACGCGGTTGGCATTGGCCTGCGGCTGGATGACGGCGACGCAACTGGCCAGAACAGCGTTCAGATCCGTGGCGGCGAAGTTCAACTCCATCCGCCCCGCCTCGATTTTCGCCAGATCCAGCAAATCATTGACGAGACTGATGACATGCTGGCCGGAGGTGCGGATATCGCCCAGATATTCCTTGTATTTGGCATGACCGAGCGCGCCGAGCCGCTCCTCCTGCATCACCTCGGCAAAGCCGAGGATTGCATTCATCGGTGTTCTGATTTCATGGCTGATCTTGGCGAGAAAATCCGATTTTTTCGCACTGGCGAGTTCCGCCGTGCGGCGTGCATCCAGCAATTCGGCTTCGGCGCGTTTCCACGCCGTCATGTCGCGCAGAACCGCGCAGAAGCGCTGCGGCTCATCTTCATTGATGCGGCCGAGCGTCATGAATAGTGGAATCCGCCCGCCCTTCTTCTCGCGCCCCACCACATCGCGCCCGTCATTCAACACGCTGCGCACGCCATTGGCCTTGAGCCCGTCGAGATAATCCAGCGCATCGGCATGGCTGTCATTGGCGAGAAGCTGGGTGAAGCTTTCACCCACAATCTCGTTCTGCGCCATGCCGAACAGGGCTTCCGCCGCGCCATTCAGGCTCAAAATCTGGCCCTTTTCGTCAATCGTGATCACGCCATCGGTTGCGGTATCGAGGATGGCGCGCAAATCCGCCGTTTCGCTGCGCGTGCGCTTCAGATCGAGCGCAACCGAGCGCAGGGCCTTGCCCTGCTCAAGTTCAACCGCCCGCCGCATGGCGATGAGGGTCGCGCGCCCCTCTTCCCAGGTAATGAGCTGCAAATGCGCTTCCACCGGCATGGTTTCACCCTCGCGGGTGCTCAGAACAAGGGTGTCGAACCCGGCCTCCACCTCGCGCGGGGGGGCGCCCTTGCGGAAGATGGCGCGCGCACCGCCCTCCGCGATGAAGGCTTTGAAATCCGGGTAGCCAACAAGATCGAGCAAGGTGCGGTTGGCATAAAGCGGCTGCTCCCCCTTCAGGATCAGCAAGGCCATCGGCAAATGATCCAGCAGGGCCGGGGCAGCCCCTGCAATCGGGGAAGCGGGAATGTCGGTTGTTTCGCCCGCTGCGGAAGGGGGCGCTTCGGGCGGGGCCGCCGGTTCGGCCATCAGGGGAAGCTCATCCACACCATCCTCGAAGCGCGCGCCCAGAGCGCGGGCAATATCGCGGAAGGCGCTGCGCTCGGAGAGCGAAAGGCCGGGGCGTTGCGGGCTCGCGGGGGCTTCGGTGGGCTGGCCGGTTTGCAGGGAGATGATGTTATGCGGCGGCATTTCACGCGCGCGCTTCGGCACCAGTGTCAGAACCGGTTCCATTGGCGGGGTGATCGCTTCAGCCTCTTCAACCTGGGTTGGTGCAGGTGGTTCCTCAACGGGACATTCTTCTGCAGAAATGCCTTCTGCAAGAGGTTTGTCTGAAAGGGCTTCTTCGGGGAGCGGTTCTTCAGCTTCAGGCTGGTGCAGCGGCGCATCCAGCATGGGCGCTGCGGGATATTCCGGCGTTTCCGGGGGGGGCGGGCCTGCATCCTGCACGCCAGCACCATCCGGTTCGGATAATGGCACGGGCTCGCCAACCATCCTGTCCGGCGACGCAGCCACTTCCGAAGGCGCAGCCTCCTGCTCCACATTTTCCGGCACGCTGCGCGGCATCGCAGCATCAATACGGCACCGGCCGAACCCGGCATAGCCCGCAAGACCATGCCCGGCATGGATGAGGGGAAGCGCGGATAATTCGACCGGGATCGCAAGGGCCGCGCGTGATACCGGCCAGAGCACCTTGATATTGCTCCAGGTTTCACCGCTGCTGATGGCCTCCTTTAGGGTCGAGGCCGCCTCGGCATCAAAACGCGCCACGACCGCGACAAGATCACGCCCCTCGATGGCCGCCTCTTCCGCTCCCACGCTCGCGGAAAGCGGGGGCGATACCCGTTCGATGCGCCCCTGCGCATCGAGTGCGAAAATGAAGCGGCGCGGCTTTCGCGCATCCTCGGGGAGGGAAAGCCAATCCACCGCATCCGGCGAAGCCTCCGGAGGAGATAACGCCGGCGCGGGTTCCACGGTGCCAACGCCCAGCACCCCGGCAGCACGCGGCGGGGTGAGCGGAAGGCTCACCAGCAACCCCGTCCCGCCCGAGAGCAAGGGAATGGTGCGGACGAGAACCGTGACCATGATGCCGCGCAAGCCGCTGAAAAACCGGAGCCGCTCCAGTCTCGCCTGCATGAAATCAGGCGCTGCGAGCAAGCCGGCAAGGCGGCGGGAACCCGGTGCTGATTCCGGCAGGCGGGTTTTCATCAGGCTTGCAGCATCTCGATAGCCAAGAGCCTGCGCCATGGCATGGCTCGACCAGAGGGGGGTCAACCCGTCAGGCCCCAGAAGGAGACCGGGGTTCTCATCCGAAAAAAGCGCCGCTCTCGCGGGGGCATCGAGAACCCCCTCGGGAAAAACGAGCTGCGTTTTGCGGTTTTCTGTTGCCTGCCCCTGATCTGTCGCCATGTTACTCACCCCACACATCCGGTCGCAAAGCCATGTCCGGCAAGCTTACGCATAAAGATGTCTTTAAGATGCCTTTTTTTGGAACACCCCTTAAGCTCTTGTCAATAAAGGGCGAGGGAGAGAACGTCCATGCATCAAAATGGTCTTTTCCGATTTACTGGAAAACAAGCTTAACGCGCGCGCCGCTTTGGTGGTAAGGATGAGGAAGGGGGAATGATGATGGCTGCCACCCTCAGAGGAGAGACCGATGCCGAAAACCAACCCGCCTTTTGAACTGCCCGAAGAGATGCGTGCCATGCTCGACAAGGGCGTCGTTCAGGCCCGTGAAGGGTTTGAAAAGGTGATGGAAGTCGCCAGTGAAGCCGTTGGAACGCTGGATCAGAAGGCGGATTCCGCGCAGGCTCAAGCCACGGAACTGCGCAGGAAGGCCATCGCCTTCACCCAGAGCAATGTGGCAGCGGCGTTCGATCTGACGGCGAAAATGGTCAAGGCCACGCATATCGAAGAGGTGATGAAGCTGCAAAGCGAGTATATGGCAACCCAGCTTGCAACGCTGCAAGGGCATATGCAGGAGGTTGGCAGCGCGGTTGAAACCCATGCCAGGGCTGCGGCGGACGAGGTTCTGGCGCAATCCCATGCGCTGCAGGCCAAGGCCAAGGATGCGCTGGCGCAGGGCATGGCCAGCATGGAAGAGGCGGCAAAAGCCGTTACCGCCCCGTTCAAGGATAAAAAATAAGCCCATATTTGCCATGGCGCAGCATAGAACCAACCCGCAAGCCGCCGGAACAGCGCAGGACGCCCGCAAGGCGCGCCTTGCTGCTGCTCTGCGGGACAACCTTGCCCGGCGCAAGGCACAGGCCCGCGCGCGCAGGGGCGGCGCGGCGGATGAGACGGGGGATCTGTTGCAAAAACCCCCTCACATTCCGGTGGAGAATGATTTAAGCTGATGTCTATTGATACTGATTTGCAGGCTGCCCGTGCTCACCATTGCTTCAACCCCGCCGTTTTCGCCCCATCCCGCGCGGCATGTCATTCTGGCGGAGGCGCATGCGCGGCCGTTTTTCTCGCTTGAAGCACCGGCGCGCGTGCTCGGCCTCGGGTTTTTGCGCGGGACGGAAGCGCCCGAAATCCTGCGCGCGCGGCTCGATGCCTTCGCCCGTGCCCATGGCATAACCCCCGCCCCGAAAGAGGCGAAACACCACCGGATGATGCTGCCGCAAGGCCTGTTCCGCTGGGAGGAGCATACCGAATTCACCACCTTCGTGTTTCTGCTCAGCGGCGAGGCCGCGCGGTTTGACCGCGGCGCTGCGGAGATTTTGCGCTCCCTGCCCTTGCCCGAACAGCCGGGGCCGCATCTTGTCTCCATCGATATGCGCGTCGTGACGCCGGATATGGAGGAAGCCACCCTCGACAAGCTGAAAACGGCGGTTCTTTCCATCTCGCGGCTCGATGAGGGGCGGGCGGATGTCGCCTCCGATTTCATGCCCGATGATGGCGGCTTCGTGAGCTTTGCCATCATCAACCGCAGCCTGCCGGAGCGGCGGCTCGGCTCGCTCGCGCGGGATATCATGGAAATCGAGGTGTATCGCAACCTTGCTTTGCTTGGCCTGCCCGAGGCGCAGCGCGTCGGCCCGCTCATCCGCGCGGTGGAGCAGGGGCTCGCGAGCCTCACGGGTGATCTCGTGCATCAGCAAACCCTCGCGGAGGGGGATAAACTGCTCGCGCGCCTCACGGACATGACCGCGCGGGTGGAATCCGAGATCGCGCGCACCAAATTCCGCTTCGGCGCAACCCGCGCCTATGGCGCCATTCTGGCGGATCGGCTGGCGGAATTCAGCCAGAGCGCGACCTCCGAAGCCCCCACCATCGGCGCGTTTCTCATGCGCCGGAACGCCCCGGCCTTGCGCACCTGCGAGACGATGGAACTCAATCTCGGTGATCTTGCGGCACGCCTCACCCGTGCCTCCGGCCTGCTGCGCACGCGCATCGATGTGGAACTCGCCAAGCAGAACAATGACCTTCTGGGCGCGATGAACGAGCGTACGCGGTTGCAATTGCGCCTGCAGGAAACGGTGGAGGGGCTCTCGATTGCCGCCATCAGCTATTATGTCATGGGTTTGGTGAGCTATCTTCTGAAAGGCTTCAAGGAGGCGGGGCTGTTGCCCATCGCGCTCGATCTTGCCATCGGGCTTTCCGTGCCGGTCGTTGTCGTCCTGATGGCGGTCATGGTGCGCCATATCCGCAACCGGCAGACGCGGAATGCCGCAAAAAATGCGCCCTGATCATCTCTGCCAGGCCCATGCCATCTTTTGGCCCGGTTGACGCAGACAGGAAAGACCTGTCAAGAACAGCCTTGCGCCACGGGAGAGGCCATGACAGATCCATCCGCGCTGCAACAGCCTGTAAGTCCGGGTGCCGCCATGCGGCGCTCACGCCGCCTCAAACTCATCGGCACGCTGGCCAGCGCCGGGTTGTTCCTGTTTTCGCTCGTCGTGCTCTATATCGTCATCGGCGAACTCGACGCAGCCGAGGTCAAGGCCGCCTTCTCACGGGCGGATTCGCGGCAGATCGGGCTGGCACTCGTTTTCACCGCGCTGAGCTATCTCTTTCTCACGGGCTATGACTGGGTGGCGCTCAAGGGCGTCACGCAGCTTGAAATCTCGTATCGGGTTGCCGCCCTGGCCTCCTTCACGAGCTATGCCGTGAGCTTCACGCTTGGCTTTCCGCTGCTCACGGCAGCCACCGTGCGCTACTGGATCTATTCCTCCGTCGGGCTTGGCGCGCAGGCGATTGCGAGCCTTACCCTCATTGCCGGCATCACCTTCTGGCTCGGCATGGGGGTGGTGCTGGGTGTGGTGATGGTTGTGCTGCCGGGGGCCACGGCCACTTTCACGCGGCTGCCGCTTTCGCTCAATATCCTGATCGGGCTGGCGGTCTTTGCCGGGATCGGCGCATATCTCGTCGCGGTTTCACGCGGGAAGCGGCATTTTACGGTGCAGGGCTGGCGGCTCAACCTGCCGAGCCTTGATATTTCCATCAAGCAGATGGCGCTCGGGGCGGCGGATGTCTGCGCCGGGGCCTCCGTGCTCTATGTTCTGCTGCCCGCAAGCGCTGATGTTCCTTACGCCACCATGCTCGCGGCTTACGTCTTTGCCTGCCTTCTCGGCATTGCGAGCCACGCGCCGGGCGGCATCGGCGTGTTCGAGGCGACGATGCTGCTGGCATTGCCCGGCGTTCCGCGTGAGGCTTTGCTCGGCGCGCTGCTGGTTTACCGGCTTTGCTATTATCTCGTGCCCTTCATCATCGCGCTGATCCTGCTCGGCACGCGCGAAATCATGCTGCGCGCGGGGATGTTGCAGCGCCAGTTGCAGAATCCAGCGCCGGAGAATGAGCAGGCCCATGGCTGAAGCAACCGCAGGTTTTCTCCACACAAGGGCCGCGTGATGCGCGCCTTCGCCTTGCTTCTTGCCGTCGTGCTCATGGCTTTGGCCCTGCAACAGGGCAATATCCTGTTGGCGCTCGGCTTTGCCGGGCTCGGTGGGCTTTTTTATCTTCATGCACCGCACCCGGCGCGCGAGCAGGGCAAAACCCTGCCCTTGCGGGTTCTGGCGGAAGCGGCGGAGCCGCAAACCGGCGCGGTGCTGGATGCACTTCTGACCCCCATTGTCATCATCACCCCGCGCGGGGTGATCCTTTACGCCAATGAAGCGGCGCGCAGCACCTTTCCGGGGCTGCGGCAGGGTTATCCGTTTTCCGCCGCCATCCGCGCGCCCGATGTGCTCACCGCGCTCGAAAACGTGCAGGCAAGGGGCGGCGCGGCGCAGGTTGACCTCGTGGAGCATGTGCCGGTGGAGCGCAGCTTCGCGCTGGATATCCGGCGGCTTCCCGGCGCGGCGCAGGAGCGGCGCGAGGATATCATCGTCATCCATATGAGCGAGACGACGAAGGCACGGCGGATCGAGGCGATGCGGGTCGATTTCGTTGCCAATGCCAGCCATGAACTTCGAACCCCGCTCGCCTCGATCCTTGGCTTCATCGAAACCTTGCAAGGCCCGGCGAAGGACGATGCGAAGGCGCGCGGGCATTTTCTCGACATCATGGCCAATCAGGCGCGGCGCATGGCGCGTTTGATCGATGATCTGCTCTCGCTCTCGAAAATCGAGATGCATGCGCATATCGCGCCATCCGGCACGGTTGATCTTGCCTTGATCCTGCCGGAGCTGGTTGATGCCCTTTCCGGCCTTGCGCAGGAGCGCAAGGTTGCGGTGCATGTCGCGCCCTTGCCGCCGCATGCTCTGGTGCAGGGCGACAGGGACGAGGTGTTGCGGCTTTTCGAGAACCTCTTCGAAAACGCCATCAAATATGGTCAGAGCGGCAAGCGCGTTGATCTTGCCATGGAGCGGGAGGAGGCGGAATGGCGCGTCACGGTGCGTGATTATGGCCCCGGCATCGCGGCGGAGCATCTTCCGCGCCTCACCGAGCGGTTCTACCGCGCGGATATTCAGGAAAGCCGCATTCTGGGGGGCACCGGTTTGGGGCTCGCCATCGTCAAGCATATCATCAGCCGCCATCGCGGGCGGCTTGCCGTCGAGAGCAAGGAGGGTGAGGGCGCGCGCTTTATCGTCAACCTGCCCGCTCTGCCGGAAAAGACGGCGCACGAAAACGCTGCGCCCTGAAACCTCAATGGCCTGAATGCGTTGCAGTGTCATCGTTCTGTCGTGCAGGAGGGATAGAACCCGCATGACGACAAAAAGCCGAACCCATTCTGCGCCTTTTTTTGCGCTTGATCAGGAGATGACTATGAGATTTGCACATTATCTGGGGGCTTCGAGAGCACGTTCGGTTTTGATGGAATCAAAACCGTGCTCTATATTCTTGTTTTATCGCATGTTGTTACGCAAAACCGGTGTCCACTTTTGCGCAACATGCTCTAGCCTCGTTCTCGCCACGGTTCTGGCCAGCGGCACGGCCATGGCACGCGACCAGATCCGTATCGTCGGCTCCTCCACGGTTTATCCCTTCACAACAGCGGTTGCCGAGCAGTTCGGCAAAACCACCGGCATGAAAACCCCGGTGGTGGAATCCACCGGCACCGGCGGCGGCATGAAGCTGTTTTGTGAAGGCGTGGGCGAAACATTCCCCGATGCCACCAATGCCTCGCGCCGCATCAAGGCCGGTGAGTTTGAGACCTGCCAGAAAAACGGCGTGAAAGACATTATCGAACTCATGATCGGCTATGACGGGCTGACCCTCGCGCATTCCAGGAAAGCGCCGCCCATCAAGCTGACGCGTGCCCAGATTTTCCTCGCTCTGGCGAAAAACGTGCCCGATGCCAGCGGCAAATTGCAGCCAAACCCCTACAAAACCTGGAATGATATCGACCCGTCCCTGCCCAGGGTTGCGATCGAGGTTCTCGGCCCGCCGCCCACCTCCGGCACACGCGATTCGCTGCATGAGCTGATGATGGAGCCGGGCGCGGAACAAATCCCCGCATTGAAGGCGCTCAAGGCCTCTGATCGCAAAGCCTTTGACGCGGCATGGAAAACCCTGCGCGAGGATGGCGCCTATATCGAGGCGGGCGAGAATGACAATGTCATCGTGCAGAAGCTCGAAGGCTCGCCGCATGCTTTAGGCATTTTCGGCTATTCCTTCCTCGAAGAGAATGTCGCCAAAATCCAGGGTGCCGCGATCGATGGCGTGATGCCGGATCATGACACCATCGCCTCGTTGAAATACGGCCCCTCACGCGAGATGTTCGTTTACATCAAAAAAGCGCATATCGGCGTGGTGCCGGGGCTTGACAAATTCGCCGCAGAATATGTTTCAGATCGCGCTTCGGCGGATGAAGGCTACCTTGAGAAAAAAGGCCTCGTGCCGGTTCCCAGGGATAAGCTCGCCATCTCGAAAGCCAATATCGCAAAACAGGCCGTTCTGAGCGGTGAAGGCCTGCCGAAATAACCCGACGAAAGCCGCCGGTTGCGTGAGGCCGAAAGGGAAGGCATCAGAATGACCAGTCTTTACAGCATTCTGATGCTTCTTCTGGCGGGTTTTGCGTTTTACATCACCTATGGCCGCGCCAACCGGCTTGCAGGGGGCGCACGCATCCATTCCCGTCCGATTTACCACGGGCTTCTCGCCAGCGCCTCGGTTATTGTGCCGATGGGGCTGGTTTTGATGTTGGGCGGCTTTCTGGCCAGCCGCTATGTGGAAAGCCAGGCGCTTCTGGCGCTGGACCCGGCCCTGGCAGAGGATGCGCTTCGTCGCGGCGCGGCCTTGCGCGAGATTCAGGCCCTCGCGGAAGGGCGGCTTTCCGGTTCAGCCTCGCCTGCCTTGCAGAATGCCGCCAGCATCATGGGCCAGCTTGGCCGCTTTACGGAAGTTGCGATGCTTGCGCTTGGGCTCACGCTGGGGGGCTTGGGGTTCCGGCAGGTTCTGCGCGCACTTTCGGTGGATTTTAGGGCACGGAACCGGTTTGAAACGCTTGTGGGCTGGGTTTTGCTGGCCTGCGCCGGGGTTGCGGTTTTAACCACCATCGGCATCGTGTTTTCGGTTCTGTTTGAAACCTTGCGGTTCTTCCAGCGCATTTCGCCGGTTGATTTTCTTTTTGGCACGCAATGGTCGCCGCAAACCGCGATAAGGGCTGATCAGGCAGCGTCGGCGGGGTCTTTCGGCATTCTGCCTTTGCTGGTCGGCACCATCCTGATTTCGGGCATCGCGCTTTTTGTCGCCGGGCCGATCGGGCTTTTCTGCGCGATTTATATGGCTGAATATGCCTCGCCCCGCTTCCGGGCCTATGCCAAGCCGATCCTTGAAATTCTCGCCGGCATACCCACCGTGGTTCTGGGGTTTTTTGCTGCGCTGACGGTTGCGCCCATCATCCGCGATACCGGCACGGCGCTGGGCCTGAGCGTTGCCTCGGAAAGTGCGCTCGCCGCCGGGCTGGTGATGGGGATGATGATCATTCCCTTCATCTCCTCGCTTTCGGATGACGTGATCACCGCCGTGCCGCAATCCCTGCGTGATGGCTCCTATGCCATGGGGGCGACCCGCTCCGAAACCATTCGCAAGGTGGTGCTGCCCGCCGCCTTGCCGGGCATTGTTTCGGCCTTCATGCTCGCCATCTCGCGCGCGGTGGGCGAAACCATGATCGTGGTGATGGCGGCGGGGCTTGCGGCCAATCTCTCGTTCAACCCGCTCGATGCCGTGACAACCTTCACCGTGCAGATCAAGACCATTCTTGTCGGCGATCAGGAATTCGACAGCGCCAAGACGCTCGCCGCCTTCGCGCTGGGGTTTGTTTTGTTCTTCTTCACGCTCAGCCTCAATGTCATCGCACTCGCCATCGTGCGGAAATATCGGGAAAGCTATGATTGAAACCCGCCCCCCCCTTCCGCGCGGCGTCGATTTCGAGGCGCCCGAAACGGTGTTGCGCGTCAGGCGCCGCTATGCTTCCGAGCGTCGCTTCAAGGCCATGGGGCTTTGTGCCGTGGTTTTTGCGGCAAGCTTCGTGGTGATTTTGCTGGGTGACATTCTGCGCAAGGGCATGCCGGCCTTCAGCGAGCATCGCGTGGTGCTTCCCGTGGCGTTTGATGTCGGAAAACTCGACCCCAAAGGCACGCGCGACATGGCGGAGCTGCGCGCGGGGGATTATGCCGCCCTGGTGCGTGAGAGCCTGCGTGCGCAATTCCCGGAGGTGAGCGAGCGCAAGGAGCGCCGCCTGCTCGATGCGCTGGTGTCCACCGGCGCACCGGATGATCTGCGCGCGGCTGTTCTTGCCAACCCGGCGCTTGTCGGCCAGACCATTTCCATGCCTTTGCTGCTCTCGGATGATGCCGACCTGTTTTTGAAAGGTGAAAGCGCCCGGAACAGCCGCCTCATGGGCATGGGCAGCCTTGAGCTTGCCGTTCAGGGCAAAACCGCAACCCTGACGGCGGCGCAGGACGTATTCGGCGCAAGCCTTGCCATGATCAAGGCCGGGCTCGCAAAAACCGCGACGGAGCTTGAGGCGGAGCTGGCGCGTTTTCCGGCTTTGGCAGGAACAAATGCCCTGCTGGACGCCAAGCGTGCCGAGCCTTCGAGCCGCATCGCCGATGTGCGGGCGCGGGAGGGGGATGCCGCGCGTGCTGAAACGCTCGATGCTACCCAGCCGAGCCTGCTGCTCGTCCTGCGTGGCGGCATCATCAAAATCACCGAACTTGCGCCCAGAACCGCCACAGGGCAGGTTCTGCTGCCCCTTGATCCCAGAAACACCCGGCCGGATTGGGAGATGGTGCGTTACCTCGTGCCCGAAAGCAATCGCCGGGTCAGCGATGCCGAAATCGCCTGGCTGGAAGGCTTGCGGGCGCGCGGCTTCATTGAAAAGGGCTTTGCCAGCCGCTTTTTCAGCAATGGCGACAGCCGCGAACCCGAGCTTGCAGGCATTCGCGGCGCTTTGATCGGCTCGGTTCTCACCTTGCTCGTCACCTTGCTTCTCTGCCTGCCGATCGGGGTCGGGGCTGCGGTTTACTTGGAGGAATTTGCCCCCAAAAACCGCTTCACCGATCTTCTGGAGGTGAATATCAACAATCTTGCCGCCGTGCCCTCCATCGTCTTCGGGCTTCTGGGGCTGGCGGCGTTCCTGAATTTTTTCAACCTGCCACGCTCCGCGCCTCTCGTTGGCGGGCTCGTGCTCGCCTTGCTGGTTTTGCCCACCATCATCATCGCCAGCCGCGCGGCGCTCAAGGCCGTGCCGCCCTCCATCAAGGAGGCGGCGCTCGGGGTTGGCGCCTCGCATCAGCAGGCGGTGTTCCAGCACGTGCTCCCGCTTGCCATGCCGGGCATCATGACGGGCACGATCATCGGCATGGCGCATGCCCTGGGTGAAACCGCGCCGCTGCTGATGATCGGCATGGTCGCCTTCATCGTCGAGGTGCCGCATGCCATAACCGATGCTGCGACCGTGTTGCCGGTGCAGATCTATCTCTGGTCGGATTTGCCGGAACTGGCATTTCAGGCCAAAACCGCCGCCACCATCATGGTGCTGCTCGGCGTTCTGTTTCTCATGAACGGGCTCGCCATTGTGCTGCGCCGCCAGTTTGAACGTCGGTGGTGAAAATGACCATGCAAGGACACGCGATGAACCAGTCCATGAAGCCTGATCCCGCAACGGCCATGCCGGTTGCTTCGCCCCTCGCCGCCGCGCCCAAAATCGCGGCACGCGGCGTAAACGTCTATTATGGCGACAAGCACGCCTTGAAGGATGTGAATGTCGAGATCCCGGAAAAATCCGTCATGGCCTTCATCGGCCCTTCGGGCTGCGGCAAATCCACCTTTTTGCGCTGCATCAACCGGATGAACGACACCATCCCCATCTGCCGCGTCACAGGCGATATCACCATCGACAAACGCGACATCTACGATCCCGCGCTCGATGTGGTTCTGCTCAGGGCGCGCGTCGGCATGGTGTTCCAGAAGCCGAACCCGTTCCCGAAATCCATCTACGAGAACGTGGCTTATGGCCCGCGCCTGCACGGGCTTGCCCCGACCAAAACGGCGCTCGACGACATCGTGGAAGCAAGCTTGCGCCGCGCCAGCCTGTTCGACGAGGTGAAGGATCGGCTGAACGATTCCGGCACCTCGCTGTCCGGCGGCCAGCAGCAGCGGCTTTGCATCGCGCGCGCGATTGCGGTGAGCCCGGACGTCATTCTGATGGATGAGCCCTGTTCGGCGCTCGACCCCATCGCCACCGCGAAGATCGAGGAATTGATCGACGAATTGCGGGCGAATTTCACCATCGTCATCGTCACGCATTCCATGCAGCAGGCGGCGCGCGTGTCGCAGCGCACGGCGTTTTTCCATCTCGGGACGCTGGTCGAGGAAGGCGCGACGGACCAGATTTTCACCAACCCGCGTGAGCGCAGGACGCAGGATTACATTACCGGCCGGTTCGGCTGATTTTGCGCAACACGCGCCGGAGACAGAAAAATGATGCAGCATACCGTTCGCGCCTTTGATCAGGAGCTTGGGGAATTATCGCGCCGTGTCAACGAGATGGGCGGCATCGCCGAGGCCATGCTCGTTGACGCGATCGACGCGCTGTTGCGGCGGGACAGCGCCAAGGGGCAGATTGTCGTCAAGCAGGATATCCGGCTCGACGAGTTGCAGCACGAAATCGAGGAACTGGCGGTTCTCCTCATCGCGCGCCGCCAGCCCATGGCGAATGACCTGCGCCATGTGATGGGCACGGTGCGCATCGCGGGGGATATCGAGCGCATCGGCGACATGCTGAAAAACATCGGCAAGCGGGTTGGCGCGATGGAAGGCGCGTTTCCCGGCCTGCGCACGCTCTCGGGCATCCAGCACATGTCGCAGCTCGTGCATGCGCAGCTCAACGCCGTGCTCGACAGTTTTTCGCAGAATGACGCGATGATCGCCAAGGAGGTGTGGATGCGCGATGGCGAGGTCGATGCCATCCATAACTCGCTGTTCCGCGAGCTTCTCACCTATATGATGGAAGACCCGCGCTCCATCACCTTCTGCGCGCATCTGCTCTTCATCGCCAAGAATATCGAGCGGGTGGGCGACCACGCGACCAATATCGCCGAAACGGTGTATTTCATCGAAATGGGTGAGGCTTTGGCCGGCCCGCGCCCCAAGGCGGATAACATGCCCTACACACTCACGCCCAAGGCGGAATGAGCATGCAGCCACGTATTCTCGTTGTCGAGGATGAGGAGGCCCTGGGCATCCTGCTGCGCTATAACCTCGAAGCGGCGGGCTATGGCGTCGATCATGTGACACGCGGGGATGAGGCAGACCTCACCTTGCGCGAAACCCTGCCCGACCTCGTGGTGCTGGACTGGATGCTGCCGGGGCTTTCGGGCATCGAATTATGCCGCCGGTTGCGCGCACGCGCGGAAACGGCGCGGCTCCCCATCATCATGCTTACCGCGCGGGGCGATGAGGCGGAGCGCATCCGTGGCCTCAGCCTCGGGGCGGATGATTATATCGTCAAACCCTTTTCCGTGCCGGAGTTTCTCGCGCGGGTTCAGGCGGTTCTGCGCCGCGCCAGGCCCGAACAGCTCGCGGAGGAGCTCAACTTCGGCGATCTTGCCTTGAACCGCGTCACCAAACGCGTGAGCCGGGCGGGCAAGGAACTCCATCTTGGCCCCACGGAATTCCGCCTGCTGGAATTCCTCATGCTGGCGCCGGGGCGGGTTTTCACCCGCGCGCATCTGCTCGATACCGTCTGGGGGCAGGATGTCTATGTCGATGACCGGACGGTGGATGTTCATATCGGGCGCTTGCGCAAGGTGATCAACCGGCGCGGCCAGCGCGACCCCCTGCGCACCGTGCGCGGCGCGGGCTATGCCTTTGATGAAACCTTCGGGAAAGAGTAAAAAACGGGGTTTTATGAGTTCCCGCTACCCTTGCGCCAACGACCAGAGCATGGCGCAGCGCGTGCCGGAGCGGCAATAGGCAAAAACCGGTTTTGGCAGGGTTTCCATCAGGGCCGCAAAATCCGCGCCATCTGCATCACTCACCCCTCCTGATAGAACCGGCTGAAACGCGGCCTCCAACCCGGCGGCCCTTGCTGCGGCTTCGATTGCGGCAAAAGGCGGCTGGCCGTGGTCTTCATCATCCGGGCGATTGCAGAGGATGGATCTGAAGCCCTGCGCCGCGATCAGCGCCACATCCTCAGCCGCGATCTGCCCGGAAACGGTGAGGGTTTCATCCAACATTCTGGGCTGCATCGGGGTTCTCCTTATCCTGTCCGGGCCTGATAGGCATCATACCAGCTTACAAAATGGCGCATGCCGTCTTCAATCGTCGTTTTGGGTGAAAACCCGGTCAAGGCATGGATGCGCTCGATCGCGGCGAAGGTCACGGCGACATCCCCCGGCGGGCGGCGGGCATGGTGCTTGATAGCGCTTTCTCCGCAGGCTGCCTCGATCGCGCGGATGAAATCCGCCAGAGGAACGGGCCGGTTATTGCCGATATTGAGGATGCGGTGCGGGGCGACCCCCGCCTCCCCTTGCGGCGGCATGCCGAGAAGCGGGCCGATGGCGGCTGTGACATCATCGATATAGGTGAAATCCCGCGCTGTCGTTGCTTCATCATAAACGCTGATGGGCCGGTTCTGACGGATCGCCTCGGTGAACAACCATGGCGCCATATCCGGCCTGCCCCATGGCCCGTAAACGGTAAAAAACCGCAAGCCTGTCATGGGGATCGCGAAAAGATGCGCATAGGTTTGCGCCATCAGCTCATTCGCGCGTTTCGTGGCGGCATAGAGCGAGACGGGCAGGTTGACCGCATCCTCCTCCGCGAAGGGCAATTTGGTATTTGCGCCATAAACCGAGCTTGAGGAGGCATAGACGAGGTGGCGCAGAGGGTAGTGCCGCGCTGCTTCAAGCAGGGTGAGAAAGCCTTCGATATTGGCTTTGGTATAAGCGCGCGGCGCTTTGAGGGAATGGCGCACCCCGGCCTGCGCCGCAAGATGGAGCACGTGATCGGGCTTGAAGCGCGAAAACAGCGGCAAAATCGCGGCTTCTTCCGCGATATCCGCCTGTTCGAACCGGAAATTGGGGTAGCGCGCCAGCACGGCGAGCCGCGCCTCTTTCAGGCGCACGTCGTAATAGGCGTTGAGATTATCGATGCCGAGCACGTCATGCCCGGCCTTGAGCCGCTCTTCGGCCTGATGCATGCCGATGAAACCGGCAACGCCTGTGATGATGATCCGCATGACCTGATCAACCACGAAGCGCGGCTCATTTCAAGCGCCTGACCCTACGCCGCATCGCGCCGGAAGGTATCACCAAAAACGATATGCCGCGCGGCAGGCCGCCCGAAGAGATAGCCTTGCGCGTAGCGGCAGCCTTCATAAATCAGCATATCGCGCTGGAATTCGGTTTCCACCCCCTCGACGATCACCTCCGCGCCAAGGTCGCTGCCCAGCCCGAGAATGGCGCGGCGAATGGCGGTGTTCATGGTGCCGTCATCGGAATCCTTGACGAAGGATTTGTCGATCTTGATCTTGTCGAACGGGAATTTCTGCAAATAACTCAAGGAGGAATGGCCGATGCCGAAATCATCGAGCGCGATCCTCACACCCAGCATGCGCAGGTGCTGCAGGATATCGAGCGTATGCTGATCATCGGTCAGAAGCGCGGATTCGGTGATTTCAAGAATGAGCCGATGCGGCGGCAGGCCGGATTGCGCCAGCGCGTGAATGACGGTGAGGGCAAGCTGGTGGTTGCGGAACTGCACCGGCGAGAGATTGACCGAAATGCCAAGCTCGGAAGAGGCCCGCGCGATGGTGGTGCAGGCATCGCGCAGGGCAATTTCGCCGATCTCGATGATAAGCCCGCTTTCCTCGGCGATATCGATGAAAGCGGCGGGGGAGAGCACGCCTTTCTGCGGGTGGTTCCAGCGGATCAGGGCCTCATAGGACAGGGGCTGGTTGGTTTCAAGGTCGATGATGGGTTGATAGACCATCTCGAATTCGTGGTTGGTGATGGCGCGGCGCAGTTCCAGCTCCACCTCGCGGCGCGCGAGGATGGCCGCCGTCATCCCCACATCGAAGCAGGCATAGGTGCCGCGCCCGTCGCGCTTGACGCGGTAGAGCGCGATATCGGCCTTTTTCAGAAGGTCATGCGCATCCACCCCGTCCCCCGGTGCCATGACGATGCCGATGCTGACGCCGACATAAACCCGTTTGCCGCGAATGCGGTAAGGCTTCGAGAGCTGCTGCACCGCGAGCCTTGCGAAATCCGTTACGCTGTCCCTGTTTTTGATGTCGGGCAGCAGCACGGCAAATTCATCGCCCCCGAAGCGGGAGGCCATGCCGCCTTGCGGTAAGGCGCGGCTCAGGCGGCGGGAGGCGAGGCGCAGCAGGATATCGCCGCAATCATGCCCCATCGTGTCATTCACATCCTTGAAATGGTCAAGATCAAGGCAGAGAACCGCAATCTCGTGGCCATCCTCGTTCCGGGCGATGCTGCTTCTGAGCCGGTCAAGAAACCGGCTGCGGTTCGGCAAGCCGGTGAGGAGATCATGCAGCGCGATATGGGCGATATCATCCTCGGCCTTTTTGCGATCCGTCGCGTCGATCACCATGCCTTCGATGTAAAGCGGCGCGCCATCCGCATCACGCACCAGCCATGAGGCCTCGGATGCCCAGAAGCGTTCGCGCGTTTTGAGCCGGTAAACCTCGGAGACGAAATCGGAAATCCGGCCATCGCGCATCAGGAGGCTGAAAAACGCCTCCCGCCGTTCCGGATCGACATACCAATCCGCGCCGGCCTGCAAGGCTGCCAGCATCTCCGCCTCGCTTTCATAGCCATTCATGCGGGCAAAGGCGGGGTTGGCGCGAATATGCCGCCCGTCCATCGAGGTGCGGTAAATGCCGACAATCGCGTTCTCGAACAGGCCGCGATAATCCTCCTCGGCGCGTTTGAGCGCGCTTTCACGCCGGCGCTGCTCGGTGATATCGGTATAGGTGCGCACGGCGGAGCCATCGGGCAATAAAATGGTGCGGATTTCGAGAATCGTGCCGTTCGGCCGTTCGCGCTCATAAACCTGCGGCGTCGGAATGATGCCGCCTCCTTTGACGAAGGCGACAAAGCCGGGGTCCATATTGGCGAATTCGCCGCTTTCGATCTGATACTCAAGCAGGCTCTGCAAGGTCTGGCCATGTTCGAGAAACCCTTCCGGCAAGCCCAGAAGCGCGATGGCGCGGCGGTTGAAAAACCGGATATTGCGCTCGGCATCCACCTTGATGATGCCTTGCGACATGTTTTCAAGAATGGCTTCCAATGTCTCGCGGATGAGGTCAAGCTCCTCGGTGCGCCGCGCAAGCCCCGTCACATCCGCCATGGTCTGCACCTCGCCGCCATCCGGCAGGGGCGTGGATTGAACATGCAGGATGGTGCCATCAGGCCGGATGCGCTGGTAGTTCTGCGGCCCGGCCTTGCAGCCATGCGCCTTGATCCATGATGTAAAATGCGTGCCCATGGGTGAAAACTCACCCGTTCTGCACATCATATCAACGATTTCCTGAAACGGCGGGTGCCCGGCCAGCATCGCGTCGGTCAGCCCTGTCAAGGCAACAAAACGCGCGTTATGCACCACGACGCGGCTATCGGCATCGATCATGACAATGCCCTGATCCACATGTGCCAGCGTTGCCTGCAGGCGGCGGCTGATATGCTCCACCTCATCGGTGCGCAACGCCACGAGGTCTTCGAGCGCGCTGTTGGTGCGATCCAGTTCCTCGATCATGAGCGCGATCGAATGGTCGGTGCGGCGGCGATCCCTGTCCAACTCGTGATAGGCACCCGAGACGAGCGCCGAGAGGCGCGCGAGGTCGATCACACCGTTAGTGCAGGACAAGCTGAGTTGTTTTTCAAGAAGCTTATGCACGGCTTAGCCCAATCCTTCGTGAAGCGAAAACACCGTCATGGTCTGATTGTGAAGCTGGCAGGTGCCGGACTGCCTGTGGGGCGCCAGTTCGCCATAGGAATAAAAGCCCATGAAGGCGTCTTCCGGCGGAATTTCAGCCCGCGCCGCTGCGATCTCGTCAATGATGCGCTGGCCCATCAAAAGCCGCCGCCCGATGCAGGAGACGAGGAGGCATAGTCCGCCCGCCTGCGGCCCCGGCGCGCGCGCCTGCCGCGCCGCCTCACCCGCGCCCTCGGCGAGATGGTCGAAGGTGCCGCGCATCAACTGCGCGCGCCAGCCTTGCGGCATATCCCCCGCGAAGGTCATGCTGCGCGCCTCATGGTCAACGCCAAGGATGGTGCGCATCACATCACTGCCCGCCACCCCCGGATCATCGATGCGCAGCGGAAACAGCAGGGCGGAACCGGGCAGGTTGCGCGCCCCCTCTTCGCCCAGATAGCGCTTGTAAAGGTCGAGGGCGGGCGCGCCATCGAGCGTGAAAAGCACATTGCCTTCCGATTTCGTGATGATGCGGCGCGGGCCAAAGGCATCCCAGCCCCCGGCAGAGCCGGTTCTGATGCTGGCCGCGCCATAAAAACCCAGAGCGGCGATGCGGCCGGGACTGGCGGGCGCATTGGCCGAAACGAGGGTTTCGACAAACGCCCCGCCATCTCCCGCAAGCCCGCCGCTGATCTGAACCGCGCGCCCGACCTTCGCTGCAAGCCCCGCGACAAGCGCGCTGCCATTGACGCGCAACCCGTCCGAGAGAACGAGAACACCGCGCAAATCCGGCGCGGCCAAAGCGGCCCCCAAAGCCGCGCCGCAAGCATGGGCATCGGCATGCGCCTCGATATCCTCCGCCACCAGCCGCGACGACGCATGCTCAAGCTTGACGGCGAGGGAGAGCACGCGCTCATCCGCCAGCCCGTTCTGGTTGAATTGCCCGCCGGTGGAGCAGCCGAGAAGATCCGCCTTCGGGTAGGCCTGCCGCAAGGCTGAAGCGACATGGCCTTGTTGCAGCGCCGCATGGGAGCCAAAAAACAGCACGAAACCCAGAGAAAAATCGGCTGGATCACGTTTGGTTTTGATGGAATCAAAACCGTGCTCTCTCTTCTTGTTTTTTCCCATGTTGTTACGCAAAACCGGTGTCCACTTTTGCGCAACATGCTCTGAACTTGGCTCCTTTACCAGATCACCCGTTTGCGACCAATCCTGTTGCAAAACCTGCATCTCTCAATCCTTCAATCAAGAGTTGTAATTTATGCGGCAAAGCTTAATAAAAACTGGCTTTTTTCAGGCAAGGGGAAATTTAGCAGGCTGCTGAAAAACGCTGAGGCTGTCATTGCGAGGAGCGGAGCGACGTGGCAATCCAGACAAAAAATTCCCCCGCTTTCCGCAGAGGTGGCAAAAAGAGAAAGAAGTCTGGGTTGCTTCCCGCCATGCTTAGCTCGCGGTCGCAATGACGGGGACAGGAATTGCTTTTTCAGCAGTCTGTTAGGGATAGGCGTGCCACTTTCCCTTGATATCGCGGATTTCGATGCCGCCCGCGCTTTCACGGATATGCTCCGGCCCGATGGGCACCTTGCCATGCCCGCCCGGCAGATCAAGCACATAAGCGGGGATGGCATGGCCGGAAAGCTGGCCGCGCAAGGCGCCGTAAAGGGCCTGCCCCTCTCTGATGGAAAGCCGGAAATGCGCCGTGCCCGACGCAAGATCGGGGTGGTGGAGATAAACCGGGCGGATGCGGTTGATCGCCATGCGCGTGAAAAGCGCGTGGAGCGCTTCAACGCTGTCATTCACGCTTTTCAGCAGCACGCTCTGCCCCAGAAGCACGATATTTCGCCCCGTAAGCCGCGCGAGAGCGGCTTCGGCTTCTGCGGTGAATTCCTGCGCCACATTTGCATGAACCATGACGAAGACGGTTCTGCCCGGCGCGTCCAGCGCGTCCAGCAAAGCGGGTGTGATCCGCTCCGGCGCAACCACCGGCACGCGGCTATGCCAGCGGATCATTCTGAGATGAGCCAGCCCCGCGAGCCGTTTGGTGAGAGCCCCGATGCGCCGGGGCGAAAGCGCGAGCGGGTCGCCCCCCGTGAGGATGACCTCGATGATCTCGGGATGCGCGGCAAGATAGGCGAAGGCGGCATCGAGCGCCGCCTCGTCCATCAGGCCATCGCCGCCCGGCCCCACCGTTTCGCGGCGAAAGCAGAAGCGGCAATAAACCGGGCAGCTATGCGTGAGCTTGAGCAGCGCGCGATCCTTATAGCGATGCACCAGCCCTTTCACCGGGCTATGCGCGTCATCGCCAATCGGGTCGCTCAGGTCTTCCGGCAGGGCATGCGCCTCGCGCGCATCGGGCAGAAACTGGCGGGCGATAGCGCTCTCTCCCGCCGTGATCAGCTGCGCCATGGCGGGCGGCACGGCGATGGCATAGCGGGCCGCCACCTCGTGCAGGGGCTGCATTCCATCCCGGGAGATCAAACCGGCTTCGGAGAGCGCCGCAAGGCTGGTGAGAGTTGCGTTCATGGGCATGATTCCGGAACATTTTGCGATTGATACCAAAGGTCACTAGAGCATTTTCAAGCATCGTTGATACCGGTTCGCGCGAAGAACCGTAGGTCCGCGAAGCGAACCGCAGGACCGCGTCAGCGAAACTACGATAAAACAACAAGATAGAGTGAATGAAGTGAATGCAAATTCACTTCAACATGCTCTAGCTGTGAGCTTTCAGGAGGTTGTCCATTCGGAGCAGATTTGTCAGACTGGAGTTACCACACCTCAGTTTTTCAGGATCGCTCCGAATGAACATCCATAAGAATGCCAGATTGACCC
>Ga0209398_1000538_pt1 | contig 23135 bp, 21 predicted proteins | sample AshMeaBigSpring_FD_184125 | JGI IMG/M metagenome (GOLD analysis project Ga0209398, IMG submission 184125) | Groundwater microbial communities from Big Spring, Nevada to study Microbial Dark Matter (Phase II) - Ash Meadows Big Spring (SPAdes)... | ecosystem: Environmental > Aquatic > Deep... | reverse complement strand
GCCGGTTCACCGGCAGGCGGCTTTCTGTAATGATACTGCCCCGCCGCCTGGCGGCCCGCAGACCACAACGCCAATCCAACAGGGGCCGATCATCATGGGATTCATGCAAGACAAACGGGTGCTCATCGTCGGGGTGGCCAGCAACCGCTCCATCGCCTGGGGTGTGGCCGAGGCCATGCACCGGCAGGGGGCCGCGCTCGCCTTCACCTACCAGTCCGACAAGCTCAAGTCCAGGGTAGAGGAGATCGCCGGCAAGTGCGGCTCGGACCTGGTCCTGCCCTTGGACGTGACGAGCGACGAGGAGATCGCCGCCGTATTCGAGACCCTCGGGGGCCGCTGGGACGGACTCGACGGCATAGTCCACTCGGTGGGCTTCGCGCCGCGGGAGCAGCTCGAGGGGGAGTACGTCGATGCCGTGACCCGCGAGGGCTTTGCCATCGCCCACGACATCAGCTCCTACAGCTTCGCGGCCCTGGCCAAGGCCGGTCGGGCCCTGATGAAGGGCCGCAATGGGGCCCTGTTGACCATGAGCTACCTGGGTGCCGTGCGGGCCGTGCCCAAGTACAACGTCATGGGCGTGGCCAAGGCGAGCCTGGAGGCCAACATGCGCTATCTCGCCGCCTCCCTGGGTCCCGAGGGGACCAGGGTCAATGCCATCTCCGCCGGGCCCATCCGCACCCTGGCCGCCTCCGGCATCGCGGACTTCAGGTCCATGCTCAAGCATGTGGAGGAGCACACCCCGCTGCGCCGCAACGTGACCATCGAGGAGGTCGGCAACGCGGCCGCCTTCCTGTGCTCGGACCTCGCCTCCGGAATCACCGGCGACGTGATCTACGTGGATACGGGATTCCACATCCTCGGCATGGGCTAGGAGGGCAGAGTCGGGCATCCCCCTACCGGCCCCGCCAGATCCATCGCTCCGTCAGGGATTGCCGGAGTCCAGTCGCCGCGGAGGACGGTCCCGGCCCAAGCCCCTTCGGGCTGAGTACGCGCAACCCAAGTCGGCATGGGCGATGGTCGGCTCCCGGATATGGCCGGCGATTGGGTAGGAGCTGGGGGGTGGGCGCACCCGCGCGCGCCGCAGGCCCCGGGGAGCGGGTCATTCCAGGGCCGAGCCCTCGGGTAGCACCTTGCGCTCGATCCTGGCCCTGGACTCCAGGTCCTCGACCAGGTGCTGGTAGCCCTGGGCCCCGATAGACCGCGCCAAGGCCTCCACCTGTTGGGTACGTGCCGTCTCCGCGATCCCCTCGAGGCTGCCATCCTGGACCTGTGAGATCACCACCAGCGCCGCGCCGTCTGCCAGCTCGGCCGCACCGGCGCTGCTCCCTCCGTCCGCCGGGCGGGCCAAGGTGAAGGCGAGGTCGCGGACCTTTTGGGGCGCCCGCTGATCCTGACGGGTCACCGGGCCAAGGCGCTCGATCGGGTAGTCCCCCGCGACGTCCGCCAGGCTTGCCCCCTCACCCAGGCGTTTGGCCATGTCCCGCGCCACGGTGACGGCGGCCTGACGGGCACGCGCCAGCCGCAGGGCGGTGACGATCTCTTCGCGGACCTCCGCGAGGGGCTTAATGGCGGCGTCCCGATGGTCGACCACCCGCAGGACCACCGCCTGCATCCGGTCCCTCTCGGGCTCGATGAGCTCGCTGTTGACGCCCTGCTTGACCAGGTCCTCGCTAAAGGCCGCATTCAGGACCTTGGGGTTGGCAAAGAGCCCCTCTCCGCCGGAGCGCGGGACCCAGTCGCTCGCCTGGACCTGGAGCCCCAACTGCTCCGCCGCGGGCGCAAGGCTGTCCGGGCTTTCATAGGCAAGGGTTGCGAGACGCTCGGACTGGTCAAAGAAGAGGGACGAGGCCTCCTGCTTGGCGGCTTCCGCGACCAGCTCGGCCTTGACCTCCTCGAAGGGCCTGATGCTGGCCGGAATGACCCCGGTGGTCTCGATCAGGTGGAAACCGAAGCGGCTGCGCACCGGCTCGCTGAGTTGTCCCTCGGCAAGGGCGAAGGCGGCCTGCTCGAAGGCGGGGTCCATGACCCCGCGGCCGAACTCCCCGAGATCCCCGCCCTTGGCCTTGGAGCCCGGGTCTTGGGAGACCTCCTTGGCCACGGCGGCGAAGTCCTCACCCTGGATGATGCGCCCGCGGGCGGCCTCGATGGTCGCCTTGGCCTCGGCCTCGACGGCGGCTCCCGCCCCCGCGGGGACGCTGATCAGGAGGTGCCTTGCTCGCCTGCGCTCCGTCTGACCGAAGCGCTCGGGATTTGCCTCGTAGGCCTCGCGCAGCTTGTCATCGCTGGGTGTAGCGACCCCGGAGAGATGCTCGGCGTCGAGGATCAGATACTCGACCCTGACCTGCTCGGGGGTCTCGAAACGGGCCCGGTTGGCATCGTAGTGGGCGGAGATGTCCGCGTCGGACGGGGGCTCCTCGGTGAGGAACCCTTGCGCGGGCAGAGTCACATAGCTGAGGTCGCGGGTCTGGCGGGTCAGCCGCGTAGCCTCGTCGATTTCCCGGGCCGTGACCACCTCCGTGGCCTCCAGGGCGCGGGCGAGCTGAGCCACCAGGAGGCGCTGGCGGAGCCGGTCCTCGTAGAGCGCGGGGACCATCCCGCTCTGGCGCAGGCGCGTCTCGTAGACACTCTTGTCGAAGCGCCCAGCCGCATGGAAGGCCGGATCCGCCAGGACGGTCAGACGCACCTCCTGGTCCGAGGCGCGTAGCCCCAGGGCACGGGAGGTCTCAAGGACCAGGTGCTCGCGGATCATATCGTCGAGCACCTCACGGCGCAGTTCCCTGTCGTCAATCAGCCCGGGGCTATAGGCGGCGCCGAGGCGCTCGCGCAGCTCCAAGCGCGTGCGCTGGAAGCGCTGATCCAGGTCGCGCTGCGTGATCTCCATGCCATCGACGGTGGCGGCCACCGGCTCGCCACCGAAGCCCGTATAGGACTGGATGCCCCATAGTGCGAAGGGAATGGTGATCAGGATGACGATGAGCCAGGCGATCCATCCCTGGGCCCGCTCTTTGATGGCCGTCAACATCGTTGTAAATCCGTTGAATCTCGGGATCAGAAACGAAAACGGGGTATCCGGACCGGATACCCCGCTTCAATCAATTGGCGGAGTGGACGGGACTCGAACCCGCGACCCCCGGCGTGACAGGCCGGTATTCTAACCAACTGAACTACCACTCCAAAGAACCTGCTGGTGGGTGCTGCAGGGTTCGAACCTGCGACCCTCGCCTTGTAAGGGCGATGCTCTCCCAGCTGAGCTAAGCACCCCTGCCTCGACGCCCCTGTCTGGACGCCTGGAGCCGGGTTTGCCTAGCTCGACCGCTCCAGTTGCTATCCGCCTTGAGACCTGGGTCCCCGGTTGGCGCCTCGTTCGGCGAGGGCGACCTGGGGCCCTGGGCCGGACCCCAGCCAAGGCCCGTTACTTTATCGCATCCTTGAGGGCTTTTCCAGCCTTAAACGTGGGCGTCTTCGAAGCGGCGATCTCGATGCTGGCACCCGTCTTCGGGTTGCGTCCGGTACGGGCCGAGCGCTCCTTGATGGCGAAGGTCCCGAAGCCAATGAGCGAGACCGTGTCTCCGTCCTTCAGCGCCCCGGTGATCGCCGCTGTCATACCCTCTACGGCCCGACCCGCAGCCGCCTTCGAGATATCTGCCGCCTCCGCGACCGCTTCAACCAGATCCGACTTATTCATTTATCCCCCTTACGTGCAATGGTGACGCAAGCCCCGAGTCCAGCCTCAGCAGCAAGCATCGGCGACAGCTTTATATTCGGTGACCCAAAGGACTGTCAAGCATTCGCAATGCTGGCGTCGAGCCAGACAACAAAGTGCCGTGCGATACGACGAAGGCCGCCAGCGGCCCAGCCCCCCTACTCCGACCCGCAGACGCCGGCCGCAATGCGCACGGCCGATGCCGGGCCAAATGGGAAGGCATGGGTGGGGCACTTCGATCCCAAGCCCCGGGACAATCCCGCCGTGCGGTAATGTGGGGCGTATCGGGGCGGCCCTGGGGAATACCGGAGCGGCAACACCCCGCCGGCACCCGGCAGGGTGCCTGCGGGATCAGGAGTCGCGGCTCAGTGGTGAGTGCGCACCCGCACGCGCTTCTTTTTCTCCTCAGGCTCGTCGGCGGGCATTGCCTCGGGCACCGCAACCGCATCGGCCTCCGCTTCCGCCCCGGCCTCGGCCGGCTCAGGGCGGCCGATGAGGGCAATGTCGAGGACCTCATCGATCCAACGCACCGGCCGAATGTTCAGGTTTTGCTTGATGTTCTTCGGGATCTCTGCGAGATCCCGCTCGTTCTCCCAGGGGATAAGTACGGTCTCGATGCCTCCCCGGTGGGCGGCGAGCAGCTTCTCCTTGAGACCGCCAATGGGCAGGACCTCGCCGCGCAGGGTGATCTCCCCCGTCATGGCGACGCTGGACCGCACTGGGACCTGGGTTAGGGCCGACACCAGGGCCGTGCACATGGCGACCCCCGCGCTGGGACCGTCCTTGGGGGTCGCCCCCTCGGGGACGTGGACGTGGACATCGTGCTTCTGGTGGAAGTCTGGGTCTATCCCCAGCGCCGCGGCACGGCTACGCACCACCGTCATGGCCGCCTGGATCGACTCTTGCATCACGTCGCCGAGCTGGCCCGTGTAGGTGAACTTGCCCTTACCCGATACCAGGGCCGCCTCGATACGCAGCAGCTCCCCGCCGACCTCGGTCCAGGCCAGCCCCGTGACCTGGCCCACCTGATCCTTCTCGTCGGCGCGACCGTAGCGGAAGCGCTGTACCCCGAGATATTTCTCCAGCCCCTTGGAGAGGACGGTGACGGTCCCCTCGCGCTTCTTGAGGAGGACCTCCTTGACTACCTTGCGGCAGATCTTGGAGATCTCACGTTCCAGGTTCCGCACCCCGGCCTCCCGGGTGTAGTGGCGGATGATGTCCCGCAGGGCCCCCTCGCGGATCGCCAGCTCATTGGCCTTGAGGCCGTTGTTCTTCATCTGCTTGGGGATCAGGTACTGCTCGGCAATGTTGACCTTCTCATCCTCGGTGTAGCCAGAGAGGCGGATGACCTCCATACGGTCGAGCAGGGCTGGGGGGATGTTCAGGGTGTTGGCGGTGGCAACGAACATGACTTCGGAGAGGTCGAAGTCCACCTCCAGGTAGTGATCGTTGAAGGTGTGGTTCTGCTCGGGGTCCAGGACCTCGAGCAGGGCCGAGGCCGGATCGCCCCGGAAGTCCATCGCCATCTTGTCGATCTCATCGAGCAGGAACAGCGGATTGCGCGACTCCACCTTGGACACGCTCTGGATGATCTTGCCCGGCAGGGCGCCGATGTAGGTGCGCCGATGGCCGCGGATCTCCGCCTCGTCACGCACCCCACCCAGGGACATGCGCGCGAACTTGCGGTTGGTGGCGCGGGCGATGGACTGCCCCAGGGAGGTCTTGCCCACGCCGGGGGGGCCCACCAGACACAGGATGGGGCCCTTGAGCTTGCGCACCCGCTGCTGCACGGCCAGGTATTCGAGGATGCGCTCCTTGACCTTCTCCAGTCCGTAGTGGTCCTTGTTCAGGACGTCCTCGGCCACGCGGATGTCGTTGCGGATGCGGGTGCGCTTTTGCCAGGGGACATTGAGCAGGGTATCGACGTAGTTGCGCACCACCGTCGCCTCGGCGGCCATGGGCGACATGAGCTTCAGCTTGTTCAGCTCCGCGGTGACCTTGGCCTTGACGTCTTTGGGCATCCCGGCGGCCTCGACGCGGCGCGCCAGCTCCTCCATCTCGTTGGGTGCGTCCTCGAGCTCGCCCAGTTCCTTCTGGATGGCCTTCATCTGCTCGTTGAGGTAGTACTCGCGCTGATTCTTCTCCATCTGGCGCTTGACGCGCCCGCGGATGCGCTTCTCCATCTGAAGGATGTCGCTCTCGGACTCCATCAATCCCATCAGATGTTCCAGGCGCTCCTGGATGTTCACCATCTCCAGGACCCGCTGCTTCTCGTCCAGCTTGAGCGACATGTGGGCGGCCATGGTATCGGCCAGCCGGGCGGGCTCATCGATGCTCGCTAGGGAGGTCAGGACCTCTGGCGGGACCTTCTTGTTGAGCTTGACGTAGCCGTCGAAGAGGGTAACCGCCGAGCGCATCAGGACCTCCTGCTCGCGCTCGTCCGCGTCCAGCCGCTCCCGCAGCGGAGTGATGAGGGCGGAGAAGGATTCATCGGTGGTCACGAAGGACTCGATCTTGGCCCGCTGGTTGCCTTCCACCAGGACCTTGACGGTACCGTCGGGGAGCTTCAGGAGCTGGAGTATGTTCGCCAGGGTCCCGATCCCGTGCAGATCCTTCACGCCCGGGTCGTCCACCTCTGCGCTCTTCTGGGCGACCAGAAGGATCTGCTTGTCGCTGGACATGGCCGCGTCCAGGGCCCGGATGGACTTCTCGCGGCCAACGAACAGGGGGATGACCATGTGGGGATAGACCACCACGTCACGCAGTGGGAGTACCGGGGCCTCCTGGGAGGACGCGATGCTGGGGTGCTTGCTGGTGTCTCTGGGGGCCATAGAAACCTTTGCTCAATCGTCGAGGATGCCCGTTGCCGGGGCCGGGAGTGGTCGTCGGGGCGATGCCGAGGGTTGGGGCTTAAGCCCGAGCCCAGCCGCCAACCGATTGCGGCGTCGAAGGGTAGTTTGGGTTGGCCCGACGCAGTTCAACGCCGCCAGGGCTTCTCGCCGGACCTCGGCGGACCCCCTGACCCGGCTAGGGGGCGCGGCAAGGGTGGTGCAGACCCACCGGATCGGCCGGGGAGGGCCTTGATGGAGTCCGGGCTAAGGCAGGCACCAGGCGCCCGCCGTCATTCGGATCCGGCTGCCTGCCTCTCGACCCCTTCGTAGATCACGAAGGGTGGGTTCTCCCCGGCGATGACGGAGGCGTCCACCACCACCTTGCTGACGTGGTCCATGGACGGCAGATCGTACATGATGTCCAGCAGCACTTGCTCCATGATGGTGCGCAGGCCCCGGGCCCCGGTCTTGCGCTCCATCGCCTTCTGGGCAATCAGGCGCAAGGCGTCGTCGCGAAGCTCCAGTCGGCACCCCTCCATTTCGAACAGTCGCTGGTACTGCTTGACCAACGCATTCCTGGGCTCGACGAGAATGCGCACCAGTGCCTGCTCGTCTAGCTCCTCCAGGGTGGCCACCACCGGCAGCCGCCCGACGAACTCCGGTATCAGGCCATAGCCGATCAGATCCTCGGGCTCGACCTCGCTCAGGATCTGGCCGATCTGTTTACTGTTGTCCTTGCTGTGGACCTCTGCGGAGAAGCCGATGCCACCCTTCTTGGAGCGGTTGCGCACCACCTTATCCAGCCCGGCGAAGGCCCCGCCGACGATGAACAGGATGTTGGAGGTGTCCACCTGCAGGAATTCTTGTTGCGGGTGCTTGCGCCCGCCCTGGGGAGGCACCGAGGCGACGGTCCCCTCGATGAGTTTGAGTAGGGCCTGCTGCACGCCCTCGCCGGACACGTCCCTGGTGATGGAGGGGTTATCGGACTTGCGGGAGATCTTGTCGATCTCGTCGATGTAGACGATCCCGGTCTGGGCCTTCTCCACGTCGTAATCGCACTTCTGCAGGAGCTTCTGGATGATGTTCTCGACGTCTTCGCCGACATAGCCCGCCTCGGTGAGAGTGGTGGCGTCGGCGATGGTGAAGGGGACATTGAGCAGACGCGCCAGGGTCTCGGCCAGCAGCGTCTTTCCGGAACCCGTGGGACCGATGAGCAGGATGTTGCTCTTGGCGATCTCGACATCGTCGTTGGACTCGGCGGCCTCCATGCGCTTGTAGTGGTTGTAAACGGCCACGGAGAGGACCTTCTTGGCCTTCTCCTGGCCGATGACGAACTCGTCCAGACTGTCGTTGATACCGCGCGGCTTGGGCAGCTTGCTGGTGGCCTCTCCGGCGCTATCCTGCATCTCCTCGCGGATGATGTCGTTGCAAAGCTCCACACACTCATCGCAGATGAAGACCGAGGGACCAGCGATCAGCTTGCGGACCTCGTGCTGGCTCTTGCCGCAGAAGGAGCAGTAGAGAAGCTTGCCTTCGTCGTGCTTACCGTGGCTGTTTCCGCTCATCGTGGATTGGGTCTCCGCAAGGTCAGATGTCCCGCGCCGGCCTGGGCGGCACCCGGGGACAACGGGCGTATCCTGGGACCCCGGCCGGCCCGCACCATGCAGGCGGCCACCGAAAACACCGCCTCATCAGTCAGTTGTCGCGTCGGACCATGGCAATGTTGCCCAGGATGCGCGGGCCATCGCCCTGGGGAGGGGCCCGCGCTTCGAGGGATCATCATAACGGTTTGGGCCGATATGGCAAGACGATGACTCGGGACCAGGGAGGGAACCAGGGCGGCCCAGGTCACACTACGTCGGCCAACACTACTTCTTATCCGGCAGCGGGGGGCGCTCGTTGAGCACCTTGTCGATAAGGCCGTACGCCACCGCCGCCTCGCCGCCCATGAAGTTGTCCCGCTCCGTGTCCTGGGCGATCTTCTCGACGGGCTGGCCCGTGTGGCGCGCCAGGATCTGATTGAGCTGGTCGCGGATCAGCAGGATCTCCCGGGCGTGGATGTCGATGTCCGTCGCCTGACCGGAGAATCCACCCAGGGGCTGGTGGATCATCATGCGCGAGTGCGGAAGGCAGAATCGCTTGCCCTTGGTGCCTCCGGCAAGGAGTAAGGCACCCATGCTGGCGGCCTGGCCCACGCACATGGTGCTCACATCCGGGCGGATGAAGCTCATGGTGTCGTAGATCGCCAGGCCGGCGGTCACCGAGCCACCCGGGGAGTTGATGTAAAAGTGGATGTCCTTGTCCGGGTTCTCGGACTCGAGGAACAGGAGCTGGGCGACGACCAGATTGGCGACGTGATCCTCCACCGGCCCCACCAGGAAGACCACCCGCTCTTTGAGGAGGCGGGAGAAGATGTCGAAGGAGCGCTCGCCGCGGGCGGTCTGCTCGATGACGATGGGTACCAAACCCAAGCCCTGGGGCTGCCAATCCGTGTGTCCTGACTGTCCTCGCATAGCCTGGCTACCTCGCTGTTGCACGCCGGTGGGATGCGCCCGGCAGGGAAGGGGGACCGCCGACGGCTCAGCGCGCGGCGTCGCCCTGGGTTATCTGGTCAAACGACATGGGCTCGTCCTCGACCCGAGCCTGCCCCATGGCCCAATCCACGACCTGCTGCTCAAGCACCACGGCCTCGATTGGGGCCAGGCTCTCCCTACTCTGATAGTAGTGGTCCACCACCTCCTGCGGACTCTCGTAGGTCGCGGCCATGTCCTCCACCGCCGCGCGGACCCGTTGTGGGTCGACCTCGATGCCGTTTTGCCTCACCACCTCGGCCATGATGAGCCCGAGGGCCACCCGCCGGCGGGCGCTCTCCTCGAACAGTACATCCGGCAACTGAATGCCAGAGGCGCCGGCATTGCGGCTGGTCTGCTCCCTGAGGGTGGCGATCTCCTCGCCCACCAGCACGCCGGGGACCTCGATGGCATTGGCCGCGAGCAGCGCCTCCATGACCTGGTGCTTGAGCCGCTCCAGAATGCGCGCGCGCAACTCCCGCTCCATGTTGGCGCGCACATCGGCGCAGAAGCGCTCGAAGTCCCCATCCTCTACGCCATAGGAGCGGGCCAGCCCCCCATCCAGCGCCGGCAGCACCGGCTCCTCCACAGACGAGACCGAGACCTCGAAGCTCACCGGCTTACCCGCGAGGTGTTCGGCGTGATACCCCGCCGGGAAGCTCAACTCCAGGGTGCGGGTCTCGCCGACGGAGATCCCGACCAGGCCGTCCTCGAAACCCGGGATCAGGTTTGCGGCCCCGATCTCAATCGGGCGATCCTGCGCCGAGCCGTTCTCCAGCGGCTCGCCGTCCACGGTCCCTGTGAAGGAGGCAACCACCCTATCCCCGCGAGCGGCCGGCCGGTCGGCCTTCGCCCAGGTCTTGCGCTGCTGGCGCAGACGCTCGACCATGGCATCAAAGTCCGCGTCGCTGATCTCAACGACCGGGCGCTTGATCACATGGTCGGCGAGGGACGCGAGGGAAATGTTCGGGAGGACCTCGAAGGTCGCCGTGTAGCCATAGCGCCGAGCGGCTTGGTCGATGGCAGGGACGACCCGCGGGGGGCCGGCGGGCCGGAGCTGTTGCTGGCCGACCGCCTCGGAGAAGGTCGTCTTCATCAGCTCACCGAAGACCTCCTGGTTGATCTGCTCGCCGAAGCGCTGGCGGACGATCTTGAGCGGGACCTTACCCGGGCGGAAACCCGCCAGCCGCGCCGTGCGAGCGACCTGCCGCAGGCGGCTGTCCACCTCGGCCTCAAATCGCTCCGTGGGCAGATCCACCGTCATCCGCCGTTCCAGGCCCTGGCCGTTCTCCACTGACACTTGCATCGCTTTCGTCTCCGCCCGCGGCCTTGAACCGCCGCTCGTCGTGCTGTTGCATTCGCCATCGCTCGTTCGGCTGCGGGCATGCCCCAGGCAGTACGTTCCCGGCAACCAAGAAGCCCGGCAGTATAGCGGCTCGGGCGACCCGCTGCCATGTCCGCGGGTTTGGATTTCCCCGAGATTTGGGTACCATGGCGCCGCCCTTAACCTAAACCCCCCCCTCCTGGAGGTGATCCCCATGGTCTCTCTGGAAACCCCGGTCTGCGATTTCGGCCAACCCGCCCCCGACTTCGCCCTCCCCGGCGTCGACGGCAGGATCTGGACACGCGACGCCTGCACGGGTGAGCGCGGCCTCCTGGTCATGTTCATCTGCAACCACTGCCCCTACGTCAAGGCGATACGCGAGCGCCTGGTGCGCGACACCCGCGAGCTGGCGGAGCTGGGCATCGGTTGCGTTGGCATCATGTCCAACGACCCCACCGACTACCCGGAGGACTCCTTCGAGAGTATGCAGCGGGTCGCGACGGAGTTTGGCTTTCCCTTTCCTTACCTGCTGGACGAGACCCAGGCGGTGGCCAAGGCCTACGGGGCCGTCTGCACCCCAGACTTTTTCGGCTATGACGCTGGGCTGGGCCTCCAGTACCGAGGGCGCCTTGACGCGAGCCGCAAGGAGACCGCGCCGCCGGACGCGCGCCGCGACCTCTTCGAGGCCATGAAGGAGGTCGCGACCACCGGTCGGGGTCCGCGCGAGCAGGTCCCCAGCATGGGCTGCTCCATTAAGTGGAAGGATGCCTGACGGCCAGTTGCTGGCGGCAGCCGCCGGCAGCTGGGCTCCCCTCCCGCGAGAGACAAGGGCAGGCCGCGAGCACAAGCAATACTGAATATTCGGAACTTATAAAACCATTTTTGGGCCTATAAGCGCAGTTGTTTTGTCGAGGGGCCAGGCTTTGGGCCAAAATAAGCGGCCTTTCGTGTGCCCAGGTCTTGAAGAGCCCCCGTCTCGCCCTGCCGATGCCGGGAGTGGATCCTGCACCCGGGGTCTTCCCCGGGGAGCGCCAGCGACCCGCGGCACAACCTGTCCACGCCATTGGCTCGGAGATCCGGTCGTCCCACACCCGCACCACTACGCCTAGGCTCGCCCGGGAAGCCTCAGATTCCCGCCGCGGCCAGCGGAAAGCTTTGGTAACCGCTTACTTAAGGAGGGGCTCATGTCCTCACGCAGAGAACTCGCTAATGCCATCCGCGCGCTGAGCATGGATGCCGTGCAGAAGGCCAACTCCGGCCATCCAGGCGCCCCGATGGGCATGGCGGACATCGCCGAGGTGCTGTGGAACGACTTCATGAAGCACAATCCGGCCAACCCCAAGTGGGTCGACCGCGACCGCTTCGTGCTCTCCAACGGGCACGGCTCCATGTTGATCTACTCCCTGCTGCACCTCACCGGCTATGGCCTCGGCATCGAGGACCTCAAGGCCTTCCGCCAGCTCCATTCCAAGACCCCTGGCCACCCCGAGTACGGCTATGCCCCAGGGGTCGAGACCACCACCGGCCCCCTGGGTCAGGGCATCACCAACGCCGTGGGCATGGCCCTGGCGGAGAGGGTCCTGGCCGGGCAGTTCAACAAGCCTGGCCATGAGATCATCGATCACAATACCTATGTTTTCCTGGGCGACGGCTGCCTCATGGAGGGCATCTCCCACGAGGCCTGCTCGCTGGCCGGCGCCCTGGGCCTGGGCAAGCTGATCGCCATCTACGACGACAACAACATCTCCATCGACGGCGAGGTCCGCGGGCACGGTAACACCCCGGGCTGGTTCCTTGACGACACCCCCAAGCGCTTCCAGGCCTACGGTTGGCACGTCATCCCCAAGGTCGACGGCCACAACCCGGAGGCGGTCAAGGCCGCCATCGAGGAGGCCCGTGCCGTCAGCGACAGGCCGTCGCTGATCTGCTGTCAGACAATCATCGGCTTCGGCTCGCCGAACAAGCAGGGCAAAGAGGAGTGCCACGGCGCGGCCCTGGGCAACGACGAGGTCGCCCTCACCCGCGAGGCCCTGGGCTGGCAGCACGCCCCCTTCGAGATACCAGCCGAGATCTACGCGGGCTGGTCGGCCAAGGAGAGCGGCGCCAAGGCCGAGGCGGACTGGGATGCCCGCTTCGAGGCCTATGCCGCCGCCTACCCCCAGGAAGCCGCCGAGCTCAAGCGGCGCACAGCCGGTGAGCTGCCCACCGACTGGGCCGAGAAGTCCGCCGCCTACATCGCCTCCGTGGTGGAGAAGGGCGAGACCATCGCCTCCCGCAAGGCCTCCCAGAACGCCCTGAACGGCTTCGGCCCCCTGCTGCCGGAATTCCTCGGCGGCTCCGCCGACCTGGCCGGCTCCAACCTGACCATTTGGAAGGGGTGCAAGGGGGTCGGCAAGTCGGATGCCTCCGGCAACTACCTCTATTACGGCGTGCGCGAGTTCGGCATGTCCGCCATCATGAACGGCATCGCCCTGCATGGGGGCTTCGTCCCCTACGGCGCGACCTTCCTGATGTTCTCCGAGTACGCCCGCAATGCCCTGCGCATGGCGGCCCTGATGCGGATCCCGTCGATCTTCGTCTATACGCACGACTCCATCGGCCTGGGCGAGGACGGCCCGACCCACCAGCCGGTCGAGCAGATCCCGACCCTGCGCATGATCCCCAACATGAGCGTCTGGCGCCCCTGCGACGCGGTGGAGTCTGCGGTCTCCTGGAAATTCGCCATCGAGCGCAAGGCTGGGCCCACCTGCCTGATCTTCTCCCGTCAGAACCTGGCCCACATGGCCCGGACCCCGGAGCAGGTTGCCGCCATCACCCGCGGCGGCTATGTGCTCAAGGACTGCGACGGGACCCCGGACGCCATCATCATCGCCACCGGCTCCGAGGTCGAGTTGGCGGTCAAGGCGGCTGAGGCCCTATCGGACAAGGCCATCCGCGTCGTCTCCATGCCGGCCACCGACGTCTTCGACGCCCAGGACGCCGCCTACAAGGAGTCCGTCCTGCCCAAGGCGGTCACCGCCAGGGTCGCCGTCGAGGCCGCCGTGACCGACGGCTGGTGGAAGTATGTCGGCAGCAACGGGGCCGTGGTCGGTATCGACCGCTTCGGCGAATCGGCCCCGGCCGGCGCGCTGTTCAAGGAATTTGGCTTCACCGTCGATAACGTCGTCGCCGCCGTCGAAGGCGTCCTCTAAAGACCCGCACCCAGGGGAGGCACCCGCCTCCCCCACGCCCCTCGGGGCAGATCTTTACTCACCACAATCAGGAGTCATCCATGCTCAAAGTTGGCATCAACGGTTTCGGTCGCATCGGTCGCATGGCCTTCCGCGCAATCGCCAAGGACTTCCCGAACATCCAGGTCGTCGGCATCAACGACCTGTTGGACCCCGCCTACCTGGCCTACATGCTCAAGTACGACTCGGTCCACGGCAACTTCGCCGGGGACATCGCCGTCGATGGCAACACCATGATCGTCAACGGCAATAAGATCCGCCTGACCGCCGAGCGTGACCCGGCTGCCCTGAAGTGGAACGAGGTCGGGGCCGATCTGGTCATCGAGTGCACCGGCTTCTTCCTCACCGAGGAGACCTGCCAGAAGCACATCGAGGCCGGCGCCAAGAAGGTGGTGCAGTCCGCCCCCTCCAAGGACAAGACCCCGATGTTCGTCTACGGCGTCAACCACAAGACCTACGCCGGTCAGGCCATCATCTCCGCGGCCTCCTGCACCACCAACTGCCTGGCCCCGGTGGCCAAGGTCCTGCACGACAACTGGGGCATCAAGCGCGGCCTCATGACCACGGTGCACGCCGCCACCGCCACCCAGAAGACCGTTGACGGCCCGTCCAGCAAGGACTGGCGCGGCGGCCGCGGCATCCTGGAGAACATCATCCCGTCCTCCACCGGCGCGGCCAAGGCCGTCGGCGTGGTCCTGCCCGAGCTCAACGGCAAGTTGACCGGCATGGCCTTCCGCGTGCCCACCTCCGACGTGTCCGTGGTCGACCTCACCGTCGAGCTCAGCAAGGATGCGTCCTACAAGGACATCTGTGCCGCCATGAAGGCCGCCTCCGAGTCCGGCGACCTGGCCGGGGTCCTCGCCTACACGGACGAGAAGGTGGTCTCCACCGACTTCCGCGGGCGCGGCACCCCGTCCATCTTCGACGCCGAGGCCGGCATCGCCCTGGATCCGACCTTCGTCAAGGTGGTGGCCTGGTACGACAATGAGTACGGCTACACGTGCAACATGCTGCGCATGGTCGAGCACGTCGCGAAGTAAGTCCTAGGGTGGGTTAGGCGCGCCGCAACGGTGCCGGCTATTTCGCACTGGAGCATCCGCACGCCTTAACCCACCAGAAACACCGGCAGTCGGCCACCGCTCGACTGCCGGTCCGAGTTTTCCGGAAAGCCGCCCCCCATTCGGCTCAGCGGCTTTCCCGACGGCTCGATTCACCAACCACTGGAGAGCAGCACCCATGTCCTTCACCAAGCTCACCGACCTCGACCTCAAGGGCAAGCGGGTCCTGATCCGCTCCGACCTCAACGTCCCGGTCAAGAACGGCAAGGTCACCTCCGACGCCCGCATCACCGCCTCCATGCCGACCTTCGAGCACTGCATCAAGGCCGGCGCCAAGGTCATGGTCATGTCCCACCTGGGTCGCCCCGAGGAGGGTGTCTTCTCCGAGGAGAACTCGCTCGCCCCCGTTGCCGAGGACCTGGGTGCCAAGATGGGCAAGCCGGTCCGCCTGATCCGCGACTATTTGGATCAGGCCCTGGACATCGCCGACGGCGAGCTGGTCCTCCTGGACAATGTCCGCTTCAACAAGGGCGAGGGCAAGGACAACGAGGAGCTGTCCAAGAAGTACGCCGCCCTGTGCGACGTCTTCGTCATGGACGCCTTCGGCACCGCCCACCGCGCCCAGGCGTCCACCCATGGCGCCGGCAAGTTCGCCCCGGTCGCCTGCGCCGGTCTGCTGCTGGCCGAGGAGTTGGACGCGCTGCAGAAGGCCCTGGCCAATCCCGCCCGCCCCATGGTCGCCATCGTCGGCGGCTCCAAGGTCTCCACCAAGCTCACGGTCCTCGAGGCCCTGTCCGAGAAGGTCGACCAGCTCGTGGTTGGCGGCGGCATCGCCAACACCTTCCTCGCCGCCACCGGGCACAACGTCGGCAAGTCCCTGTGTGAGCACGACCTGATCCCCACCGCCAAGGCCCTGATCGAGAAGATGGCCGCGCGCGGGGCCTCGATCCCCATCGCGGTGGACGTGGTGGTCGGTAAGAACTTCGCCGAGAACGAGCCCGCCGTCAGCAAGGACGCCAACGACGTCGCCGACGACGAAATGATCTTCGACATCGGCCCCAAGTCCGCCCAGCAACTGGCCGACATCATCAGTAAGGCGGGGACCATCGTCTGGAACGGCCCCGTCGGCGTCTTCGAGTTCGACCAGTTCGGCGAGGGGACCAAGACCGTCTCCATGGCCATTGCCAATGCGCCCGGCTTCTCGCTCGCCGGCGGCGGCGACACCATTGCGGCCATCCAGAAGTACGACATCTACGACAAGGTCTCCTATATCTCCACGGCGGGCGGCGCCTTCCTGGAGTACCTGGAGGGCAAGACCCTCCCGGCGGTGGCCATGCTCGAGGCGCGGGCCAAGGACTGATCGGAACTGGCGAGTGGGTAGGATGGGCAGAGCAATAGCGATGCCCATCATATGATGTCTGCGCCCGTCGATGGGCTTCGCTCTGCTCAGCCCGTCCTATTTGCTGAAACCTGAATCAATGCCCAGACGCACCAAGATAGTCGCGACGCTCGGCCCGGCCACGGATGACGTGCGGGTCCTCGACGCCATGATCGCCGCTGGCGTCGACGTGGTCCGTCTCAACCTGTCCCACGACACCCATGAGCGCCACCTGGCACGGGCCGAGCTGGTGCGGGAACGGGCTCGGGCTGTGGATCGCGAGGTCGGCGTCCTGATCGACCTGCAAGGCCCCAAGATCCGCATCGGGCGTTTCTGCGACGGTCCCATCCAACTCGCCGTCGGCGATGACTTCCGCATCGACGCCGCGTGCCCCTTGGACGAAGGTGACCAGTCGCGGGTGGGGACCACCTACCCCGAGCTCGCCGGGGACGTGGCCCGCGGCGACACCCTGCTATTGGACGACGGGGCCATCGAGCTCCTGGTCCAGGCCGTGGATGGATCGACCATCCATTGTATGGTGGTCGGCGGGGGCAAGCTGTCCAACAGCAAGGGCATCAACAAGAAGGGCGGCGGGCTCTCCGCCCCGGCCCTGACGGACAAGGACAGGGCCGACATCCGCTTCGCCGCCGAGATTGGTGCCGACTACGTGGCCGTCTCCTTCGTACGCAACGGGGACGACGTGCGCCTGGCCCGGGAGCTGCTTCAGGAGGCTGGCGGCCGCTGTGGCATTGTCGCCAAGGTCGAGCGTGCCGAGGCCCTGCGCGCCATCGACGACATCATCCACGCCGCCGACGCCGTCATGGTCGCCCGCGGCGACCTTGGGGTCGAGATCGGCGACGCCGAGCTGCCCGCGGTGCAAAAGCGCCTGATCAGCCGCACCCGCGACCTCAACAGCGTCGTCATCACCGCAACCCAGATGATGCAGTCCATGATCGAGAGCCCCATCCCAACCCGGGCCGAGGTCTTCGACGTGGCCAACGCGGTCCTGGACGGGACGGATGCGGTCATGCTCTCCGCGGAGTCCTCCATCGGCAAGTACCCGGCCAAGGTGGTCGAGGCCCTGGACCGCATCTGTCTCGAGGCCGAGAAGAGCGTCACCCGCTCCGGCCATCGCCTCGACTCGGTCTTCGGCCGGGTGGACGAGGCCATCGCCATGTCCGCCATGTACACCGCCAATCACCTGGGGGTGAAGGCCATCGCCGCCCTCACCGAGACGGGCTCCACTGTCAAATGGATGTCGCGCATCAGCTCCGGCATTCCCATCTATGCCCTCACCCGGGTGGTGGCAACCCGCAGGAAGGTGACGCTCTTCCGCGGCGTTTATCCGGTAAGCTTCGACGTGGCGAGCACGGACATCCACGAGGTCAACAGGGAGGTGATCGAGGAGCTGTTGCGCCACGGCACCGTGACGGAGGGCGACCTGGTGATCATCACCAAGGGAGACCGCTCCGGCGTGGAAGGCCAGACCAACATCATGAAGATCATGCGGGTCGGGGAGCACGCGCTCCTCTCCGAGGACTGATCCCGGCCCAACCCTGCAACCCTGTCCCCAACCCTGTTCCGAGAGTCGATACGAGGAGATACACCATGGCCCTGATTTCCCTGCGCCAGATGCTGGACCACGCCGCCGAGCACGGCTACGGCGTCCCCGCCTTCAACGTCAACAACCTGGAGCAGATGCGCGCCATCATGGAGGCGGCCGACGAGACGGACTCCCCGGTCATCGTTCAGGCCTCCGCCGGTGCGCGTAAGTATGCCGGCGCCCCCTTCCTGCGCCACCTGATTCTGGCCGCCATCGAGGAGTTCCCGCACATCCCGGTGTGCATGCACCAGGACCACGGCACCTCCCCTGCCGTGTGCCAGCGCTCCATCCAGCTCGGCTTCAGCTCCGTGATGATGGACGGGTCACTGGGCGAAGACGGCAAGACCCCGACCTCCTACGAGTACAATGTGGACGTCACCCGCCGGGTGGTCGAGATGTCCCACGCCTGCGGCGTTTCCGTCGAGGGCGAGCTGGGCTGCCTGGGGTCGCTGGAGACCGGGCAGGCCGGCGAAGAGGACGGTATCGGCGCCGAGGGGACCCTGGACCACAGCCAGCTCCTCACCGATCCGGAGGAGGCCGCAGATTTCGTCAAGAAGACCGGTGTAGATGCCCTGGCCATCGCCATCGGCACCTCCCACGGGGCCTACAAGTTCACCCGTCCGCCCACCGGCGACATCCTGGCCATCGAGCGCGTGAAGGAGATCCATGCCCGGATCCCCAGCACCCATCTGGTGATGCACGGCTCCTCTTCGGTGCCGCAGGACTGGCTCGCCATCATCAATCAGTACGGCGGTGCCATGGGCGAGACCTACGGCGTGCCCGTGTCGGAGATCGTCGAGGGCATCAAGCACGGGGTGCGTAAGGTCAATATCGATACGGATCTCCGTATGTCCTCCACGGGTGCCATCCGCAAGTTCCTGGCCGAGAATCCCAAGGAATTCGACCCCCGCAAGTACTTCGCGGTCGCCACCAAAGCGATGAAGGGCATCTGCAAGGACCGCTATGAGGCCTTCGGCACCGCCGGCAACGCGAGCAAGATCAAGGCCCTGTCCCTGGAGGCCATGACCGCCCGCTACGCCAAGGGCGAGCTGGACCCCAAGGTCAACTGATCCTGGGCGACTAGTCCGCAAAGCGAAAAGGGCGCCGGTCGGCGCCCTTTTTTTTGTCCGTCGTAGGGACCGCGCTCCACAGGTCGGCCGAGTGGTTACCACAGCACCGACGCGTTGATCCTGCGTGACGGGCCCGAGGTCCTTCAGCGGATCGTCTTCAAGAACTGCTCGGACGACACCCGCGCGATCATCGAGTTTGTCGCGACCGACCGCGCCGACCAGTTTCTCCGCGCCCGGGCTCACTAAAGCACCGGGTGCCACGCCCCGCAAGAAAGGCGCCGGCCTCAGCGGGCGTTTCTCCATCCCACGCCGCCTGGCCGCGACCCCTGATGCGACGGACTTTGTCAAGAAGACCGGTGTGGATGCGCTCGCGGTTGCCATCGGCACCTCCCACGGAGCCTACAAGTTCACCCGTCCGCCCACTGGCGACATCCTGGCCATTCAGCGCATCAAGAAGATCAACGCCCGCATCCCCAACACCCACCTGGTGATGCACGGCTCTTCCTCGGTCCCCCAGGACTGGTTGGCCATCATCGACCAGTATCGCGGCGCCATGGGCGAGACCTACGGCGTGCCGGTCGAGGAGATCGTCGAGGGCATCAAGCACGGCGTGCGCGAGTGCGCAAGGTCAACATCGACACCGACCTGCGTATGGCCTCCACCGGAGCCATCCGCAAGTTCCTTGCCGAGAACCCCAAGGAGCTCGACCCGCGCAAGTACATCGCCGTCGCCACCAAGGCCATGAAGGGCATCTGCAAGGCCCGCTACGAGGCCTTCGGCACCGCCGGCAACGCGAGCAAGATCAACGCCCTGTCCCTGGAAGCCATGACCGCCCGCTACGCCAAGGGCGAGCTGGACCCCAAGGTCAACTGAGCCTTTTCGGCTGACGCTGGCAAATGAAAGGGCGCCGACCGGCGCCCTTTCTCATTATTCCGATCACTGGCTTCCCTGATCCGCCATCAGGCCGTTTCGATCATGTTGCCAACGTGCCGGTAGAGAAGCTCGATGCCTTCCGTCTGGGCTGCCCTGTCCAGAGCCCCCAGGTCCATGGGGGCCTCATACCGGAACTGCACGCCGTAGTCGGTCAGGTCCTCAAGGCTCTGAAAGGGTGCGACCCCAGCCGGATCGATGTCCGCGACCAGTTGGAGCAAGAGGCGCAGATCATGGGTGCGGGGGAAGGCGACACCCAGAAGACTCAGCCAGGCCTTGAGCAGCTTCTCTACCGCCTGTTGGCAATGAAAGCCGAAGATCGTGTCGGCAAACCGGCCCGGGTCGGACATGTTGCGGACGGCCTGGACATCCGCCGCCGCCATGTCCAGCATCAACCTCGCGTGCTTAGGGTCTTTCATAGGCAGTAACCCCCTCGCGCAGGGATCGCGCAATCACATGGTTCGGGGAGTCACGCCAGGCATCCACCTCGGCGGGCGTATAGAGCAATACGTCCACCGGGATGCGCACCCAGCCCAGGGCGCGCCGTATTCGCTTCAAGGCGTCTTGCCGACTGTGCTCAGCCGTGAAGGAAGCGCCCGCGACCACCAGTAGGTCCAGGTCCGACCCCGGCCGTTCGTCCCCCCGGGCCCGGGACCCGAACAGGACGATGCGCTCTGGTTCGACGGCCGCGACTGTGGCAGCGACGATCTCGCGGACAATGGGGTTCAGTTCGGCCATGCCGGGGCTCCTGAGGTGTGAGTGATGCCGTCTAGTATGGCGGGCGGGCGAGGGCCCTGGGTCTCCCTGGGTCGTCGGCCCGTCGGCACAGGTCAGCGAATCCGGCCACCGCGAGGCGACCCTGCTTGATGCGGTCGTTCTCCGGGTCGAGGCGACCGAAGGTGCAGGCGGTGAAGGTGGTGGGCGTGCGGCGGGGGTCGATCTCGGGCAGACCGGGGATGATGGTCCCCACTTCGTTCGGGTCTCGATCCAGCATATCCGCCGGGCGATCCCGCAGCAGGGGGCCCACCCCGAATACCCGGTGGGCGGCCCGGAACAGGCTCCGCTGCCGGTCGTGCTTGGCCACATCGCCGGTCACGATGTCGTGGCCGATCCAGCAGGCGTTATCGGTGGGCACTTGGCCGGCTTGGAGCGCCACCAGGATGTCGTGGGCGCGGGCCGGGTCGAACTCGGCGTGGCTCGGACTGGGCCCGATGGGGATCAGGTCCACCTGACAGTTGGCCGCATCGGCAATCTCCTTGGCATCGGCCTCCAACACAATGCAGCCGGCCTTGAGCCGGCGCCCCAGGGCCAGGCCCAGGTGCTTGGCAAAGTCCGTGTTGAAGGCATTGATGCCACCGTGCTTCGGGCCCCAGGCGTTGCTGATCAGATACAGGGCGTCCACGCGATCTTTGTTCCCGCGGCTGTTGGTATGCGGCGGATCATAACCGATCAGGTCTTGACCAAGGGAGCAAGGCACCTGGGACCTCATCGACCCGAAACGGGCGCCGGGTCGAAGCGCCCAGAAGGCGTTGCCGCCTGCCGCAAGGGCGCAGGGGCCCGCGGCTTCCTGCACCGCCTATGCGGATACCCTCGGCGGTCCCCTTGCCGATGCCGGCCACGGCGGCCAGGTGTTCCGCCGGGGCGACGGTCACGGCCGCGATGGTGCCGAACCGATCCAGCAGGCGCTTCGGTCTGGTGACACCGCTCTGCGGTGTCACCCATGATTCGGCGCTCCGCGCCCGGCCGTGACGCAGAGCGCCTTCGGGGGCGTAACACCGCTGAGCGGTGTTACGAGGCAAGGGTTGGGCGCCGGCCGCTGGCCGGACGCCTCGACCGCCGTCACCCTACCCTAATCGGGCAAGGTGGAAGCGGTGCACAATCTGCACAAGGATGACTTCCTGACCACGATGCACCGCACCGGGAGCTGGGTCCTCAAGGTCTGCGGCTCCGAGCATGGCATCCCCCACTACCACCTGCTGACACCCAGCGGACGGGCCGTCGTCTCGATCACCGACGGCACCATCCTAGCCGGCGCTGCCCCAGGAAAGGCACTGTCCGAGGCCCAAGCTTGGTCTACCAAGCATTCAGCAGAACTGCTCGCCGAGTGGCGCAGGCTCAATCCAACCCTGTGAGGTCCCCGATGTTGACCGTTCTAGCGGCCAAGGCAGTTCCCCCGGCAACCATCGAGGTCGCCTTGTCCGACGGTCGGGCTCTGACCCTGGATGCCGCCGGACTCGTATCGTCCCCGGGCTACGAGTCCCTGGCCGAGCCCGACCGGTTCGCAGACATCGCCGTCGCCGACTGGGGCCACGGCGTTGAATGGCCCGCCGTCGATCAGGGGCTCACAGTCGAGACCCTGGTACGGCTCGCCCGGGAGCAGGCCGGCACCGCCTTCCCCACCACCGACTTCAATGCCTGGATGGCGCGTCACGGGCTGTCCCTGACCGCCGCCGCCCAGGCGCTCGGCCTGTCCCGACGCACCTTCGTCTACTACCACACCGGCCAGAAGCCCATCCCGATCTACATCGGTCTGGCCTGCGAGGGCTGGGAGGCACGCCGCCACCGCGCGGTGCCCTAGGGTGACACGGAACCACCAGGCCCTGGCACACAGCGCACCCCCGCGACGAACAGGCCCTGGCCGCCGCCCTTGCCCCTCGCCCAAGGGGCTCCTATCATGCCGCATGAATTCACTGATCTCACGGAGGCACCCATGCTCAAGATGGTAGGCGCCAGCGGCCAGCTTTCCCTGGGCAAGCAATACGCTGGCCGCTACTTCGAGGTCGAAACCCAGCCGGACGGCGGCATCCTCCTCAGACCCATGCGCGTCACCCCCGAGGCCGAGGCCTGGCTCCATACGCCGGAGATGCGCGAGCGCCTGGCCCAGGCCGAGGAATGGATGGCCGCGAACCCGCCGCGGGAGACCGACCTGGACGAGCTGGCCGCCAAGCTGGAAGCCAGGGGATGACCGCGAAGGTCCTCCTGGACCTGAACCTGCCCGCCTTCCAGGACGACCTGCTCGCACTGGAACCCAACGAGGTGAGGCTTATCCTCAAGACCCTGCGCAAACTACGGACGCTCGACTGGATCGCGGTCTACCGAGACCCCGGGCTCAAGTGGGAGTAGATCAAGGGCGCACAGGGCAAGTTCACCGTCCGTCTGCCTCGCAGCAGCCGCGCCCTTGTCCAGCGGAACGACGACCACGTCCGCTTCATCGCCCTGCACACCGACCACGCTGGGGCCGATGGCAAGAAATGACCCCTGGCCGGTTGCCCGGACAGGGCGGCACGGTGCCAATCGGCAGCGCGAACCTCGCGCCTCCTAGCCCCTCGGCCGGTATTGGCCGAGCGACCCGACCAGGCCGATCGGTCGACCATCCCGGGCCACCCTCTCCGAGAGCCCATCGGGAACCATAAGCACCGCTTTGGCCCGATCAGCTCA
>Ga0209398_1000537_pt1 | contig 23150 bp, 20 predicted proteins | sample AshMeaBigSpring_FD_184125 | JGI IMG/M metagenome (GOLD analysis project Ga0209398, IMG submission 184125) | Groundwater microbial communities from Big Spring, Nevada to study Microbial Dark Matter (Phase II) - Ash Meadows Big Spring (SPAdes)... | ecosystem: Environmental > Aquatic > Deep... | reverse complement strand
GGGCGGCCCGGTTCGTCGCGCGCCTCAACCGTAAGCGCATGCTACGCCTTTCGGCGCGCTCCTGCCGGTTCCGCTCCGCCCCGCGCGATGCCGATCCGCAAGCCTGTGAGAAGGTCTAGGCCTCGAACTCGGTGGCGCGGAGCTTGCGCGCGAGCTTGTCGAGCACGCCGTTGACGACCTTCGGCTCGTCGGCGTCGAAAAACGCCTTGGCGACCTCGACGTACTCCGAGATGACGACGCGGCCAGGCACGTCGGCCCGCTCCATCAGCTCGAAGGTGCCGGCGCGCAGCATGGCGCGCAGGATGGAATCGATGCGCTCGAGCCGCCAGCCGGCCGCGAGCTGCTGATCGACGAGCGGGTCGATGTCGCGCTGGCGGCGCACGACGCCGCGCAGAAGCTCGGCGAAGAACGTCGGGTCGGCGCCGGCGATCGGATCGCCGCGGTCGGCGGCCGGGAACCGGTGGATCGTGAACTGCGCGACGACGGCATTGCCGTCGGTCCCGGCGAGGTCCATCTGGTAGAGGCCCTGGACGGCGGCGACGCGCGCGGCGCTGCGGGCACGCTTGGCGGCCTTGGCGGCGGCGGCGCTCATGGGCCGCCCCCCGCGAGTTCGCGTCCGATCTCGATCAGGCGGAGGCAGGCGCGCGCCGCATCGCCGCCCTTGCCGGCACGGCCGCCCTCGGCGCGGGCCATCGCCTGCGCCTCGGTGTCGACGGTGAGGATGCCGTTGCCGACCGGGATGACGTGCCGGGTCGCGACCTCCATCAGCCAGTGGTTGGCATTGTTGACGACGATGTCGTAGTGCGAGGTCTCGCCGCGGATCACGCAGCCGAGCGCGACGACGCCATCGAAGCGACCACCGCTGGCGTCGGCCGGGATTACGCCCTGCCTCACGGCCGCAGCCAGCGCCTGCGGGATCTCGAGGGCGCCCGGCACTCTGATGCGCTCGAACGTCGCGCCGCTTGCCGCAAGCTCCGCCGCAGCGCCGGCGAAGAGCGCGTCGGCGATGGCCGCGTAGTAGCGCGCCTCGATGATCAGCACGCGCGCGGCGATGCGCACCGGCTCAGGCAGACCCGTCGCCGACGATGGGTTGCGGGCGACCATGGGCTATTCGATCCGCCGCGTGTCGACGAGCTTGAGCCCGTAGCCCTCGAGGCCGACATAGACCGAGGCGGGCGAGTTGGTCAGCAGCACCATCTCGGTGATGCCGAGCTCGCGCAGGATCTGCGCGCCGACGCCAATCTCGACCCGGCGGCGGTCGGCGCCCGCGGGCTTGCCCTTGTTCGGCTTCGCCGTGCCGGCGATCCAGCTCGAGACGGACTTGGGCCTCAGATCCCGGATCAGCACGACGACGCCGCGCCCCTCCGCCGCGATCGCCGCCATCGATTTGTGGATGAGCGAGCCCTCGGCGCCCCCGGTACCGATGCCGAGCACGTCGCCGAGCAGGTTGACGGCATGCACGCGCACGAGCACGGGTCCGGGCGCCGAGAGGTCGCCCTTGACCAGAGCGAGGTGCTCGGCCGGCTCGACGGTCGTCTCGAACACGTGCAGATCGAAGGTGCCGGCCGTGACCGAACAGACCCGGCGCTTGGCGGTCTCCTTGACGATCCGGTCGTTTGTCAGGCGGAACGCGATCAGGTCCTCGATCGTGCCGATCTTGAGGCCGTGGCGCTGCGCGAACGGCACGAGGTCCGGCACCCGCGCCATGCTGCCGTCGTCGTTCATGATCTCGCAGATGACCGCGGCCGGGTAGAGCCCGGCGAGCCGGGTGAGGTCGATCGAGGCCTCGGTGTGGCCGGCGCGGACGAGCACACCGCCTTCGCGCGCGATGAGCGGGAACACGTGGCCCGGCGAGACGATGTCGTGGTGGTCCTTGGTCGGGTCGATGGCGGTCGCCACAGTGCGGGCGCGGTCGTGGGCCGAGATGCCGGTCGAGATGCCTTCCCGCGCCTCGATCGAGACGGTGAAGGCGGTGCCCGTGCGCGAGGCGTTGCGGCGGGCCTGCGGCTCGAGCCGGAGCTGGTGGGCGCGAGCTTCGGTCAGCGACAGGCAGATGAGGCCGCGGCCGTGCTTGGCCATGAAGTTGATCGCATCCGGCGTCGCCATCTGCGCCGGGATGATGAGGTCGCCTTCGTTCTCGCGGTCCTCCGCATCGACCAGGATGACCATGCGGCCGTTGCGCAGATCGTCGATGATCTCCGCCGTCGGCGAGAGGAAGCCGTGGCCTTCCTTGTAGGTCGCTGTGCTCAGCCCTTTGGTCGTCACCGGCGATACTCCAGCAGCCGCGCAACATGGCGCGCGATGAGGTCGACTTCGATATTGACGGATTGCCCGGCGGTTCTCGCGCCCCATGTCGTCACAGTCAAGGTATGGGGGATGACGTTGACGCCGAAGCGGTTGCCCGTGACCTCGTTGACGGTCAGCGAGATCCCGTCGAGCGCGATCGAGCCCTTCGGCGCGATGAAGGCGGCGAGCGGCGGCGGCGCCTCGATGAGGAAGCGCTGGCTCTCGCCGTCGGCGCCGACCGAGACGATGCTGCCGACCCCGTCGACGTGGCCCGCGACGATGTGCCCGCCGAGCTCGTCGCCGGCCCGCAGCGACCGCTCGAGGTTGATCCTCGTGCCGGCCCGCCAGCCGCCGAGCGTGGTCTTCGACAGCGTCTCGTTGGAGACGTCGACCGCGAACACCGAGCCGGCGCCGTCCGAGCGGATGCCGGTGGCGGTCAGGCACACCCCGTCGCAGGCGATCGAGGCGCCGAGCTGGATCGAGGAGGGGTGATAGCTCGCGCGGATCGAGAACCGCCCGCCCTCGCGCGCGACCACCTCGCCGATGTCGGTGATGATGCCGGTGAACATTCATTCGCTCCTGCGCCGGAAGGATAGCATGATGTCGGGCCCGAGGCGCGCCTCGCCCTGACGCTGCCAGCGGTCGGGGTTGGCGAGCAGGCCGAGCCCGCGCCCGCCGATCGGCGGCTGCCCGCGGTCGGTCCCGATCGTCACGGGCGCGCGCATCACGATCAGCTCGTCGATCAGGTCGGCGTCATAGAGCGCGCCGATCAGCGTCGGGCCGCCCTCGACCAGCACGCGGGTGATGCCGCGCTGGGCGAGCGCACGCATGGCGTGGCGGAGGTCGACCCGGCCCCAGCCGCCGGGATCGGTGTCGACCGCGATCACCTCGACGGCGGCAGGGAGCGCCGGGGCGGGCTCCTGGGCGGCGCGGCTCGCATCGATGATGAGCCAGACCGGGACGCGGCCGGCGGTGCGGGCGAGCTTCGACGACGGCTGCAGGCGCAGCCGTGAGCCGATCACCACGCGGACCGGCGAGCGGTGCTCGAGGCCGGGGAGGCGGCAGGTGAGCTCGGGATCGTCGGCGGCGGCCGTGCCCGAGCCGACCATGATCGCATCGGCCTCGGCGCGGAGCAGATGCGCGCGCTCGCGCGCCTTCTCTCCCGTGACCCAGAGCGGCTGGCCGGCGCGGCCGAGCGGGACCAGGCCATTGGCATCGACAGCAACCTTCACCTGGATGAAGGGGCGATTGCGGGTGACGCGCAGGATGTGGCCGAGCGCGACCCACCGGGCGGCCTCCGCCTCGAGCCCGACCTCGACCGCGATGCCGGCGGCGCGCATGCGCTTGAAGCCGCGGCCCGAGACGCGCATGTCGGGATCGGCCAGTGCCGCGACGAGCCGCCCGATCCCGGCGGCGATCACGGCGTCGGCGCAGGGCGGAGTGCGGCCGACGTGGGCGCAGGGCTCGAGCGTGACATAGAGCGTCGCCCCGCGCGCGCCAGCCCCTGCCTTCCCCAGCGCCTCCGTCTCCGCGTGCGGCCGACCGCCCGGCTGCGTGCGGCCCTCGGCGATGATCCGACCCGTGGCGCCGTCCGCGACCACTGCGCCGACCGACGGGTTGGGCGCGGTCGTGCCGAGGCCGAGCCGCGCGAGCTCGAGGGCCCGGCGCATCAGCTGCAGATCGCGCTCACCGCTCGTCTCCGTCACGCGCCTTGCCCGGGATCAGTGCTTCTTCGCCGCCGCCGGCATAGCACGCCCGCCGGGTACGGTCGCGGTGTCCGGCTCGTCGCCGTCGCGGGCAATCTCGCTCAGGATCTCCTGGAAGTCCGCCGCCTCGCGGAAATCTCGGTAAACGGACGCGAAGCGCACGTAGGCCACCGGATCGAGCCCCTTCAGCGCCTCGATCACGAGGCCGCCGATGGTGCGCGAGGTGATCTCCGTCTCGCCCATGCTCTCGAGCTGGCGGACGATGCCCGAGACCATCCGCTCGATGCGCTCGGTCTCGACCGGACGCTTGCGGAGCGCGATCTGGACGGAGCGCAGCAGCTTCTCGCGCTCGAACGGCACCTTGCGGCCCGAGGCCTTGACGACGACGAGCTCGCGCAGTTGCACCCGCTCGAAGGTCGTGAAGCGGCCGCCGCAGTCCGGGCACACGCGGCGCCGGCGGATCGCCGCGTTCTCCTCGGTCGGGCGACTGTCCTTCACCTGGCTGTTGTCGCCCGAGCAGTAGGGGCAGCGCATGTCCGGTCACTCCGCGACGGGCCGACTCGCGGCCGCGCGGATCTCATAGCGCATTCGGCGGCTCGAGGCAGCGGCGCGCGTCGCGAGCCTGCGCCGGGCACGGAAAAGGATCGGCAGAACGAGGATTGGCGGGCGCCTCGCTCTGCCGATATCAGCCCGAGGTGGTCGACAGAGCATCGCGGACGACGCCTGCGCGGGGTTTGCAAGCCGAGCGCCCTGCGACCGATGCCGCTGCGGCCGCGCACGATGATGGTCCTGTTACGCACCGGACCTCGCGCGCGACACGCCACCTTGGGTGGTTGACCGAGCCACGCGGGAAGTCGCCCGGTCGGAGTCACAACGCGAGCCTCGGCGATTTATTCCGGCCGGCGATTGCCGATCGTTGCGGAAACCGCATATCAGGCGCGCCGGCCCGCAGTCTGGGCTCACTGATAGATCGGAAAACGGCGGCAGAGGGCGGTCGCCTGCTCCTTGACGCGGTTCTCGATCTGGGCGTCGCCGGCGTCCCCGTTCTTGGCGAGCCCGTCCAGCACCTCGATGATCATGCGGCCGACCTCGCGGAACTCCGCCGCGCCGAACCCGCGCGTCGTCCCGGCCGGGGTGCCGAGGCGAATGCCCGAGGTGATGAACGGCTTCTGCGGGTCGAACGGCACGCCGTTCTTGTTGCAGGTGATATGGGCGCGGCCGAGCGCGATCTCGGAGGCCTTGCCGGTCAGCTTCTTCGGCCTCAGGTCCACGAGCAGCAGGTGGTTATCGGTGCCACCGGTCACGATGTCGAAGCCGCCAGACTTGATGGTCTCGGCCAGCACCTGGGCATTGCGCACGACGCTCTGCGCATACTCCTTGAACTCGGGGCGCAGCGCCTCGCCGAACGCCACCGCCTTGGCGGCGATGATGTGCATCAGCGGCCCGCCCTGCATGCCGGGGAACACCGCCGAGTTGATCCTCCTGGCGATCTCCTCGTCGTTGCTGAGGATGAGACCGCCGCGGGGCCCGCGCAGCGACTTGTGGGTCGTCGACGTCACGACGTGCGCATGCGGCACGGGCGAGGCATGCGCGCCGCCCGCGACGAGGCCGGCGATGTGCGCCATGTCGACCATCAGGTAGGCGCCGATGCCGTCGGCGACCTTGCGGAACTGCGCCCAGTCCCACGCCCGCGCATAGGCCGTGCCGCCGGCGATGATCAGCTTCGGCCGCGCCTTCCTCGCGATCTCCTCGACCGCGTCCATGTCGATGCGCTGGGTGTCGGGCCGGACGCCGTAGGGCACGACCTTGAACCACTTGCCGCTCATGTTGACCGGCGAGCCGTGGGTGAGGTGGCCGCCGGAGTTGAGGTCGAGCCCCATGAACGTGTCGCCGGGATTGAGCAGTGCGAGGAACACGGCCTGGTTCATCTGGCTGCCGGAGCTCGGCTGGACATTGGCAAATTTGCAGTCGAAGAGCCGCTTGGCCCGCTCGATGGCGAGCGTCTCGGCCTCGTCGACGAACTGGCAGCCGCCGTAGTAGCGCTTGCCGGGATAGCCCTCGGCGTACTTGTTGGTGAGCACCGAGCCCGCCGCCTCCAGCACCGCGCGCGAGACGATGTTCTCGGACGCGATGAGCTCGATCTCGTCCTGCTGGCGGCGCTGCTCGCGCCGGATCGCGCCGAATAGCTCGGGGTCACGGCTGGCCAGCGTCTCGCTGAAGAATGCGCTCGTCGCGGCGGCGGGGCGGGCGGACATGGGCGGCTCCTGTCGTCGGCTCGATGCCAAGCGTGCGGCTGCGCTTAGCGCATAATCCACTTGATGTGGCTCCGCGCATCCCCCTCCCCTTGATGGGGAGGGGTTAGGGGTGGGGTGGGACCGGGGTGAAAACCGAGCGAGATGCGTTGGTATGACCACCTCGCCCCCCACCCCCGACCCCTCCCCGCGATGGGGGAGGGGAGGCACACCGGCCACGATTCAACGCCCATGGAAAGTGCTCTAGCACGTGCAACATGGAGCCGCCAAGGCGGGCGCGGCAGTCTTGCCGGGGGTAGCTGGAAGAGCCTACTGCGCGGCCTGCTGCAGCGGCATCGACATCGGACACTCCGCCCACAGCGCGACGAGCGCGGCGGTGAGCGCGTCCATGTCGGCATCGGTGTGGAACGGAGTCGGGGTCAGGCGCAGCCGCTCGGTCCGCCTCGGCACCGTCGGATAGTTGATCGGCTGCACGTAGATGCCGTGGCGCTCGAGCAGCGCGTCGGTCACCATCTTGCAATGCACCGGGTCGCCGACCTTGACCGGCACGATGTGGCTCGGGTTCGCCATCACCGGCAGCCCGGCCGATGCGAGCTTGGCCTTGAGGGTCGCCGCGCGCTCCTGGTGGCGGGCGCGCTCGACCTGCGAGGCCCTGAGGTGGCGGATGCTGGCGATGGCCCCGGCGGCGGCGACCGGCGCGAGCGAGGTCGAGAAGATGAACCCTGGCGCGTAGCTGCGGATCGCGTCGCAGGCCTCGGCCGAGGCGGCGATATAGCCGCCCATGACGCCGAAGCCCTTGGCGAGCGTGCCATTGATGAAATCGATCCGGCCCATCACGCCGCAGCGCTCGGCGATGCCTCCGCCGCGCGGCCCGTAGAGCCCGACCGCGTGCACCTCGTCGAGGTAGGTGAGCGTATCGTAGCGCTCGGCGAGGTCGCAGACGGCCGCGATATCGGAGATCGCGCCGTCCATCGAGTAGACGCTCTCGAACGCGATCAGCTTCGGCGCGTTGGCGGGCGCCGAGCGCAGCTTCGCCTCGAGGTCGGCGAGGTCGTTGTGGCGGAAGACGTGCTTCGCGCAACCGCCGCGGCGGATGCCCTCGATCATCGAGGCGTGGTTCTTCTCGTCCGAGAAGATGATGAGGCCGGGCAGCAGTCGCTGCAGGGTGGAGAGCGTCGCATCGTTGGCGACGTAGGCGGAGGTGAAGACCAGCGCCGCCTCCTTGCCGTGCAGGTCCGCGAGCTCGGCCTCGAGCTCGACGTGGTAGTGCGTCGTGCCCGAGATGTTGCGTGTGCCGCCCGATCCCGCGCCGACCGCGTCGATGGCATCGTGCATGGCGGCGAGCACGGCCGGGTGCTGGCCCATGCCGAGATAGTCGTTCGAGCACCAAACGGTGACCGGCCGCTCGGTCGCGCCCCTCGTCCATACGGCGGTGGGAAACGCACCGCGCGTGCGCCGCAAGTCCGCGAATACGCGGTAACGGCCCTCGTGCCGCAGCCGGGAGAGTGCCTCGGAGAACAGCCCCTGATCGCTCATGCGCCTCGACTCGACGATTGCTTGCGCCCGGACGGCGGCCGCCAGTGCCGCGCCGATCGACAGGTTAGCCCAATGCCAGGGGTCACGCGACTGTGTCGAATTGACCGCCGGCCAGGGCCCATGGATCAGCCGGCCGGCGGCAGAACGAACGGCGTGGCCCGACCTTACTAAAGCGACCGGCGCTCGACGATGTCCTTGCGCAGCGGCACCAGGATCGCGACCAGCTCCTTCTGCTCCTGGGCCGGCACCTTGTACTTCTTCAGCGTCCTGGCGAGGTCCTCGACGAGGGCATTGAAGTGGCTGTCGGCGATGCCGAGGCCGCGGTGGCTCGATTTCATGTCGCGGCCGGTATAGGTGCACGGGCCACCGGTGCCGGCGCAGATCTGCTCGACGAGCAGCCGCTTCAGCCGCGGGATGTCGGTCTTGGCGAAGAACCTGTTGATGCGCTTGTCGGCGGCGACGTTGCCGACGAAATCGTCGACCACGGCGGTGATTGCCGGCATGCCGCCGAGGCGCTTGTAGAGCGACGTCTTGGCCGGCGTGAAGATCGTCGCCGAGGCGGCTGTACCGACGAGCGCCAAGGCCAAGGCGGCCGCGATGAGGCGTTTGCCCATGAGTAGGTCTCCGATCGTTGGGATTGTCCTCCCGGTTTCTCCCGCGTGAGCGACCGGCGCCTGAGGACGCCGGCCGCCCGCCACGGTGCGGGGAGCACGTGAGCAGTGTGCTCACGTGGTCAGCTACGGGTCCGGATGCAGTGGGTTTCGACACCGCCTTCACATCCGCGTGAGACGCGCGGGTCGCGGAATTAGTTCGATTTCCATTCGCGGGCCAGCACGGAGCGGTCGATGCGTTCGACCGACGGCACGCCGAGCAGCGCCAGGGTGTTGTCGAGTTCGGTGCGCAGCATCTCGATGACGCGTGCAGCGCCGCTCGGCCCCTCGGCGGCGAGGCCGTAGATGAATGCACGGCCGATCATCACCGCGCTCGCGCCGAGCGCCCGCGCTCTGATGATGTCGGCGCCGCGGCGCACGCCGCCATCCAGCAGCACCGGGATGCGCCCGGCGACGGCCTCGACCACCTCCGGCAGCACCGCGATCGGCGAGGGCACCGCGTCGAGCTGGCGGCCGCCGTGGTTAGAGACGGAGATGCCGTCGGCCCCGTTCGCGATGGCGAGCCGCGCATCGTCGCCGGTCAGGATGCCCTTCACGACGACCGGGCCGCCGAAGATCGACTTGAGCCACGCGATGTCCTTCCAGGTCACCGACGGATCGAACTGCTCGGCGATGAACCTCGCGAGGTTGAGGAACCCGCCCTCGGCGCCGGTCTTGTAGTTGGCGAAGGTCAGCGGCTTGCCGCGGAGGCAGTGATAGAGCCAGCCGGGCCTGGTCAGCATTTCGAGCGCGTTCGCGGCCGTGATGCGCGGCGGGATCATGAAGCCGTTGCGGGCATCGCGCTCGCGCCGGCCGTGGGCGGCGAGATCGACGGTGACGATCAGCACGGAGCACCCGGCAGCCTTGGCGCGCTCGACGAGCGAGCGCGTCAGGCCGCGGTCCTTGAGCACGTAGAGCTGGAACCAGAACGCCTTTCCGGTCGCCGCCCGCACCTCCTCGATGCTGTGGCCGGCATTGTTCGAGAGGCAGTAGGGGATGCCGGCGGCGGCAGCGGCGCGGGCCGCGTGGATCTCGCCCTCCGGGCAGAACATCGAGGTCAGCCCGACCGGCGCAAGGACGAGGGGGAGCGCGATCGGCTCGCCAAAGAGCGTCATGGCGAGCTCGCGGCGGGCGACGTCGACCATCACCCGCGGGCGTAGTGTGAGGCTCGCGAGATCGGCGGTGTTGGCGGCGAGCGTCACCTCGTCGGAGGCGCCGCCGTCGAGGAAGTCGAACACGACCTTGGGCAGCTTGCGGCGCGCCTTCAGGCGCAGGTCCGCGACGTTGACGGCTGGCATACGGGGCTCCCGCGCGACGTTGAAGCGTTGATCAATTCCTCGGTGCAATCGGGCTCGAGGGCAACCCTTCGGCACCGCTCTGGCGGACGCCGAGCCATGCGCGCGGCGCATCCCCTGGCTTGCACGCCCGATCGAGGCCGCGCCACTGGCCTCGCAGAGCCAACCGCGCTATGTGATGCGCCAAATTCCAGCCGATCCGAGGGGAGACACATGTCAGAGAAGCTTGAGGACATCGCCCAGGCGATGGTCGCCGCCGGCAAAGGCATCCTCGCCGCCGACGAGAGCACCGACACCATCAAGAAGCGGTTCGACGGCATCAAGGTCGAGAACACGGCCGACAATCGCCGCGACTACCGCGAGATGCTGTTCCGTGCGAGCGAGGCGATGAAGAGCCACGTCTCGGGCGTGATCCTGTTCGACGAGACCCTTCGCCAGAAGGCGAAGGACGGGACGCCGCTCATCGACATCATCCGCAAGTCGGGCGCGGTTGCCGGCATCAAGGTCGACACCGGCGCGAAAGCGCTCGCCGGCTCCAGGATCGAGAAGATCACCGAGGGCCTCGACGGACTGAGAAAACGCCTCGAGGAGTACCACGGGCTCGGCGCCCGCTTCGCCAAGTGGCGCGCGGTCATCACGATCGCCGACGGTGCGCCGACCTGGAACTGCATCAAGGCCAACGCGCACGCGCTCGCCCGCTATGCCGCGCTCTGTCAGGAGGCGCGGATCGTGCCGATCGTCGAGCCCGAGGTGATGATGGACGGCGAACATTCGACGCACGACATCCGCCGCTGCTTCGAGGTGACCGAGTGGGCGCTGAAGGCGCAGTTCGCCGAACTCTACGATGCCGGCGTGAAGCTCGAAGGCATCGTGCTCAAGCCGAACATGGTGATCGCCGGCCAGAAATGCCCCAAGCAGGCGAGCGCGGCCGAGGTCGCCGAGCTCACGCTCCGGTGCCTCAGGTCCGCAGTGCCTTCGGCGGTGCCCGGCATCGCGTTCCTATCCGGCGGCCAGTCGGACGAGCAGGCGACCGAGAACCTCTCGCTGATGAATGCCGCGGGGCCGCTGCCCTGGAAGCTCACGTTTTCCTACGGCCGCGCGCTGCAGGCTGCCGCCCTCAAGGCGTGGGGCGGCAAGGCGGGGAACGTCGCCGCCGCCCAGCGCGCGTTCTCGCACCGGGCACGGATGAACGGCCTCGCCGCCACCGGCAAGTGGACCAAGGCCCTCGAGAAGGCGGCGTAGGCGATCGGTGTCGCGGTGCCGGGCCGAAGGCCAGGCACCGCTGTCGCCACATCGATCGGCGCCCTAATTGTGCTTGCCCTCGACAGTGACCACGGCGCGGCCCCTGAGGTTGAAGCCCGACTGGTAGGTCAGCACGATGTTCTTGATCGCGCGCAGCTTGAACTTCTCGGTGTTGAGCTTGAGCTCGCCGGTCTCGCTGCCCGCCTCAACCACGCGGCGAACCTGCAGGTGGTCCTCCTCGTTGTTCCCGTAGACGACCTTCACGTCGTAGAAATTCACGCGGTTCTTGGCGACCTTGATGTTGACCGCGGTGAACAACCCACCGGCGCGGCCGACCTCGACCACGTCCTGATCCTTGCGCAGCACCTTCACCGTGTGCGAGCCGAGCCGCTCCCAGCGTCCGCCGCGGGAGGCGATGTATTTGGCGCCGGGGTTCGGACGCTGCGAGGTGATGGCCTCGCCGACCGCCTTGGCGAGCTCGAGCGAGCGGCCGTCGTAGGCGTCGATCAGGCAGACCGGATCGCAGCCGCATTTGTTGCGGAGCGCGAGCCAGTAGGTCTGCTCGTCGCGGGCGGCCTCCTTGCCTTCCTGGGTCTTCAGCGCGTTGCGCCAGCGCGTGTAGAGCTTGTCGACCTGGTCGTCGAGGCTCGAGAGGTCTTTCTCGGCGCAGATTGTCCGCTCCGGACATTTCTTGGCGTTCGCCGCCTTGCAGTTGAAGCTCGCAGCCGTCGTCTCGCCCGCGGCGACCAGCGCCAGCCCGGCTGCCGCAGCGGCCGCAATTCCGAATGCCTTCATGGATCATCTCCTCCGGGTTGCTCGCCGGTCCGCGATAGCGGCAGGCGATTGGGACGTGCGGGCAATGTAGCGATGTTTAGACCGATTTCGAGGCGTTGTGCAGCTGCCGATCCGGTTCGCCGTGTCGAGAGGCAAGCCGCCGAGATGCGGGACATCGCGGCGTTGCCTGGCGGTGACGCAGCTTGTGTATTGTTCGGGGAAGGCCCCGGCGATTCGGCTGATCCGTTTCCCAAGGTCGGGAATGCGAACTAGAATGGCCCCGTGTAGCACAATCCCGTTCGTGACGAGGCTGCTGCTCCATGTCCTGCATCGCTTCCCGCTCGGTTCGCCACGGCCTGCTCGCCGCGGTCATTGCCGCCGCCACGCTGGCGTGCGCACCGTCGCCCGCCTGCGCCGAGACGCGCGTTTACCTGATGCGCGGCCTGCTCGACGTCTCGACCGGGCTCGACGATCTGGCGGCCAAGCTCAAGCGGCGCGGGATCACGGCGACCGTCGCGAGCTATGCGGCGGAGGTAGAGCTTGCGCAGACGGCGATCCGCGGCTTCAAGTCGGGCAAGGGCTGCCCGGTGGTCGTCATCGGCCACTCGCTTGGCGCCGACGCCGCGCTCGACATGGCGCGCGATCTGCAGATCGCCTCGGTGCCGGTGGCACTGCTCGTCGCCTTCAGTCCGGCGAGGTCGGACGCGGTGCCTGGCAATGTCGCGCGCGTCGTCAACTACTACCAGTCGAACAGTTACTGGAACTACGCCTATTCGCGAGGTCCGGGCTTCAAGGGATCGCTGCGCAACGTGGACCTCGCCAAACGGGACGACATCGACCATTTCAACATCGAAAAATCCGCCGGGCTGCACGCCGCGACCATCCGGGCAATCCGGGACTTGGACCAGAGTTGCCAACCGGCGCCGGCGCCGAAGGCACCGGATGTGGCCGAGATGCCGTGATGGATCGATGAGGACGCCCGCCGTTCCGGTCCGGTCAGGTGCCGCGTGAACCTGCTGGTGCTCGCAATCGGGCTCGGCGTCTTTGCGGCCATCGCGCTCGCCGTGCGCTTCCATTTCAGCGCGGGCCCGCCGACCGCACGGTTCATTGCGCTGGCGGTCGTCTCGGGCGTCAACATCTTCGTGTTCGCGCGCGAGCTGTGGCTGCGCCCGAAGGGCGCCGTGATGCTGGGGCTTGCACTCGCCCTGATGGTGCCGGCTGCGGCGCTTTTCGCTTGGTCGCTGCAGGCGAGCCGAGCGGCCCGCCTCAAGCTGATCTTCGATGCCGATCGTCCCGAGACGATCCTGCGGGCAGGCCCCTACAACCATATCCGGCACCCGTTCTATGCGGCCTACATTCTGTTCTGGGGCGGCTGTGCGGTCGCGACGCAGCAGCCGTTCAACATCGCCTTTGCGGTGCTGCTGGTGCCACTCCTCGTCGCCGCCGCACGGGCGGAGGAGCGCGGCTTCGAGCGCTCGGCCCAGGCGGCCGAGTATGCAGCTTACCGGCGCTCGGCGGGGCTCTTCTGGCCGAGGCTCTGAGCTCAGTCGTCCTTGCGCGCGAGGCGCGACAGGCCGAGCGCGATCCGCAGCGCGCCGACCGGCCGGACGACGACATGGTAGAACGCCAGCGTGATCGCGAACGCGCCCAGCACGATCGTCGCATAGCGCTGCCAGATCGGCCAGGGCAGGTCCTTGACCTGCGTCGCGATGAGCAGCAGCGGCACGTGATGGAGCACGTAGACCGGCAGCACCGCCTCCGCCATGTAGCGCTCGGCCGGGATGCGGCCCCGGCCGATCCACGGTCCGAGGCCGATCGCTGCGCAGAGCGTGCCCCACAGCGTCATGGCGCGGCCGATGCCTTTGAGCGGCCCCTCCGCGGCGCCGAGATAGAGCGCGGCACCGAACGCCGCGGCCAGCGCCGTCACCGGCAGGCCGCGCTGCAGGGCCTGCTCGAGCACCGGCCAGCGGATCAGCGCGGCGCCTGCCAGAAGCATCACCGTGTAGGTCGCCATGCTGGCCCAGTCGGCGATCAGGTTCGGTATGTGATGGGGAAACAACGGCCTGAGCGCGATCTCGATCGCGATGCAGGCGGCGAGCGGCAGGCCGAGCGCTGCCGCGGGCGGCGGATCAGAGGTCATGCGAGGCATGGCGCGCATGAGCGGCAGCAGCAGCAGGCCCAGCAGGAACAGATAGAGCGGGAACCACATGTGCGACCAGCTGAACCATCTGATCTGCGTGAAATAGCGGCGCAGGAACGTGAGGGGATCGGGCATCGCGACGCCGAGGTGGATCACTCCGCGCCATTCGATATGGCGGCCGTCGAGCAGTTCGAAATATTTCACCCATGGCGTGACGAGGACGATGCCGAATGCGAACGGCACGAGCAGGCGCAGCGCGCGCTGGCGCATGAACTCGCGGTTGGTGTAGCGCTGCAGCGCCAGATAGCCGACCATGCCGGCGATCAGGAAGAACAGCGGCATGCGCACCGCATGCAGCAGCCGGCCGACGGCGTCGAGCGCCGGCGAGAGCGTGTGGCTGCGCACATGGTAGTAGGGATTGAGGTCGAAGATCTGGATCGCGTGGTAGCAGAATGTGCTGAGGCAGGCGAAGATGCGCAGCCGGTCGAGATCGACGCGCCGTGCCGGCCGCTCCGCCTTGCCCTCGATCGCCACGCGCTCCCGTCCGATCGTCATATCAGGTGACGCTACTCATGGGCCGGCTGCCGCGCGGGCGGCCCAATTCACCACGCCAGGCCCGCGGGCCGCAAGCCGTGGCGCGGATGTCGTGCATGGCAGCGCGTGCGGCACTGCGGGTTGAACCGATCCGGCATGGGCACTAAACGTCGGCCTCTGGTTCAACCGAGTTTCCTATCGTGGCATCGCGTCTCCATCGGCGGTTCGTGGGGTTGTTCGTCGTACTGACGGTGCTCGCGGCCGGCGGCTGCGCCGCCACGGTGACGCGGAATGCGGTGCCGGACCAGCGGCTTGCCCTGAAAGCGTCCCTGCCGAGCCAGCCGGGTGTGCGTGCCTGGGCCGACGAAGTGCCGCGCGACGTCGCAGCCGAGATACGCAAGCGGCTCCCGAACCTGCCGCGGCTCGCGGGATCGGCCAAGCGCATCGACGGCCGGCCGGTCGTCGACATTCTCGCCTTGTCGGGCGGCGGGTCGGACGGCGCATTCGGTGCGGGCGTGCTGACCGGCTGGACCCGGCGCGGCGACCGGCCCGAGTTCGCCGTCGTCACCGGCGTCAGCGCGGGCGCGATCATCGCCCCGTTCGCGTTCCTCGGCCCCCGCTACGATTCCCCGATGAAGGAGGTGTGGACGAAGTACGAGACGACCGAGATCGTCACCGCCCAGGTGTTGCCGGGTCTCCTCGGCGGCTCGTCTCTGGCCGATACCGCACCGCTCGCCGCGCTGATCGCCAAGTATGTCGACCAGCGGTTCCTGCGCGCCGTCGCGGCCGAGTACCGGCGCGGCCGGCTGCTGCTGATCGGGACGACGAACCTCGATGCGCAGCGACCGGTTGTGTGGAACATGGGCGAGATCGCCATCAGTGGCCATTCCGACGCCTTGCAGCTCTTCCGCGACGTGATCCTGGCTTCGGCCGCGATCCCGGGCGCCTTCCCGCCGGTCAGCATCAAAGTCGAGGCGGAGGGTAAGGCCTACGAGGAGATGCACGTCGACGGCGGCACAACGCGCGAGGTGTTCGTATCGCCGATGCAGGTCCCGCTCAAAGACTTCGACAAGCTCTACGATGCGCCGCCGATCCGCCGGCTGTACCTGATCAAGAACGGCAAGCTGGTGCCCGAGTATCAGGCGGTGCAGCGGACCACCATCTCGATCGCCGCGCGTGCCATATCGACCCTGATCAAGTCGCAGCATCAAGGCGAGATCCACCTGATCTACCGCCGCGCGCGGGATGGTGGCGCCGACTTCAACCTGCTCGGCGTGCCGGCCGACTTCAAGGAAACTCCCAAGCAGGCCTTCGATCCCGCCTACCAGTCGCGGCTGTTCGACCTCGGCGAGAGGATCGGCCGCAACGGAGGGCCATGGATGAAGGTGCCGCCGAGCATCGTTCCGGGCGCTCCGCGCCTGTAGCCGGAGTCATGCCGCGGCCGGATGCGGGTGACGGTGGCGCCGGCGGGAAGGCCTGATAGTCTCGCGCCATGTCCGATGACGCCACCCCGATCCGATCCGAAGGCGAGCTGATCGAGACCTATCTCGCGCCGCTCGCCGCCGGCTATCCGGGCGCATTCGGCCTCGGGGACGACTGCGCGGTGGCGGCGCCCCGCGCGGGCCACGAATTCGTGCTCAAGACCGACGCGATCGCCGCGGGCGTGCACTTCCTTCCCGACGATGCGCCCGAGGACATCGCCTGGAAGGCGCTTGCCGTGAACGTGTCCGACCTGACCGCGAAGGCGGCGCATCCGGTCGGCTATCTGCTGTCGCTTTCGTTTCCCGCAGCGCCAAGCCATGGGTGGATGCGCCGGTTTGCGGCGGGGCTCGCCGAGGCGCAGGCGGCCTTCGGCATGCGCCTCTGGGGCGGCGACACCGACCGGCGGCCGGGCCCGCTCTCGATTACGCCGGCCGTACTCGGCGAGGTGCCGGCCGGGCGCATGTTGCGGCGAGGCACCGCGCGGCCCGGCGACCGCATCTACGTCTCCGGCACGCTCGGCGATGCGGCACTCGGCCTTGCCTTGCGGAGACAGCCAGGGCAGGCGCAGCACTGGCGGCTCGTACCGGAGCACGCCGCGTTCCTGGTGCGCCGATACCTCCGCCCCGAGCCGCGTACCGCGCTGGTGCCAGTGCTGCGCGAGCATGCGCACGCCGCCATGGACCTCTCGGACGGGTTGATGAAGGACCTCGGGCGGATGTGCCGTGCATCGGGATGCGGCGCGCACATCGAGATGCACCGGATCGCGCTCTCGGCCGCTGCCGCCGTGGTCCTCGCGGCCGATCCGGCCAGGCAATCGTCGATCGTGGCCGCCGGCGACGACTACGAGGTGCTGGCGAGCGTGCGCCCTGATGTCGCGGAAGCATTCGAGCGTGCGGCCGCTCGTGCTGGCGTTGAAGCAACCGCTATCGGCGAGATGGCCGACGGAACCGACGTATGGCTGCGGGACGTCGATGGCCGCGCTATTCACCTGCCCCTGACCGGCTACGACCACTTCTGAGCTGCGCACTGGTTAACGCCTCACAAAACGAGACGAAAGAACCGGTGATGCGCGGTTGCAACGCACTGGCACCTTTGGCATGGTCCACGCGCTCGACTGAGGGAATCACGTCGTCCACGACTTGGCGCGCCTGCGGGCCATGGGCCCGGCATGGCGGGTCGTTCGGCGCGTCGATCAGGACGTTCGAAGGGGAGGGAAGAACTATGACCAACATCATGTGGGCGATCATCTTCAGCGGGCTCGCCTCGATCCTGTACGCGTTCCTCACTGCCCAGTCGGTCATGCGCGCCGACGCCGGCACGCAGAAGATGCAGGAGATCGCCGGCGCCGTGCGCGAGGGCGCGCAGGCCTATCTCAATCGCCAGTACACGACCATCAGCTTCGTCGGTGCGGTCATTTTCGCCATCGGCTGGCTGCTGCTCGGCCCGACTGTCGCCATCGGCTTTCTGATCGGCGCGGTGCTGTCGGGCATCGCCGGGTATGTCGGCATGAACGTGTCGGTGCGCGCCAACGTCCGCACGGCGCAGGCCGCGACCAAGTCGCTCGCCGGCGGGCTCGACATCGCCTTCAAGGCCGGCGCGATCACCGGCATGCTGGTTGCCGGCCTCGCGCTGCTGGGGGTCGCCGCCTACTATTTCGTGCTGATCGGACCGATGGGCTACAAGCCGGCCGACCGCACCGTGATCGATGCGCTTGTCGCGCTCGGGTTCGGCGCCTCGCTGATCTCGATCTTCGCGCGTCTCGGCGGCGGCATCTTCACCAAGGGCGCCGACGTCGGTGCCGATCTCGTCGGCAAGGTCGAGGCCGGCATTCCCGAGGATGACCCGCGCAACCCGGCGACGATCGCCGACAACGTCGGTGACAACGTCGGCGATTGCGCCGGCATGGCCGCCGACCTGTTCGAGACCTACGTGGTGACCGTCGTCGCAACGATGGTGCTCGCCGCGATCTTCTTCAACGGCCAGCCGGGCCTTGCAAAGCTGATGCTCTATCCGCTCGCGATCTGCGGCGCGTGCATCATCACCTCGATCGTCGGCACCTACTTCGTCAAGCTCGGGTCGAACAACTCGATCATGGGGGCGCTCTACCGCGGGTTCATCGCCTCGGCCGTGCTGTCGGTCGGCGGCCTCTATCTCGCGACCCAGATGGTGCTCGGCGGCATGGGCGAGGTCGGCAGGGCTGTCGGCCAGCCGGTTACCGGCCAGGCGCTGTTCATCTGCGGCCTCGTCGGGCTCGCAGTGACCGGGCTCATCGTGTGGATCACCGAGTACTACACGGGCGTCGGCAAGCGGCCGGTCAACTCGATCAGCCAGGCGTCGGTGACCGGGCACGGCACCAACGTGATCCAGGGCCTCGCGGTGTCGCTCGAAGCGACCGCGCTGCCGACGCTGGTCATCGTCGCCGGCATCATCATCACCTACAAGCTCGCGGGCCTGTTCGGCACCGCGATCGCGACGACGACGATGCTCGGGCTCGCCGGCATGGTCGTCGCGCTCGACGCGTTCGGCCCGGTCACCGACAACGCCGGCGGCATCGCCGAGATGAGCGGGCTGCCGAAGGAGGTGCGCAAGTCGACCGACGCGCTCGACGCGGTCGGCAACACGACCAAAGCCGTCACCAAGGGCTATGCGATCGGCTCGGCGGGCCTCGGCGCGCTCGTGCTGTTCGCCGCCTACAGCTACGACCTCCAGTACTTCATTGCCGAGGCGAACAAGCCGAACTCCAAGGTGTTCCAGTTCTTCAAGGGCGTCACGCCGGACTTCTCGCTGGCCAACCCCTACGTGGTGGTCGGCCTGCTGCTCGGCGGCCTGATCCCGTATCTTTTCGGCGGCATCGCGATGACCGCGGTCGGCCGGGCGGCAGGCTCGGTGGTCGAGGAGGTCAGGGCGCAGTTCAAGGCCAAGCCCGGCATCATGAAGGGCACCGAGCGGCCGGACTACGCGCGCGCGGTCGACATGCTGACGCGGGCGGCGATCAAGGAGATGATCGTGCCGTCGCTGCTGCCGGTGCTGTCGCCGATCGTGCTCTACGTCGTGATCCTTCAGATCGGCGGCAAGAGCGCGGCATTCTCCGCGGTCGGCGCGATGCTGCTCGGCGTGATCGTCACCGGCCTCTTCGTCGCGATCTCGATGACGTCCGGCGGCGGTGCCTGGGACAACGCCAAGAAGAGCTTCGAGGACGGCTTCGTCGACAAGGCCGGGCAGAAGCATCTGAAGGGCTCCGAGGCGCACAAGGCGTCGGTCACCGGCGACACGGTCGGCGATCCCTACAAGGATACCGCCGGCCCGGCCGTCAACCCGGCCATCAAGATCACCAACATCGTCGCCCTGCTGCTGCTCGCGGTGCTCGCGCACTGAGCGGGGCGGCTTTGCACCGTGGACAAGGCGGAAGGCCGGGCCGATGCCCGGCCTTTCCCGATCTGTGCTAGTGTCCGGACACGCCGAGCTCCATACATTCGATCACGTACGTACGTGCGCTGCGTGAGGATTGCCATGCACTCCCTCTCGGCTCGTGTCGATCGCCGCCGCGTTCTCGGCGGGCTTGCGCTTGCGCCGGTCGCAATCGCGGTCGACACCGCCGCCGCCCAGGAGCCCTGGCCCTCGCGCACCATCACCATGATCGTGCCGTATCCGCCGGGCGGGCAGTCGGACCTCGCGGCGCGGCCGATCGCGGAAGCGCTGCAGCGGATACTCAAGGCGACGGTCGTCGTCGAGAACCGGCAGGGCGCTGGCGGCGCGATCGGCAACGCTGCGGCGGCCAGGGCCGCGCCTGACGGCTACACGCTGCTGATGACGCCCTCCTCGCTCGCCGTGCTGCCGGAATCGCAGCGCCTGCTCGGCCGGCGGCCCGGCTACGAGGTCGACCAGCTGAAACCGATCGCCCGCGTGCTCGCCGACCCGACCCTGCTTGCGGTGCCGGCAAGAGCGCCGTGGAAGTGCGTCAAGGACCTCGTCGACGACGCCAGGACGCGTCCCGGCGCTATTCCCTATGGGTCATCGGGCACCTACGGCACGCTGCACGTCGCGATGGAGATGTTTGCGGCGTCCGCCGGCATCAGGCTGCTGCACGTGCCCTATCTCGGCGCGGGTCCGGCGCTCATTGATCTGCTTTCGGGGCAGATCCAGGCGCTCGCGTCCGCGCCCGGCGTGCTCAAGCAGCAGGTGGAGGCCGGCAGCCTGCGCATTCTCGCCAACTGGGGCGCCGAGCGCATCGCGAGCTTCCCCGATGTCGCGACATTCCGCGAGCTCGGCTACCCAGACGTCGAGTTCTACATCTGGGCCGGACTGTTCGCGCCGAAGGACATGCCCGAGCCGATCACGGTCCGGCTGCGCGAGGCCATGCGCCAGGCGATGGCGGACGCCGATGTGCTCAGGGTGTTCACCGCGGCGGCGAGCCAGCCTGCCTACCTCGACGCCGCCGACTTCGCGCGCTTTGTCGCCTCCGACAGCGCGCGCCTGATCACCGCCGTCCAGAGGTTCTGGAAGGTGGAGTAGGGGCGGCCCAGCCGGACATGGCAACTCCAAAAGCACCCGCGCTGACTTGGGGAGCGTGGCCGCTCGGCAACGTAGGCGTGCCACATTTTCCCCGCTAAGCTCGGGCGCATTGTCGGGGCGTGATCTCGGGGATTTCGGTGATGTCGGATGTGCTGCGGACGGCGCCGGACGGCGGCGCGGATGGCGAGCCGCCCGTCAACCCTTATAGCCTCGTCGAGGCGGTCAATGCCTCGGCCGACAATGCCCACATGGCGTGGCTGATCTTCCTCGGCGTCATGACCTATTTCATGATCGCGGTCGCCGGCGTCGACCACAAGGACCTCCTGCTGCAGACCCCCGTCGCGCTCCCAGTCCTGCAGGTCTCGATCCAGCAGGGCCAGTTCTTCCAGTTCGCACCGGTGGTGCTCGTGCTGATGCACCTCGGGCTCATCTCGCAGCTCGTGCTGCTCGCCAGGAAGACGATCGAGTTCGACGCCGCGGTGCGCTCGCTCGAGGCGACCGACCGGCGCACGCATCCCCTCCGCCTCGAGCTGCACAACTTCTTCTTCGTGCAGGCGGTGGCCGGTCCCCATCGCAGCATGATCATGAGCGCGTTCCTGCACACCATGTCGTGGCTGTCGGTCGTCATCCTGCCGGTGATCCTGCTGCTCTACATCCAGATCACCTACCTGCCGAACCACGACATCACGATCACCTGGACGCACCGCATCGCGCTCCTCGTCGACATCGCGCTGCTGCTGCTGATCGGGATCTTCCTGCTTCGCGCAGAGACGTCGTTCGCCGATGCGCTGCACAAGACGACGCGGCACCATCCGGGCAGCTTCGTCATGACGGTTCTGGTGCTCGGCTGCGCCGCCTTCGTCTCGTTCCTTGTCGCGACCATCCCGGGCGAGCGGCTCGATCTGATAAGTCGCGCGGCGCGTCCCACCGGCCAGGAGCCGAGCGCGCGCAACCCGGGGCAGGCGATGATCCAGCTCGCCGGTTTCAATATTCCTTTCCTCGGCGGCCGTGCCGACGGCTCGCTGCTCGGGATGTTCCATCGCAATCTGATCGTCACCGACATCGAGATCGGGCAGGAGAAGGGCAAGGCCAAGGAGGAGGCCGGCCTCAATCTGCGCGGGCGCGACCTCCGTTACGCGCGCCTCGACCGCTCGACGCTCGTCCGCGCGGACCTGACCGGCACGGACCTCGCCGGCGCGAGCCTTGCCGGCGCGGACCTGCGCGAGGCGCGGTTCCAGTGCGCCGACGTCGGCTCGCTGCTGCTGACCGAAAGCCGCGAGACGGCTGTGTGTCCGTCGGCGCGCCATGCCAACCTGAAGGGCGCCAGGCTCGCAGGCGCGCAGCTCGCCGGGCTGGACCTGCGCGATGCCAATCTCGATGAGGCGCAGCTCGATGGAGCTGACCTCTCCGCCGCGCTCCTTTCCGGTGCGAGCTTCGCCGGCGCGCATCTGGAGAAGGCCAACCTGTCGAGCGCGCAGGCGATCGGCGCCAACTTCATCGTCGCAAGCCTGCAGGGCGCCGACATGACCGGGAGCAAGCTCGCCGCCGCCGACCTCACGAGTGCCTCGCTGCAGGGTGCGGTGCTGGCCTTCGCCGGGCTCGAGGGCGCGGTGCTCCGCGATGCCGATCTCGAGGCGGCCGACCTCGGCGCGGCGCGGCTGTTCGGCGCCGACCTCAGCGGCGCGCGGTTGCGGGCCGCCGACCTGCGTGCGGCGCGCATCTGGGCGACGACACCGCCGGCCGCGGAGGCGCTGCAGCTCGCCGACCTCGGTGAGCTCGTCCTGCGATCGGGGGACGCCGTCGACCTTGCCGCGCTGGCGCGAGATATGGAGAGGCTCGACGATGCCGCGCTTCGGGCGCGTGTCACGGCTGCGCTCGCCGGCGTCTCGAACGTGGCCGAGCAGGGCCGCTGGTCCGGCTCCGCCGAGCTGAAGCGCTGGCAGGGCTACGCCGAGGGCGCGCGGCCGGCAGCGGGCGAGCCCTATCGCGGGCAGCTGACCGAGCATCTCGTGCGCCTGATGTGCCGGACGCGCTGGTCGAGCGGGTCGATCGCGAGCGGCATCGCGGTGAGGGCGCAGGGCCGGCAGTTCCGCGGCGACATGCTCGCGATCCACGATCGGCTGCGATCGAAGGAGTGCCCGGCGGGTGAAGGCGTGCCGCGGCGGGTCATGCAGCGTCTCGCCGCCGCCGCCGACGCCGCCCGCGATCGCTAGGAGCCTGATCGTTCGAGGTGGAAGCGTCCTGCTTCCACCGAGAGCGTGAATCAGACTCTCAAGCAAGGACTTGGAGCGCGTCCGTCCTCCAGAACTCATTCCATCAAAGTCGGACGCGCTCTAAAGAAGGGTGTCATCCCGGGCTTCATGCCCGGGACCCATTGTGCCGCATGCGCGATGTCGAGATCGCGGCGCCGTCCACACATGACAGTCGTGGGTGGGCGCGATCGCGCACGCTCCCTCGCGCCGTCACGCGCCGCATCCACAAAATGAAGGGTGTCATCCCGGGCTTCATGCCCGGGACCAATGGCCCCGCATGCGCGATGCCGAGATCGCGGCGCCGTCCACACATGACAGTTGTGGGTGGGCGCGACCGCGCGCGCTCGCGCCGTCACGCGCCGCATCCACAAAATAAATGGTGTCATCCCGGGCTTCATGCCCGGGACCCATGGCCCCGCGTGCGCGATGTCCAGATCGCGGCGCGCGCTGCATCCAAAAAAACAGGTGTCATCCCGGGCTTCATGCCCG
>Ga0209398_1000536_pt1 | contig 23153 bp, 4 predicted proteins | sample AshMeaBigSpring_FD_184125 | JGI IMG/M metagenome (GOLD analysis project Ga0209398, IMG submission 184125) | Groundwater microbial communities from Big Spring, Nevada to study Microbial Dark Matter (Phase II) - Ash Meadows Big Spring (SPAdes)... | ecosystem: Environmental > Aquatic > Deep... | reverse complement strand
GCGTTCACCGCCAGGTCGCCAAACTGACAGACCGTGCCGCCGCACACGCCGCCGTCGCTCGCTGCGATGCGCTCCACGCTCAGGCCGCTCGGCAGTTGGTCTTTCACGTCCACCGCGCGCGCCAGGCTAGGCCCGCTGTTTGTGATGACAATCGTGTATGTCACGGATTCGCCCGCATTCACGGCGCCGACCGGGGCGACCTGCTGTTTCACAATCGCAAACGACGCCGCACCAAATATCGTCGTGTCAGCAGTCGCTGTGTTGTTGAGCGGATTCGGGTCACTCGTCGCAGTCGTGACTATCGCCACATTCTCCAGGCTCGTCCCCGGATAGACATCGGCGTTCACCGTCGCCGCCACCGTGTAGACCGCCGTCGTGTCAGCGCTCAGGCTGCCCACGCTGCAGGTCACGACGCTGCTGGCGTTGGTGCAGCCGTCCGCCGCACTGCTGAAGGTTACGCCCGCTGGCAGTGTATCCGTAAGCAGCACATTTGCCGCCGTGCTCGGCCCCAGGTTGCGCACCGTCACCGTGTAGATAACTGTGTCGCCAGGAGCCGCCGTCGCTGGCGCCGCCTTGTCCAACATCAGGTCGGCGGACGCAATCACGCTGGTTGTCACCGTGTCGCTCACACCGGTCGGGTCGGCGGTGCTTGTTGCGCTGGCCGTGTTGACCAGGCTGACCGCCGCACTCCGGCTCACTGTGCCGTTGATGGCGATGAAGACTTGCTCCCCCGCCGCCAGTCGTCCGATGGTGCAGGTCAGCAGGTTGCTGACAACTGCGCAGTTGCCCTGGCTCGCCGAGGCAATGGCGTTCTCGATGCCCGCCGGCAGCGTGTCGCTCACCACGACGTTCGTGGCGTCGCTCGAACCGCTGTTGCTTACCACGATCTGGTACGCTATCGTCTGCTCCGGGCGCACCGTCGCCGGCCCGACCTTGCGGATGCTCAGTTGGTCGTCCACCGTCACGTTCGTGTTGGCGCTGGCAGTGTTGTTGCTGCCGTCGCTGTCAGGATTGGCCGAAGCCACCTGCGCTCGGTTCAACAGTGAACCAGCGGGCGTGTCACTCCCCACCTCACCCACGATGGTGATGCTCACGGTTTCGTCCACGCCCATCTCGCCCAGCAAGCACGTGACGCCGCCGTTGCAGGTCGCCCCGTTGCTGGCTGTCGCCGAGACGAAGTTCACCGCCACCGGCAGCGCATCGACCACGCTCACCGCCGTCGCCGTCGCTGGCCCGTTGTTCGTGATGGTCAGCGTGTAGGTGACTCGCTCACCCGCCACCACGCTCGCCGTCGCATCCTTGCTGATTGCCAGATCCACCACGCTCCCCGACGGCTGGTTGACCGTCGTCGGGGTCGTGTAGGCGTCGTTCCCACTCACCGGGTCGGACGTGGCGCTGCGCGTGCGCACGGTGTTCGTCACCGTGACGCCGTCCGTCAGCGCATCGCTTGTCCGCACCTGAATCAGCACAAACGTCGTCGCACCCGCCGCCAGAGTTCCAAGCTGGCAGACGACTTCGCTGCCGCTCTGCGTGCAGAAGACCGACGAGCCGATGTACGTCGTGTTCGCTGGCAGCGTGTCCGTGATGACCACGCTCTGGGCGTCACTCGATCCGGTATTGGTCACGACGATCTGATACAGGATTTCCTGTCCCGCATACGCCGGGTTCATCAGACTCGTCTTGGCTATCGACAGGTCGGCGCTCGTCGTCACATCCGTCGTCGCGTCGTCGTAGTTGTTGCTCTGCACCGGGTCCTGCTGGTCGGCGCTCACCTGCGCACTGTTGACCAGGCTGCTCCCGCGATAGTCGCTGTTGACGCGCAGCACGACCTGGATCGTCGCCGTGGTCGTCGTGTAGACCGTCCCCAGGTAGCACGCCCCGCCCAGCGAGCAGTACTCGCCCACGGCGTCCGGGTTGCTGGCCGTCATGTTCACGACCGTCGTCCCAGCCGGGATGAGTTCGAGCACACGCACGTTCGTCGCCGCCTGCAAGCCAGCGTTCGTCACACTCAGCGTGTAGGTGACATTCTCTCCCGCCACCACGCTGCCAGTGCCGCTCTTGGCGATGCTCACGTCCGCCGTCGGGCCATAGTCCTGCTGCACCGTCGTCGTGACGCTGGCGCTGTTGTTCGCCGGGTTCGGATCGCTCGTCGTTGTCGTGACGACAACACCGTTCGTCAGCACCGTCCCCGTCGCCACGTCGCCCGCCCGCACCGCCAGCAGGTAGCTGGCCGACGTATCCGCCGCCAGTGCGCCGACTGTGCAAACAACGGCGCTGCCGTTCAGCGCACAGCCACTGCTGGCATTGATGAAGCTCACGTTGCTGTCCAGCGTGTCGGTGATGATTACCTTCGCCGCATCGCTAGGACCAGCGTTCGCCACCACGATCTGGTAGAGCACCTCTTCCGTCGGCCCCACCGGGTCGTTGAGATCGACCTTCGTCACCGATAGATCGGCGCTGGTGGCGATATTCGTCGTTACGGTAGTCGTCGCAGGCGTCGTGTCATCCACCGTGTAGACGCCCGCCGTGTTCGTCACACTGCCCGCCGTCACGTTGCTGGCGACCTTCGCCACCACCGTCACCGTCCGGCTGGCGTTCACCGCCAGGTCGCCAAACTGACAGACCGTGCCGCCGCACACGCCGCCGTCGCTCGCTGCGATGCGCTCCACGCTCAGGCCGCTCGGCAGTTGGTCTTTCACGTCCACCGCGCGCGCCAGGCCCAGGCCGGTGTTGTTGACGGTAAGGGTGTAGGTCACCAGTTCACCCGCCTTGATCGGATTCGCCGTGACCTGCGTTTTGTTGATCGTCACATCCGCCGCGCCTAGCACGGTTGTGTCAGCCGTGGCGCGGTTGTTGAGCAGGTTATTGTCGGTGCTGGTTGTGGTGATGTCGACCACGTTTTCCAGGCTTGAACCGGGATAGACGGTGCTGTTGGCGGTTGCCGTCACCAGAATGGTCTGGACGGCGCCGGCGCTGAGATTGCCGAGCGCGCACACAACCTGGTTGCCGCTGCCCGTGTTGGTGCAGCCTGAGACCGTCACAAAGGTCAATTCGGCCGGCACAACATCAGTGATGCGTGTGCTGGTGGCGACGCTCGGCCCCAGGTTGCGCACCGTCAAGGTGTAGACGACCGATGCACCCGGATAGACCGTTGCCGGGCCTTGCTTGGTAACGCCAACGTCGGCAACGAGGCTTAGCGTCGGCGTGACGCCAGCAGTGATGGCGACTGGCGTCTGCGTCGAGGTGATGCGCGCTGTGTTAGAGATCTGACTGGCGCTGGTCACGGCGGCGGAGACGCGCCCATTGATCGTCACCCAGGCGCGCGTGTCGGGCGCAAGCGTGCCGAGATTGCACGGGAAGCCGGTGCAGCCACCCTGACTGCTCAGGATCACATCCGGCGTGAAGCCAGCAGGCAGCGTGTCGGAGACGGTCACGTTCGTGGCGTCCGACGGCCCAGTGTTGGTGACCAGGATCGTGTACGCCAGATCGCTGCCTGGCGTGGCCGGATTCGGCGCAGCGAGTTTAGCGATCTGCAGCGTCACGCTGTTGAGCACCGTTACCGGTGCGCTCGACGTGTTGTTAGTGAGGTTGGTGTCCTCACCGGCGCTGCTGATGTGCGCCGTGTTGGTGTACGTACCTGCGACAACATTGGCCGGGACGCTGAAGGTCAGGGTGATCAGCGCCGACTCGTTGATGCCCAGTTCGTCGATGGCGCAGACGCCGCCGTTGCTGCACTGCGCCCGCTGGGCAGCAAGGCTCGTCGTGGCGTTGAGCAACGTGAAGTACTGCGGATAGAGATCGGTCACCTGCACGACGGTAGCCGTCGTCGGGCCGTTGTTGGTGATCGTCAGCGTGTAGGTGATGCGGTTGCCACCGCTCAGACCGGCTGTGACCGAGCTCAGCGTCACGCGCTTGGCGATGGCAATGTCGGTCGGGTTATTGACCGCCTGGAGCAGCAGCGTGGGTTCAGTCGCCGTCAGCACGCTGCCAGCCTGGACATTGGTGCTCGTCGTGATCGTCGCCGTGTTGGTGATGCGCGTACCGTTGCTGATCGTCACCGGCACACGCACGTTGATCAACACGCCGAACCACTCGCCCGGCACGAGATCGCCCGCCGCGCAAGTGATGCGCCCGGCGGCATAGGTGCAGCCAGGGCTGGCGCCCTCGAAGACAACACGATCGGGCAGAATGTCGGTGATCACAACATTGTTGGCCTGCGCCGGGCCAGTGTTGGTGACCGTAACCTGGTAGAAGTAGGTGTTGCCAGCGTAAACCGGGTCGGTCATATCGACCTTGGCGACGTGGAGCGTCGTGAAGGCCGAGACCGTGGTCGTCGCCGTGTCGCGGTTGTTGGACTGGTTCGGGTCGTCGGTGGCTGAGAAGACCTGGGCGGTGTTGGTGATCACGCCGCTGACGTTGCTGCCGATACTGGCAGTGATGACCATCGTCACCACTGCGCCCGGCTGCATGTCGCCAACCTGACAGATGCTGCTCGTACACGCGCCCTGCGTGGTCGAACCGGCGACAAAGATCAGGCCGGCGGGCAGAATGTCCTTGGCGTCGACGCCGCGCGCCGTGCTGGGGCCGACGTTGGTCACGACCAGCGTATAGGTGATCAACTCGCCGGCGTTGGCAGTGGCTGGCCCGTCCTTCTGAATCGCCAGATCGGTCGAAGTCTCGACCTGCGTTTCAGCCTCATCCTCGCGCTCCTGTTCAACACCGTTGGAGTCGATGATGCGGAAGAGAGCATAATCGTCGACCAATGCGCCGTCAGGCGTCTCCGGGTCGATACGCCCGGTAATCGTGATAACGCCGTTGGAGTTCGGCGGCAGATCACCAAGCTGACATTCAATTTGGCTGCCTTGCGCAACGGCGATGACAGCACCGCACGGACCAGAAGTCAGATCGGTTGAGAATGTGCCGGTGACTTCGCTGACGCGGAACGAAATCGTGTCGATTACCTCTGCGCCTGTGCCAGTGATCGGGCTGCCATTTTCGACCACGATCACATAGGTCACCATCGAACCGGCCGTCACGGTCAGCGGCCCACTCTTGATAATCACAAACTGGTCGAGGCTGACCTGCGCCTCGTCATCGTCGTAGTAATCGTTGACGCCGCCGCTGCCATCGCGAATCTCGCCCAGCCCATAGGTGTCGCTGAAGAGGCTTGTCCACTGCACGTCGGCAACGTTGGTGATGATCGTGCCTGCCTCCGTGTCGATCTTGACGACGGCCTGATAGCGCAAGATCAGCGGGTTGGCAACGGTCTGCACCGTACCGATGACCGGGAAGTAGGCCTGCAAATTGGGCAGTTCGACCGTGTAGCGCCCGGTTGCTGCCACGCTGGATGGGTCGTTGTTCGCCTCCCACGAACCGCTAATGTAGGAGAGATACGCGTTGAGCGTGTCGCTGATCAGCACGTTGTAGGCGGGCACGGTCGAGGTCGGCGCGTGGTAGATGCGCAGCGTGTAGAAGACGGTGTCGCCCGGCCGCACGTTGGTCGGGAACTCCGATTTCTCGATGATCAGCAGCGGCTCAACCAGATCGGTCGTCACTGGGTTGGAGGTGACGGGCGCCACGGCGCTGCCCGCCTGGTCATACCAGCCGAGCGTCGCCGTGTTGGTGTAGCGCACGCCATCCTGGTTAGCAGGCACATTCTCGACCACGGCTGTGATCACCGCCGTCACCTGCGTGTACGACGGAATGGTCGTGACATCAATCAGCACGGTGCTGACGGTACTGGTCGTCGAGCGCGTCACGATAATGGCAGCCGGATCGATGTTGGCTGACGGATCGACGGTCACTGCCGGCAGCCCGACCATGCGGAAGCCGCTGGGCAGGCTGTCGGTGACGGTGACGGTGTACAGGTTGGCAGGCACGCCGCCGCCGGTTGCGCCAGGGAAGGTCAACGTATATTGGAAAGTCTCACCGATGGTGACCGTCAGCGGATGGTTGCTCTTGAGGATCACAGCGTCGGCGGTGCGCACGGCAGTGCTGTGGCTGCCGCCGCTGTAGGTGCGCTCGATCTCCACTGGGCCGTCGCCCACCTGCGAACTGTAGGCCAGCAACGCCTGGTTGGGCAGGCGCACGCCCGCCGAGACATCGTCCAGCACACGCGCGGTCATCGTGATCACTGCCCACGAATGCGCCAGCGGGTTGAAGGGCGTCGTGGCCGTGAGCTGATTCACGTTCCAGACCAGCACGCCGGTGTCGCCCACGCTCGGCGCTGCGGTCACCGCGGCGTTCGGGTCGTTGCTGGCAAAGGTGGACGTGACATAGGCAATGTGCGCGGGCAGCACGTCCGTGATCACCAGGTCGTGCCCGGTGAGCCGGTTCTGGTTGGAGATGGTCAGCGTGTAGGTGATCAGGTCGCCGATGTCCACTACACAGCCGACATCGCCCATGCGCGTAACCAGCGCATCATCGAACGACGCATTGTTGCTGTTGACGTAGAAGCCAACGCTGCCGCTGGCGATGGTGCTGTCACTACCGCTCAACACGGACTGGCCGTCGATATACACGGTAAATTGCGAGCCAACCGCGCGCACTTCCAGATGATACCAGCGGTTAGCGACAAAGCCTGCTGAAACCGCTGTAGCGACAGTTGACGTTGCATCACTGATGATACGTTCCAGCCGGTAATGCGGCGACGTCCCCGTCCACACGAAGCGATAGTAGTTACTTGCATCCTGGACGCGCAAGACCAGCCCAATCGTGCCACTGGTCGCGGTCGCCGACACCATCGCCGAATAGCTGAAGTCGCTAAAGTCGGCGCTGCTGCGCGTCAACAGCGAGGCGACGCCGGACGGCGCTTGCACGATGCCACCAGTCGGCGTCCATACGCCGTTGCTAGAACTCCAGCCGAGAATTGAGCCGGCATTGAAGTTCTCTTGCAGCAGCGTCGCCGAACACGCCGCATCGGTCACATAGCTCTTGCCGATGTGCAGCAGCGGTTCGTAAATTGTCGTCGGCTCTGACAGGTCGGTGAGGCCAAGCGTCTGGTTCTGGGCGTTGACGTAGGTGAGGTCGACGCGATTCGTCTTGAGGGCGCCATTGTAGTTGATCGTGCGGTTGGCGTCATCGACGACGATCAACTGCATCGTCCAGGTTAGCACGGCGCTGGCTTCAGTCGTGTTATTGACCGGTTCGAGCAAGCGCAGGATCGCCTGCGAGCTGGTCGCGCCGTTGCCCGTCGAAGGCGTGATCACGTAGGTGAACGTGATCTCCGGCGTGGCGGTCACGATCACGGTGCTTGTCGGCGCCACGTAGAGCAGGCCAGCGGGCACGGTATCGGTGATGATCAAATTGCGCGTCGTGCCAACAGGCAGCGCGATCAGCACGGTGTAGGTGATCAGGTCGCCGATGCCGTAGTAGATGTCCGGGTAATCGAGCGTCTTGTTGACCACCAGCGGCGCGGTCTGGATCGTAGCCTGCGTGCTGGTGACGTAATCGTTGACGCCGACGCCGCTGCCCGTGCGCGCATCGTCGGTGCCAGGCAGACTGATGTGGCGCACGAAGGCCGTGTTGGTGTAAGTCGAAGCCGGCTCGGCGCTCTGGATGACGCGCGCTGTGTAGGTGATATAGATCGGCGCCGATGGCGTGGGGTACTCGGTGACGGTGATGGTCAGGCGATTGTCGACCGTCGCTGAGATCACATCGCCGCTGGGCGACGACACTTGCAGTGTGTCTTCGAGATAATCGAGCATGGACGGCACAACGTCGGTCACCACGACCCGGTAGGCGGTGGATCGGCTGGCCGGCGCATGGCGCACCGTCAGCGTGTAGGTGACGAGATCGCTGGCGCGCAGACCCGTGTTGGGCGTGGCCGCCTTCTGAATTTGCAGCACCGGCTCGACCAGCAAGGTGCTCACCTGGTTGCTGGTGAGCGTGTGGCTGGCGCCATCCGTACCCAGGCCGTCAGTGTAGTGCAGTTGCGCCGTGTTGGTCACGACAACGCCATCCTGGTTGATCGCCGTGTTGGAGACGACGCCAGTGATCACGATCTGCGCCTGCGCGCCTGCTTCGATGCGCGCAAAGGTGGCCGTCACCTGCTGACCGCTGAAGACAGCTACCGGCATCACCAAATCAGGATTGGCGACGATGTTCGCCTCGGTAACGCGCAGATTCGGGCGGATTGCGTCGGTGACGGTGATCGTCGTCAGCGCCGCCGTGATCGGCGTACTGGGCACGGTGATGGTGTAGACGACGATCTGGCCGATCGTCGCCGTGAAAGGCGCCACGACCTTGCTCAGCCCAGGCGGGTCAACAGTTTGCACTGTCGCCGAATGGCTGCCGCCGCTGTAGCTGCGTTCGACGCCGACCGGACCGCTTCCCGCCTGCGAATCGTAGGTCAGCGCGACCTGGTTGGTCAACCGGCTACTCACCGGGATTGTCGGCGCCACGCTGATCACGACGGTCAAGTCGATCCACGAATGGTTGTTGGTGACAAAAGGCTCGATCGGCGCCAACTGGTCGATCTGCCAGACAAGCGCGCCGGCGGCGCCAGGGATCGGCGTCGGTTCGGCAGCAACGACAACGTTGCTCTCACTGGAGGCGACCGTGTAGCTGTACAGACTCATCCCGACCGGGATGACATCGGTGATCACCAGATTGTGCCCGGTCACTGCGCTCTGGTTGGAGATCGTCAGCGTGTAGGTGACCAGGTCGCCGGCGGCGACGAAGCAACCGGCGTTGTTCAGGCGCGTAACCAGCACGTCGTCAAACTCGGCGACGCCACCGCTGCTCAATCCACTAGCATATAAGCCGATGCGTCCAACCGTCTTGCTCGAATCGGATACCGCCAACTGGCGCACACCGTCAACATACACTTCAAGCGATGCTCCAGCCACGCGCATTTCGACGTGATACCAGCGGTTTTGCACCCAACCGGTTGTCGCCAGGGGGCCGGAGTAGGTTGGCGTCAATAACAAATCCGTATTGCGTCTGCGCAGTTCCATGCCAGTGGTAGTCCAGCGGAACAGGTAACCATCATCGGTTGTGGTCGATGAGTTCTGCCGCACATAACCGCCGATGCTGCCGGTTGTGCTGGTCACCATACGCATCATGAAGCTGTAGCTGTAGTCTGTCCACGTCGGTGTACCCGCAAACGAACGCGCATTGGCGCCAGTTCCTGTCTGGCGATAGACGCCGTTAGTTACGCTCCATGTACCGGATGGGGACCACCCTGTGGCGTTCCCGGCGTTGAAGTTGAATTGATACAACGTTGCGCTACAAGCGTCTTTGGTGACGTAGCTCTTACCCACATGCAGCAGCGGCTCATAGATTGTGACCGGCTGCGCGCTGATGGCGGCGCTGCGCGTCTCTGTCAGTACGTTGACGTAGGTGAGCGTGACCTGGTTGGTCTTGGTTACGCCGTTGTAGTTGACCGTGCGGTTGGCATCATCCACGACGAGCAACTGCATCGTCCAGGTCAACACTGCGCTGGCGCCGGTCGTGTTGTTGACCGGTTCGAGCATGTGCAGGATCGCCTGTGAGCTGGCTGAACCGTCGCCGGTCGAGGGCGTGACGACGTAGGTGAGCGTAATCTCCGGCGTGGCGGTCACGATCACGGTGCTCGTCGGCGATATGTAGAGCAGCCCCGCCGACACGGTATCGGTGACGACCAGGTTGCGCGTCGTCCCGACCGGCAGCGTGATCAGCACCGTGTAAGTGATCAGGTCGCCAATCGTGTAGCGCCGGTCGGGGTGCAGGGCCTTGTCGACAACTAATGGCGCCGTCTGCAGCGCTGTCTGTGTGGAGGTGAAATAATCGTTGGGTCCCTCACCATCACCGGTGCGCGCGTCAGGCGTATCAGGCCAACTGCGGTAGCGCACGTAGGCCGTGTTCGTGTAAGTCGAGGCCGGTTCAGTGCTTTGGGCGACGGTCGCCGTATAAGTGATGTAGATCGGCGTAGACGGCGTTGGATACTCGGACACCGTGATCGTCAAGTTGTTGCCGATCGTGGTCGAGAGCACCGTGCCAGAAGGTGGTGACACTTGCAGGGAATCCGGCGTATAGCTCAGGTTGGCCGGCACAGCATCTGTAATGACCACAACATAGGCAGTGGCATTGCTGGCGGCGGCATGATCGACAACAAGGGTGTAGGTCAGCACCGTGTCGGCGCGCACGTTGGTGGCAGGGGTTACTGCCTTGCGGATTGCCAGCGTTGGCTCTTTGATCTTGCCATCCACACGATCGGTGTATTGGTAGAACTGACCATCATCAAAATAGCTTGAGGTTACGGCATTGGTGAAGGCGTCAGAACGTTGGGCTGTCAGAGAGTTTGAAATGATCCCTCTGATCGTGATCGTAACGGCGCTTGGCCCCTCGAGCCGTCCCGGTGTTCCGCCGCTGGTGGGCGTAAAGGTGATCATACCAACCGTAGATACGTCGGCGGCCCAGCTTTCCGGACCGTCGTGTTCGATCAGAAGCGCTGTATAGCTGAAGACTTGTTCACCAGCGAGGGTGGGCAGGACATCGACAATTTGGGTCGATGTATAGGTGACGGCGCCGTAGTAGGCCGACGTGACCGTGTACACAAACGGTTCGGCGATGCTGACCGGTGAGTGACTGATCTGTTTGGCGAAATTCTGGAGCGGGGTGTTGTAGTTGGCAACCACATAGGTAACAATACAGCCGCCATCACCGCACCCATCTGTCGCCTGTGCGGTGGCGCGATAGGCCGTCTGGCTGATGACCGGTCGCGCTGCGACCTGCGCCGTCCAGGTCTGCCCCACCGCCAGCGCGCCAACTATCCAGGTAATCACCGTCTGATTGCCAACGGTTGCTGTAGTCGGGCTGGCGCCACCGGGGGAGCCTGTGGTTGCGGACACAAACTGCCACCCCGCATCCAGGGTTTCCGTCACGACCAGGTTACTTGTTGCGGCATTTCCAGTGTTGGGCGCCAGGATCGTCCACGTGTAGACACCGCCGACAACAACGGTCTGGGAAATTGGCGTCTGGCTGAACGTAGAGAGATCAGGGCGATTCACCGTGAGGTCGAAGGCGTCGCTGACGCGCCCACCAATATTCCCGCATGAATCAGCAAAATCGAGGATAATCGGAATCTCGCCAGTGACGCGACAGGCGCCTGTCGATTCCAGGTCATTGGCGACGCTGAACGTCAGTGTGTTCGTCAGGGTGGTCTGGGCGATCTCGGTGTAGCTAAAGACCAGTGTCCCTGTGGCGCCAACCGATGGTGTTACAGCCGGGAGCGGCTCGGCGCCGGGCGCAATGCCAGCATAGGCCAGCCCTGTCGGCAGCGTGACCGAGATGACCACATTTCCGGAGCGCGCGCCGGTGTTACTAAACCCGATTTCCAGCGGCCCGCTTGCGCACTGATCGAGTGTCTGGTCGACAACCGCCAGATCAAATACAGGATCGGTGTCGATGGACGATTGCGCGCTGAAGACTGGCGTACACACGTCGTCCACGGCACAGCCAATATGCGCTTCCATCGTGTTAGTCTGGACGCCCGTACAGGCGGCGCTGCCCACCGTGCCGGTGATCAAGTAGGTGTTGATCGCGTCGGCTGGCAGTGGTGAGAGTAGGCCTGTGCCCGTGATGACCGTCCAATTGAGATTGTTCGCGTCCTGCGACGTGGTGATTGGCGTCACTTCCGACACCTCGAACCAGGCAGGCAGCGTGTCCGTGACAAACAGCGCAAAAACATCAATCGGCGCCAAATTCGTGATCTGTACCTGCCATGCCAGTGTGTCACCATAAGCCGCCAGCACCTGACTGGCAAATGCGCTGTTTTCGCTGATATTGCGCACTACTTTGGACTGCGCTATCTCTGGCTCGCCAATCTGAACTGCATAAGAGTCCTCCGAGTGAGACAACGGGATACTGCACACGTCATGCGCATGCACCGTGCCCTGAACCTGTGGATTGCCCGCGCTGCAGTAGGTGTTGATGTCGAACTTGATCCAGATTTCTTCTTCCGAACCACGCTGTAACAATAAATCGCGAACGACCTGTGGATAGTCGTCCATGTCTGCGCCGTCCCAAATCAAGGTCTGTGTGTAGGGGAAGATCGGCGTGATGGGGCTGGTCGCAGTCGGCGTAAACGGGTAGGGGCCTGCGAGCACGCTGCCATGATAGCGCATCTCGATCGTTGCCGAGCCAGGCACGAAGGTCGCTGCCGTGATGATCTCAGTAAAGACCAGATCATAGACGTTGGCCAACGACATATTCTTCACGATGAATTCGACTGTCCCACGCGTGCAAAGTGAGATGTCGGCCTGCTGTGTGTTGCTCGTGAAGAGTGAAATCGGTCCAGGTTTGAGCGTTAGCTGTGCGATCTGTTCGCCGCCGCAGACTTCGCCGTTGACATCGCCGCAACCTTGAGTCAGACGCATGTCCAGTGTATTGGTCACGCTGCATGCCTCGGTGCTACCAATCATGTCGAAGGTTACGCTTGAACCGGCGGGTGGCGCCGGAACGAAGAATGTGATGACCTCGCGGTTGCCCAGCCGTCCGCCAGGATTGGGGATGGTTCCTGTTGTCACCTCCAGTTGGCTCAAAATCGCCGCGCTTGATGGGCCAGAGAGCGTATAGGTAACGAAGTGGATTCCATCCGGCAATGTGTTGGTCACGACGGCGTTGATCGCGGCCACGCCACCTGTATTGTCGAGTCCGAACCGCCAGTTGAGTGTGCGGTTGTACATTTCCAGGGTGATGTTGTCGGCGCGCAGAACCATGTTCGAACGCAAGGTCGTCTCGCCACCGGTGGCAGTATTCGTCTGCGGAACCACACATTGATCGGTGTAGCCCAAGCCGGCGACCATCGGGTCGTTGACGCCACATTTCCGGTAAAGTGGGAAACTGATCGTACCTGTGTCGGTCAGGTGGAAGCCGGGCGCGACAGTAAAGGTGACAAGATAGCTGGCGCCCACCGTGGTCGACACAACATCCACGCTCTGTCCCACCAGTCCCCCACCAAGCGTAAAGTCGGTCGGTGTGATGATATCCTGTGCGGTCGTCGTGTAGGTGACGACGATCGCACCGTTGATGTCGGTCGACAGACGGTTGCCGCTGACGCTGAGTTCGACCGTGTTTAGCGCGCAGGCATTGAGTGCGTCCGGTCCCAATTCCAGATTGAGGACGCCACGTTCAATTTCCAGGCTTACCGGGTGGCGGCGCAACACGCCGCATTGCTCTGTGTCGGTATAGCCGCCCTGGTGGAAGATGATGTTATACAGGTCGCTGCCCTCAGCCGCTGTCTCGCCAACTGTCATCGCATAAGTGACGGAGATGACCGCCGTGTCGCTGAAGAGGCCAATGTTATCAAATGCGATTACGAACGTGGGCACAAGGGTGACAGTGACCTCCGAAGTCCGGTCAACGCCGTCGATCAATACTTGTACGGAGTCGGAGACGACACTCACGGGGCCGACATCCTCGGTGCCGAGGATGTCAAGCAGATAAGTGTCAGTCCAGGTGATGCCATTGGTGATGCTCAGTTCGACAGTGCGCGTGATCGGTTCGGGGGAACACACGGCAGAGAAGTTCCACATGCTGGTTGTATAGAAACCCTCACCGCCGTTTGGTGCGGGATCAACAAAATAGAGCGGCCAACTGCTGTCACGCTCATCCACACAATCCGGGCAGGCCGTGGCCTGTGCTTCCACCCTGTTCAGTTCAAGCTGGACATCATATGGATCTTCGATGTCAATCGGCGCACAAAGCCCGGTTTCCGTAAATGTGGCAGGATAGGTCACCTGGATATGAAGCATGTCCAGATATCCGGGTGTCTCCGTCGGCGTGACGACAGCTAGAACGGTGGGAGTTACCACGTCGCTCACCATGGACAAGACATACGGGCTGCTCCCTGCTTCCATCGAATAGGTGATCGTCGAACTGAGGAATGGGGCACCGATCGGCAACGTATCCGTGATAAAGATCGTCCCAATTGGGTTGGTGATATTGCTTGCCCCCGAAACAGTGATCGTGAAATCGGCCGTATCGCCAGGGGCGAGCAGTGTAGACGGGAAGCCGGCCACCTCGCTGAAGTTGTCCACACTCTCCTTGGTTAGCTCCAGCGTCGGGACATCCTCACTCTTCAGTTGCAGCGTAGCGCCTGACCCAGTCTGCTCACTGGTGGTCTGGCAGGGCACTTTGTAGCGCGGCGTCAGCGATATCGACCCGGCGCTTGCCGAACAAATCGTATCGATCACCTCGACCTGCATGATAAAGGTTAGTTGGTTGCCCGGCCCCAGATAGTCGCCAGCATAACTTGGCGTATAGACAAACGAACTTAGCGTGGACGAGTACTCCCATCCGGCCGTCGGCGTGCTGAACGTGTAGCCGCTGACCGGAATACGCAGATCGCGCGCCGAACCGCTCATGACGGTTACCGTCACCGGCGTCGCAAAGGAAGGCGTGGCGCAATAGGTCATGACCGGGGCCGCGCCCACCTCAACGCTGATACTGGCCGTTTCCAACACAGGAATCACATAGGCCGTGTCAGCTAACGGATTGGTGATTGTCCCTGTCCCGTCAACATTGCCAATCGATGAGTAGGCGCGCGCCTGGTTGAGTACGGCCGTGCATGACTGATTCTCCAGGGCAACCGCATAAGTATAGGTTGTGTTCGGCAGCAAGCGCGCAACAGTGGTGGCGCCGGGCGACCGCAATACCAGCCCGCTCGGAGGCGTATCAATCATGTTAACGTCGTAGAGGCTAGCAAGACCAGAGTTGCGCACGGCCAGCGTAAACGTCACTACCTCGCCGACCTTCGCATAGATCAAGTTGGGGTATTTGTCGAACAAGAGATTGCCACGACTCGTCGCCACGTTGACGCGCCCCACGTTGCAGGTGAGTGCAGGCGTCGCGCCACTCTGCGCCGTTACGGTCAGTGGCTGGCCGGATTTGGCCTGTTCAGTTGTGCCGAGCAGAAAAGTCGCCGTGAAAACGCCGCCGGGCGGCAATGAGGTTGTTGGGGCGCCGCCGACCAGAATCAAAGATGCCGACTCCATCGGCGCCAGATTGCTGGCTGGCTGTGCGAGCGTCGTCGCACCGGATGTGCTGCTTGTACCCGTCGCAGAGTTGCCAATAAAGAAAAAGCCGGCATTAGGCGTAACCAGCAGACTCAGGTTCGGAACCGTAATCGTACTGTTATTGCGCACCGTGGCGGTGTAGATATCGCCCGATGTACTGCCTAGACCCACAATGTAGGGAGGCGCGCTGATAACAACTGGCAGGCGTAGCGCCGAAGGACAATAGCCGACATTCACAATCTGCTCGACCCCGCACAAAGACGTCCCGGAATCATCGAGACTGACCGCGTTGGTGAGCGTCAAGTCAAGCGCCTCTGCGGTGCTTGCGACCAGGCGATAGGTTACCGTGATACGTGAATTCGCAGCTAACGTGCTTGTCGGTTCGGTGGAAGCGACAAGAATTGTCACCGTGGCGCCTGGCGCCGAGTTCACTGCTGGCTGCGTGATGCTCAAAGGGGCACCAGTGCTCAGGGCTGCTGCCGCCGAATTGCCGACGAAGTAGAAGTTTTCAGGTGGACGAACCGTATAGGAGAGCGGGCCAGTTGCAGACACTTCGCTGCTGTTTGTGATAACCACAGTGAACGTGTACGGCGTGGTCATGTCGCCTTGCCGGACAAGCGCCGGGGCAAGCGCCTCAATCGTGACGCTGAGTGGAGATGAGCAGATTCCTGCTGTCGCGTACCGGTCACCCTCCGCAGAACCGGAGTCATACCCTTGTGCCGCAAATGCCTCTGTAGTGTTGACTGCGGTCAGCCAGGCTGGCATGACTGCGGTTCCCAGCGCGTCGATCGATGTAATATCGGCTGCGGGTGCCACGTCCTGCGTCTCCAGCGCGCTGGCAGATTCGTTGCCTGTTGCCACGAGAGCGGACTCGCCCGAACTTGAGCGTACCGATCCTGACGGTTCCAGCCGCCAGGCAGCCAGCACCTTGTCCTCAGTAGCAGAATGATTTGCAGATGGAACGGTGAACCACGCAGGGGCGATCTCAACGCCAAGTTGCATCGAGCGTAGCTGACTGGGAGGCGAGCTTTCTACTGCCGCTACGGGAAGGAAGTGACGATCTGTGCGCACGATATTGTCAGGCGCATTGTGTGCAGTGGTCTCCGCTGGTCGCGCGGGCAACACACTGGAAGAATCGGTCGACAGGACACCATCGGGCGAAGCTGCCGCTGCCTCAATCGGAATCGAACGCGATGTCTGTCCCCCAGCAAATGCAAGCAGTTCGCCGGGTGACGCGTAACTCGGCGTTATTGCGACGTTCGGCGCGTACAGTGGCGTTATCATCGACAGCAGCATGGAAAACACTGTGAGCAGATTCGCCAATCTGCGAACCTGCTCGTCAGGATTTTGCCAGCTGTTGATGCGAACCGCTGTGAAGCCTGCGCGTACTGGCAGGATATCATCTGCGTTCATCGTTGCACCTCTCACGGCCCTACTCTGTGGGTCGCAACATTAGCAAGTAAGTATTCAGTTGCTCATCCGTCAACGCACCGACGTGTCTGGCGACGATGCGATTATCGCTGTCAAGGAAATAAGTGGTCGGGTAGCCCTGAACGGCATAGGCCGCGGCCGCGGCGCCCGCAGCATCCAGCACGACCGGATACGCAATGCGATTGGCGGCGACGTAGGCTGCCACGACACCCGCCTCCTCCCGAACATTGACGCCAATAAACTCGAATCCCCGCGCCGCTGCATCTGCGTAGGCGGCCACCAGCGCCGGCGTCTGGCGGAGACAATAGGGACACCAAGTTGTCCAAAAGATCAAGACGCTTGGTGAATCCTGAAGGTTACGCAAAGTCAATGAGGATGCCGGGTCATCCAGCCGCGGGAGTGAGAACTCAGGCGCCACTTGGCCGGGTTCAACGCCGCGGACTTCTACAACTGCGTCCGGAGCGACCGCCGCAGTGGGTTCAACAACATCCGTAAGGATAGCGGCAGGTGTTGGTGAGACGGCAGGGGTGGCAGGGGTGATAGACGCGGCCGCCATCGTCATTGCGTCGTTGGCGGCCGGGCCGAAACTAATCTGCGCCTCGCGCTGCCACGCCTTCAGCAGTTCCGCAGGCGTGGCACCGGCGGCTACAGTCTGGCCGCGCAGATAGTCGTCGGCAGCGATCAGGCGGGCAAAGTAGGCGTCGAATTGAGCTTGGGTCAATCCGTTGGCGGCGAGTGCGTCACGCAGCGCGGTGGGCGATTGACTGTACGCAGCGAGCAGGGCATCCTTCGCCGCCACCGCCCTATGCAGGTCGGGTGTGACGCCGCTCCGCTGCAGCACAACTTCGACATTGATCAATTGTTCCAGGGTGAGCGCCGGGGTGGTGGCTTGCTGTCCCGCCAGCATCGCCATAACCTGGTCGATGGTGATCGCCTGTGTGAGGTCAAGTCGTGAAAGCGGCACATTGCCGACAATCGCCACGACTGCAGCATCAGTGACAGGCTCCGCCCACTGCGTAGGGACAGCAGGCATGGTCAGCGCAGGCAGCGTCACTTCTGTGACCACGGCGGAAACGACTGCAGCAGGCGGCGGCGGTGTGGGTAGCGGCGGTGTGGGTAGCGGCGGTGTGGGGGCAACCGGTATGCTTGGGGCGCCAACGCGCACCGTCCAAAGCAGTGCGAGTCCCAGCGCAACCGCAACAGCGGGAATCACCAGTAGTCGCCAACGTTGCGAGGGTTGTCGGTTCCCATCCATCTTGACCGCCACAGCAAAACCATTTACCCGTAACGGCCTGGTCGGTAGAATTCTTCAGCGGGCGTCTTCGAGTGTGACGGTGAAGATCTGACGCCTTTATGCGCGTTTACCTGATAGTAAACCTGCAGTGCGGAGAGACCAGGCGCGCCTGCCGTCAGGCGGCATAGACGCACAGTCAAGTGTAACAGGAATTACCTGACGATTGACCGGAGGAATGCTGTATTTTGGGGTGACAAGCCGTGGACAAACGGTAGGGTTCGTCTGGCAACAACGTCCTCGGCGCGCCGCAGGTAACTACGCCAATCAAACTGGCGCAGCGGCGTGCCGGGACGTTGTTTGCGGAAATATCAGACAAAACGCGCGCCGGATCATGACAACCGGCGCGCGTGATCAACCAAAGCGTCCGGTGATGTAATCCTCAGTGCGCTGATCCTTGGGCTTGGTAAAGATACGGTCGGATTCGTCGTACTCGACCAGAAAGCCGGTGCGCGAGTCGTCGACCATGAAGAAGGCGGTGTAGTCGGCGACGCGTGACGCCTGCTGCATGTTGTGGGTGACGATGATGATCGTGTACCGCTCCACCAGTTCGCGCATCAGCTCCTCGATACGCAGCGTGGCAATCGGGTCGAGCGCCGAGCACGGTTCGTCCATCAAAATGATATCCGGCTTGACAGCAATGGCGCGCGCAATGCACAGGCGCTGCTGCTGTCCGCCCGACAGGGAGTAGCCGCTCTGCTTGAGCTTGTCCTTGACTTCGTCCCACAGCGCCGCGCCGCGCAGCGACTCCTCCACGAGTTGATCCATGTTACCCTTGAAGCCGTTGATCTTGGCGCCCCACGCGATATTCTCATAAATACTTTTCGGGAAGGGGTTCGGCTTCTGAAAGACCATGCCAATGCGCCGGCGCACCTCCACGGCATCCACGTCGGCGTCGTAGATGTTCTTGCCGTGAAAGAGCACCTCGCCCTCGGTGCGCGCCACCGGCACGAGATCGTTCATGCGGTTGAAGGCGCGCAGCACCGTGCTCTTGCCGCAACCTGACGGCCCGATCAACGCCGTGATCTTCTGGCGTTCGACCTGTAGATTGATGTCGTTGACAGCGCGGAAGGCGCCGTAGTAGACGTTGAGGTCACGCGCCTCAATCGCATAGTTACCGTTTGCAGCCGGTTGAATTGACGTTTGATCAGCACACATAACACTAGTATCTCCTGGAGAAGCGGTTGCGCAGGATGATTGCGGTCGCATTGACGGCCAGCAGCAGCAAGAGCAGCACGAGAATGCCGGCCGCAGCCAGCCGCTGAAATTCTTCCTGTGGGCGCGAAGTCCACTGATAGATTTGCACGGGCAGGGTCGTGAATTTGGCAAAGGGGCTGTCCGGGTTCACCACGATGAAGGTAGAGACCCCGACCACGATCAGCGGCGCCGTCTCACCAAAGGCGCGCGACACCGAAAGGATCACGCCGGTGAGAATGCCGGGCAGCGAATAGGGGAGAACGTGGCTCCACACTGTCTGCCATTTGGTGGCGCCCAGCCCGTAGGCGCCTTCGCGCAGCGCTTTGGGCACGGCGCGGATCGCTTCGCGCGCGTTGATGATGACCAACGGCAAGATCAGCAACCCCAACGTGAAGCCTGCCGACAGGATCGTGCGCCCATTCGCCGTACTTGGGTCGGCCATACCAAAGGCGATGCCGCTGGTGATCTGCCCGAAGAAGCGCACGAAGACCGCCAGACCAAGCATCCCGTAGATGATGGACGGCACGCCCGCCAGGTTGTTGATGTTGGTTTCGATCAGACCATCTATCTTGCTGCCCTTGGAAAACTCCTCCAGATAGGTGGCGGCGCCAACACCTAGCGGCACCGACACCAGGAAGGCGATCAGCGTGACCCAGAGCGAGCCGAGGATCGCGGTGAAGACGCCCGCCGTCGCCGGGTTCGACGACTGCGGCGACGTAATGAAATCCCAGCTCAGCCAACTGCGAAATTCCATCACGGCGTTCGGGATCGAGGCCACTTCCGCCTCGATTACTTCCTGCTGAAACATCGACTCAAGGAACGACCAACTCTCAACAATGTTGGGACGCACCACTTCGGCGACGACCAAATCCTGGATTTCGTCACGCGTGCGCTCTTCCATCGCCAACTCAGCGTTGAGCGCGCGCAGACGACCGGCTGAGATATTAGTGGTCAGAATCACCAGCAGGTCTTCGCGCGGCAGGTCATCCAAGCTGTCGCCAAAGACGCCAGCAACGAAGAAGTCGAGCGTGCCGCTCTCGGCGCCGGGTATGAAGCGCAGGATCGGCGTATCCGGCCAGCTTGGGTCGACCTCCGACCAGCGTTCGGCGCCAATAAAAATCTTGCGCAACTGGTCACGCGTGGCGCCGGTCAGGAAGTCATTTTGCTGGCTAGTGACAACGGAGATCGCATCGGTGCCGACCGTAAAGGCAAGCGGCTCGACACGGTTGCTATTACAGCGGGCGATATCCGGGCGCTCCATGGCGCGGCTGGCGTCGGCAATGTCGATATCGCGCGTGCGGCAGAGCCGCTCGAAACCCGCCAGCGTGCCGCCGCCATCGATCGTAATCTCGCCGGTGAAGGCTGCCTCCGTCTGGAAACGCTCAGCGATGCGCCGCGTAATCGGCTGGACGGTCGAACTGCCCGCCACGCGAATGGCGCCGCTGGCTGGCAGCAGCGTGGACGCAGTCGACGCAGTCAGCCCGGTGGCACGTACCCACTGATCGCGCCCAGCGGCCAGATCTTCTGCGCTGGCCGGAAAATAGCCAACATCCTCGGCAACGGCAGTTGCGTTGTCCAAGTAGAAGGCGATAAATGCAGCGACCTGCGGGCCTTGCTTCATCAGCTGCTGCGAAGTGTAAATATACAGGGGACGCGCCAGCAGATAGTCGCCGCTACTGGCCGCTTCGGCGCTGGGAGCCACGCCATCGATGGCCAGCGCACGCAGCGTATCAGCATTATCCTGATAATAAGCATAGCCAAAGAAGCCGATGGCGCCCGGTCGCGCAGCGATGCCTTCCGCCAGCACCTCATCCTCTTCGCTCGTCAATGTGCGCGGCATTGCCAACATTTGGTTCTTGTAGTACTGGTCGATCAGCGTCTCAGGGTCGATCCGGTTCTGGATGGCGACGTAGCCAAATGCGTTGTTGGCGACATCCAACACCAGCACGGTCAGAATCACGATTGCCAGGATGGTTGCCAGCAAAAAGAGCGTGCGAAAGAACGCACCAGTGCGCCGTCGTTTGCGCACAAAGGCGGTGTAAGTTTCCCCCTGTGGAAAGACGTCGTTGTCGCGCGGGTTGACAGCCATGATCTAGTATTCCTCTCGAAAGCGCTTGATGATCCAGCGGCTGATCAGGTTCAGGACAAGCGTCATGAAGAACAACATCAGACCGATGGCAAAAATGCTGTCATAATCCAGCGAATCATAGCTCAAGTCGCCGCCGCTGATGCGCACCATGTGACCTGTCATCGTCTCGGCAGCCTTGAAGGGGTTGAGAAAATTCAGGCCACTCAGCGCCTCGCTCCAACTGGCGAAGTTGCGCGGTCCAGCGCCAGCGGCAATCGCCACGACCATCGTCTCGCCCACTGCGCGCGACATGCCCACGATCACAGCGGCCGCAATGCCCGAAATCGCCGCTGGCACGATGATCTTGATTGCGGTCTCCAGTCGGGTGGCGCCCAGGGCGTAGGCGCCCTCTCGCAGCGCGCGCGGCACCGCACTCAGCGCATCCTCGCTCATCGAACTGATTAGCGGAATGATCAAGATGCCGATCACAATGCCCGCCGAGGCAACGTTGAATATCTCCACCACGTTGCGCCCCCAGATATTCTGCAGGATCGGCGTCATGAAGTTGAGGGCAAAATAGCCAAAGACCACCGTTGGCACGCCTGCCAGGATTTCCAGCACCGGCTTGAGGATGCTGCGTGCGCGCGGCGATGCGTACTCGCTCAGATAGACGGCAATCATCAGCCCCAGCGGCACGGCCACTGTCAACCCGATCGCGCTGGTGAGCATCGTTGCGTTAAAGAGCGGGAAGATGCCAAACTTGAGAATTTGCGGCTGCCAGACCGTGCCGGTGAAGAACTCCACCAACGTCACTTCGGGAAGTTGGAAAAAGGCCAGCGCGTCGATAAACAGCACAGCGACGATCCCCAGCGTGATTAAGATGGAGACTACGCCTGTGAGCCACAAGCTGAACTGGATCAGGCTTTCTCCCCACCGGCGCCGCGGGCGTAGATCGAGATCTGGCGGTGGCGCAGGGAGCGTCGTCACAGGCGTGCGGCTAATTTCGCTTTGCATGAATACATCCTTTTCGACAATAGATGGGAAGGAGCCTCAGCAGTGCCGCTCCTTCCCATCTATTTCATGCTGGTTACAAATCTACAGGCAACTTACTGCCCCATGGCGGTGAGCCAGTTCTGCCGGGCAACGGTGAGCGCCTCATCGGAGGCCGGGAAGTAGCCGACGTCGATCACTTCGTCGTTGACGTAGGTCAGATAGAAGTTGATGTAGGCGGCGACCTGCGGCTTGGCAGCCATCACGCTTGCATCCGAATAGATGAAGAGCGGGCGGGCCAGCGGGTACTCGCCAGCGTTGACCGTCTCCACCGTCGGCGCCACACCCTCAATCGCCAGGTCGCGCAGGCTGGCGGCGTTCTCCTCGAAGTAGGCGAAGCCGAAGTAACCGATGGCGTACGGGTCGCCGGAGACGCCCTGCACCAACACGTTGTCGTCCTCCGAAAGCTGGAGGTTGGCGGCGCTCAACAGCGCTTCTTCGCCCGCATCCGGAAAGGTCGAGTCCATCACGGCCTCGATGAAGTAGTCGAAGGTGCCGGAGTCCGTGCCGGGGCTGAAGCGCTTCACTGGCTCCGCTGGCCACGCCGGGTTCACATCCGACCAGTTCGTCACATCCGCCGAGAAGAGCTGCGCCACTTCTGCCACCGTCAGCCCCTCCTCGCCGATCCAGTCGTTGCCGGGGTTCACCACTACCGCCAGCGCATCCGTCCCCACGCGGAATTCCACCGGTTCGCGCCCGATGCCGCGGCAGCTCTCGATCTCGCTATCCTTGATCGCACGCGACGCATTCGAGATGTCGCTCTCCCCCGCCACGCAGAAGCGCTCGAAACCCGCGCCCGTCCCGATCGAGTCGATCGTGATGTTGCCTGCATAGCCTTCATCGCGGAAGCGCTCCGCCATCCGCTCCGTAAGCGGGTAGACCGTCGAACTCCCCGCTACGATGATGTCGCCAGAGACAGCCAGCGGATTGACTTCCGGCAGTGTCACGCCTGTGTCAACCGCGCTCGTCTCCGCCGCCGTCTGCCCCATGGCGGTGAGCCAGTTCTGCTGGGCAACGGTGAGCGCCTCATCGGAGGCCGGGAAGTAGCCGACGTCGATCACTTCGTCGTTGACGTAGGTCAGATAGAAGTTGATGTAGGCGGCGACCTGCGGCTTGG
>Ga0209398_1000535_pt1 | contig 23155 bp, 18 predicted proteins | sample AshMeaBigSpring_FD_184125 | JGI IMG/M metagenome (GOLD analysis project Ga0209398, IMG submission 184125) | Groundwater microbial communities from Big Spring, Nevada to study Microbial Dark Matter (Phase II) - Ash Meadows Big Spring (SPAdes)... | ecosystem: Environmental > Aquatic > Deep... | reverse complement strand
CGGTCGCTGAGGCCGGGCGGCGTTGAACGCCTTGGTGCGAGTGCGGGCGGTTCGCGCCGGGTGCCACAATTCGCCGTAAACCGTCGTTGATGCAATGACGACGGACGTCCAGAACCGCTGCGAGCCAATGGCCGTAGCGGCCGGGGCACTCGTGCGCGCCACGGCCTACATCCTGGGGCCGCGGCCCCCGCGGCGGTCAGCGCCGGTCCTGGTTGCCGAAATAGCCGCGCCAGGCGAGGTCGAGAATCGCGGCGTTGATCTCCAGGGGCTGGCCCTGGTAGCGGCAGACATCCCGCGCCCGCTCGATCAGGTCCCGTGGTTCGCAGCTGTGCATCGCCCGACCCTCGGCCCGGTAGCGCTCGATCAGCTCGTCGATCAGCGGCCGGGGGACTTCCAGGTTGTAGCGGGCCGCGTAGCGCTGGAAGATCTGCGCGTAGACGTCGGGCGCCGGGTCGTCCAGGAAGACACGGTACCCCATCCGCCGCAGGAAGGCAGGGGACATCACCTTCTCAGGATCGAGGTTGGTCGAGACGATCAGCATCTGGCGGAAGGGGACTTCCAGCTGTTGGCCGGTCTGCAGTGTGAGGTAGTCGATCTTTCGCTCCAGCGGCAGGATCCACCGATTCAAGAGTTCCAGCGGTTCCACCCGCTGGCAGCCGAAATCGTCCAGCAGGAACGTGCCGCCGTTGGCCTTGAAATGCAGCGGGGCCTCGTAGTATCCGTGGGCCGGACTGTAGATCAGGTCGAGGGCCTCGATGGTCAACTCGCCGCCGACCACGATAAACGGCCGCTTGACGCGGACCCAGCGCTGGTCGATGCGGTGACGCAGATGGGCGGGCAGTTCGCCGGAGATCGGCTCGTGCACCTGTGGGTCGAAGACGCGGATGATGTTGTTGTCGACACCGATACACTGGGGGATCCACAACTCGCCCTGCACGGCATGATGCAGCAGGAAGCCGAGCGTGGTCTTGCCGTTGCCGGGCGGGCCGTACAGGAACAGGCTTCGCCGGGCCATGATCGCCAGGCCGGCCACGTGGGCGACGTCGTCGGGCAGCACCATCTCGGCGATCGCCTGCTGGACCTGGGGCGGAGCCACTTCGGGCAACCGCTGGAACTGAAACTCCAGGTCGTCGCGGTAGGCCTCCAGCGAAACGGGCGCGGGGCCGACGTAGCCGGAGATCTCCAGCAGCCGGCGGGCCCGCTCGCGTCCCCCGTTGGTGATCGCATAGTAGAAGCTGAAGGGGCCGGACTGGCCCAGCACCTCCAGCAGCTGGTCGCTGCGCAACTCGTCCAGCAGTTCGCCGACAATCGCCCCCGGCAGACAGAGCTTGCGCGCGGCCCATTCGGTGTTGAATCGCGGCACGGTGTAGGCCAGCTTGAGGGCCAGATTCAGCAGCACGTCCACATGGACGCCGCACTCCTGCAGCGTCGTGGGGGCCAGCGGGGCGTATGTGCCATCGACGTCCAGCATTTCCCCGGGCGCGCCGGCATCCAACAGGCTCGTCTGGGTTTCCTCGTTCAATACATCCACGATCGGTTTCATGGGTCTGGTTGGCTCCAGGTGCAGCGCCGCCCGATCGCCGTCGCGTACGGCGTTCGGTACGATGGGCAACTCAAGGGATGTTCACGTTCCTGGGATGTGCGCGTGACGCGATGCGGATCAGGCGCCCTCGCCGGCGGTCGGCCGGAGGCGGTGCGCAGGTAACCGTTCACGGGGTGGACGCCGGACCTGCTGCACCCCACGGGGTCAGGCACATTTTTCGGCGGCAGCATTCCACGACGCCGAGCGGTCTTTCCGCCGAAAAATGAGCCAGACCCCGGCCCGTGGGGCCGGTGCGCAGGCTGCCAGGACCGCCAAGGCGCCCGGTTCCTGAACGTCGCCCGCGGCGCGCGGGATGCGCGGTTCCAGCTTCGGTCCACCGGGTTCGCCTTCGCGGGGGAGCACGGCTGCCGCATCCCAGGCGACGGGTTACGCCGGCTGACCCCGCCCCCGGCAGGGTCCTTCCGCCCGCCGAACCTGCACGCTGCCGAGACGCGAACCGGGGTAGGGTTGACTACTCGACGAGAAAGATCCGCGGGACCATGGGCAGTTCGTCGCCATCCGGGTCGATCGTCATCGTGGCCTGGCCCTCCGCGCTCATGCTGCCGACCACGAAGCTGCCGGCGTAGGTTCCTTGGCCATCGATCTTCAATTCGCCCCACTTGGCGTAGAACGTGCCCGCCAGGTAGCCGTCGGCGCTGTCGCCCTCGATCTGCGTGCGGGCGTTGCTCTGCCGCCGCTGGTAGAAAAGCATCCCGTTGAAGGCCTCGATCGCCGAGGGTGCCGATCCGTAACTGTAGTCATCGGTATTCAGCGGCAGCATGTGGATGCTGTCGTTGATCTTGACGTTGCCGAACTTCGCGCCGTCCGGCGGCGGCGGGGGCGCGGTCGAGAGGTAGTCGGCGTTGTCGGGTGCCCCGGTGGCCGCGTCGTAGTTGCTGCCCGTGTTGTAGAACATGATCCCCTCGGCCTGGACGGTGCCGCCGGTCACTTCCAGGGTGAAAGTCGTGTCGTTGGCCGGCTTCAGCACGTAGATGCCAGGCACAAACTCCACCTGTCCGCCCGTGATCTTGATCGAGGTGTAGATGCCCGGGTGCAGCACCATCACGTTGATCGGCGCCTCGGGGGTGCCGTCGTTGCGGATGTAGTTATCCGTGTCGACGGGGCCGTTCAGGCTCAGCCCGCCGCTGGTGGCCTGCGGCTCGCCCTGGAACTTGTCCACCACCCCGTTGGCGACGGTTGGGGTGGGAAGAAACAGGAGCGGGTCGGGGGCGGGCAACTGGTTGGCATGCAGCGGATTGGGCTCGCCCGACACGATGTTTTCAATGTTATCGACGCCGTTGCTGTTGACCCCGCCCACGACATTCAGGTTGGCCGCGATCAGGCTGCCATTGTTGTTCACGGTGGTTGCCGTCTGGTTGGTACCGATGATCACGGGATCCCCGTTCTCGTCCACGCCGCCGCCCTCGGAATTGACGTAGACGTCGCCGTCCACCACGAGCGTGGCCTGGCCGCTGATCTTCAGTCCCGGCTTGGCGTTCGGGTCGAGTGCCATGACGCCCTTACCCAGCCGGACCAGTTCATAGCCGGCCACGGCGTGGGCGCGTACCGTGCCCCCGGCCCCGATCCCGGGCAGCACCTGGATGAAGTAGGTCGCGGCCGGCGCATTGACGATCGCCTCGGCGTAATTCCCCGTACCGGCGTAGGGGCCTTCGCTGGGTGGGATGTTGATGGCCACGCTGGCGCTCGGCAAGTTATTGTGCGCGGCGCTGGTCACGAATGGCGTGGCGGCGGTGGCGGCGTCCCCGTTCGACGCCCCCTTGAGTTTGGCGAAAGCGGCAGCCAGGGCGGCCGCATCGGCGCCGTTCTGGGCGTGGCGGCGGGAGGCCATCAGCAGGCCGCCGTCCACGATCAGCCCGACCATGCCGATCAGGACCACCATCAACAGGGAACACCAGACGATCACCATGCCGGCCTTCCGTCGGCGGCGGGTGGCCCGTCGCGCGTGCTTGTCAAGTTGCGGTTTGTTCATGATGCATCCCCCTCTGATCGGTGTTCGCCAGGTTTCGTAGCGTTCATGATTCCGGGAGGGCAAGGCTCCTGCCGAGCCGCCCAGGTCACGGCTCAGCAGGAGCTTCGCCCTCCCATGATCGTGCAACCTTATTTAGTGTGCGATATCCATGGTGGACGAGGCCGACAGCGGCAGCGTGACGTTGGGAAAGATGAACAGCAGGATCGGCCGGTACGTCGAACTGACCGTGACCCGCACCGGCTCGTCCACGGCGTTGGTGCCGTTCAGCCACTCCACGCGGATGTGCGTGGCGCTCAGGTCGCAGCCGATGAGCATCGGGCGGAGGCCATCGCGGCTGCCATCCACGATCGGTACGCCATCGGTGTCCGCCGTCACGTCGATCGTGGCCGGTCCCCAAACGCCCAGGACGCTGGCCAGTTCGCCGTGGACGATGGCTCGGCGCACGCCCTGCCGCGCGGCCTGGGCCAGGATGTGATAGCGAAAGACACCGATCCCCAGGTCGACCATCCCCAGAACCACGGTCAGGAACAGCACCAGGATGATCGCGGTCTCCAGCACGGCCGCCCCGCGCCGGCGCCGGCTGGTTCGTTTGCGTCGTCTCGATTCGAATCTCGGATGGCAGATCACGGCCACGCCTGTCATCTCGCGTCAGGACTAACGAATCATCCGCATCACGGCGACACGGCGGAGGTTCCAGGTCGCGTTGTAGCTGGTCAGGAACGGCCAACTCACCAGGGTCTGGAACGGATACGTCACCTCGACCCGCACACGCCGGTTTCCGCTGCCTTCGTCGATCACTTCGGCCGCCGGCATCACCAGGCTCGACGGGTCGAACCATCCATTCGCCGCCAATTCATCCTCGACGCGCTCGCGGATCTTCGTCTGCCAGATCGGCATCGTGACCTGGGTCACGGGATGGATGCTGGCATAATAGGCACCCGCGCGGGCCGCATTGTTGACGGCGATATAAGTGTGCGCAAAGCGTCCGAAGTCGATGCAGATCAGGACCACGCCGGTCAGCAGCGGCAGGAGGATGGCAAACTCGGCGGTCGCCGAGCCGCGGGAGCGGCGGATTCTGCGACGGTAAGCGAACATAGATCGTGTACCACAGTCTGCCGACTGTTTTGGTCTTAGTTGGGGGCCGCGAACGACCGGGCGCTACGCGATCTTGCGCGGGCGAAGCTCCGGCTGAACTCTTCACGCGGCGGCTCGCGGGAGCCTCGCCCTCCCCGAAACACGTAATCCTATTTTCAACTGCGGTTTACCGGCCGCGACGGCCGCCTGCGTGCCATGATAACTGGCGGCCGGACCGATTCCAACTAATTTCCCGGGCCGGGATTCCCCGCGGGCCTTGGGCCGGCACGACGCAAACATCCCTTCCCGCCACGGGGCCACCCGTGGGGACCCGGACCATCCTTCGGGCGGTCACCTCCTGCCTGGAATCACGCGCCGTCTGGGTCACGGGCGCTGCCCCCCGTGAGTTCGGGTGGACGGGGGCGGTGCCCGTGGCCAGGGTTGCCGCGGCGACCAGGCCACCCCCCGCGGCCGCCTGTCATCCAGACGCTCGGCGTGTGCGAGGAACGCCCCCCGCGTCCGAAACCCGGTCCTTTGCGAGGGTCAAAAGTCCTTGAACATGGAAAAGACCATGATCCCCGCCGGTCCCATCAGGATGATGTAGAGGGCGGGGAAGATGCACAGCACGGTCGGAAAGATCAGCTTGACGGGCGCCTTCTGGGCCTGGGCCTCGGCGTACTGGTGTCGCCGGATGCGGAGGGCGTCGGCATGTACGCGGAGGGCCTTGACGACGCTCGCCCCGAACCGCTCGGCCTGGATCACCACCGAGGCCAGGCTCCGGAGCTCTTCGGCATCGAAGCGGTCGGCGAACTGCCGCAGGGCCTCGCCCGTGCTCCGCCCCAGCTGGATTTCCCGCCGCACGATGGCCAGCTCGCTGGCCAGCAGGGGGTGGGCGGCCTTCAGTTCCGCGGTCACGCGGTCGAACGAGGCGGGCAGGCTCAGCCCCCCTTCGAGGCAGACGATGATCACGTCGAGGGCGTCCGGCAGGGCCCGCCGGATGCTCCGCTGCCGACTGGACTTCAGGTGCCGCAGCCAGATGCCTGGGGCGACGTTCCCCACCAGTCCGACCGACGCGCCCAGGATGACGCCCCAGCGCAGCGAGATCAGCCCGAGGAAGCTCATCCCGACGCCGACGACCAGCGGGGTGAGCATCATGACCATCTTGATGCCCATGTAGATGGCCGTGGAGTGCCGCTGGTACATCCCCGCCTGCATGAGGCGGGCCTTGAGCCGGTTCAGCCGGTTGGCATCCTCCGGCATGAGCACCTTGCCCAACTGCGGCAGCGTACCGGCGCCGCCCGGTGCGCCGGGCGGGTTGCGCCGCGCGCGGCGGTCCGCCGCGGCGGGCGATTCCGCCAGCCGCGTGGCGACCGCGTTCCGCTCGCCGGTAAACACCAGGGCCAGCAGCATCACGAGGCTGGCGACCACACCAAAGGCGGCGAAGGCCAGCAGAATCTCGGCAGTCATCATCGTTCCGCCAAATCAAGGACTAAAAATCGAAATTGACGATCTTGCGAATCCAGAGCCAACCCATGCCCATCATGGCCACGGCGATGACCAGGAGGATGGGAAATTCCAGCAGCAGCATTTCGTACCGCGGGTTGAGCAGCATCAGCACCAGGAACATGAACGGCGGCAGGCTGAGCAGGATGCCGGCCTGCAAGCGGCCCTGGGCGGTGAGGCTGCGGATCATGCCCTGGATGCGGAACCGCTCGCGGACCACCTCGGACAGCTTGTCCAGCAGTTCCGCCAGGTTGCCGCCCGTCTGCCGGTGCACGAGCACGGCCAGGATGAAGATTTTCATCTCCAGCAGACCGGTGCGCCGTCCCAGGTCGCGGAGCGCGGCCTCGGGGGACAGACCCAGGTTCATCTGCTCGTAGCAGTAGAGAAACTCCAGGGCGATCGGCCGCGTGAATTCCTCGGCCACCGCCTGCATGGCCTGCGAGATCGTCTGGCCGGCCCGCAGCACGCGGCTCATCATGTCGAAGGCGTCGGGCAGTTGCTGGCGGAGCTGCTGCAGCCGCTGCTGGCGTTTGAACTGCACGTACAGCAGCGGCAGCGCGGCCCCGACCAGGGTCAGCACGCCGCCCATCAGCAGACTGCGGCTCAAGAGGGCTCCGACCAGGCCAAGGCAGGCCCCGACCACCGAGGCGATGGCCAGCAGCCGGGCCACGGACAGGTCCAGGCCCGACTGGTCGACCAGCTGGCGGAGCGACTCCCAGAGCGTACGCTTCCGGCCTTCGTCGGCCAGGGCGTCGGCGGCGATCTGGCTGAAGTCGTGCACCAGCGGCGACGTGCGGGCCCGCTCGCGCTGCTGGATGCGGAACTGCTCCTCCATCCGCTGCCGCAGCCGCCGCCGCTCGTCCAGCCGCAAGTCGACGATGACCGCGTTCACGGCGCAGACCGCCAGGAAGACCGCGAGGAATGTCAGGATGTTGACCAGCAGCGGAGGCATGATCGTCGGTCCTCGAGAGGAATTCAAAAGTCGAGCAAGCGGCACTCGAACAGCTCGATCGGGACGTGCACGCCGGAGTTCTCCAGGCGGGTCAGGAGGTGGGGCCGGATCCCGGTCGCGCGGAAGTGCCCCACCGCGCACCGCTGGTCGTCCAGGCCGGTCTGCCGGTACTCGAAGATGTCGTGCATGCTGATCATGTCGCCTTCCATGCCGGTGATCTCCGAGACGCGGATCACCTTGCGGGCCCCGCCCACCAGGCGGGCCACCTGCACCAGGATGTGGATCGCCGAGGCGATCTGCCGGCGGATCGTCCAGATCGGCAGGTCGAACCCGGCCATCCCGACCATCATCTCCAGCCGGCTGGTGGCGTCGCGGGTGGTGTTGGCATGAATCGTGGTCAGGCTGCCCTCGTGCCCGGTGTTCATGGCCTGCAGCATGTCCAGCGCCTCGGCCCCGCGGCATTCGCCGACGATGATCCGGTCGGGACGCATGCGGAGGGCGTTCCGGACCAGGTCGCGCGTGGAGACCTCGCCCTCCCCTTCCACGTTGGCCGGGCGGGTTTCCATCCGCACCACGTGCGGCTGCTGCAGCTGCAATTCGGCGGCGTCCTCGATCGTCGCCACGCGTTCATCCGGGGGGATATAGCTGGAGAGGATGTTCAGCAAGGTCGTCTTGCCCGAGCCGGTGCCGCCCGAGATCAGCACGTTGATCCGGGCCTCGATGCAGGCCGACAGGAACTCGAGCATGTCGGGGGCGATCGAGTTGGTCGCGACCAGGTCGTCGGCCGTCATCCGTTGGGTGCCGAAGCGGCGGACCGAGACCAGCGGACCGTCCAGGGCCAGCGGCGGGATGATCGCGTTCAACCGGCTGCCGTCGGCCAGCCGGGCGTCCACCATCGGCGTCGTCTCATCGATCCGCCGACCGACGCGCCCCGCGATCCGCTGGACGATCGACATCACGTGGGCGTCGTCGGTGAATTTGATCTTGCTCAGTTCCAGCCGGCCGTTCCGCTCGACGTAGACGGTCTTCGGGCCGTTGATCAGGATGTCGGTGACGGCCGCGTCGCGGAAGAGGGGCTCCAGCGGTCCCAGGCCAAAGACCTCGTCCAGCACGTCGTTGATCAGGCTCTCGCGTTCGCTGAGGCTGAGCAGATCCGTGCGCCGCCGGCAGAGCTCCTCCGCCACCCGGCGGACCTCGAGGCGGAGGTCTTCCTCGCGCATCGTCCCCACGGCAGTCAGGTCCATCCCGGCAATCACCTGCTGGTGCAGTTCGCGCTTGATGCGGCTGAGCAGCTCCTGCGTTTCCGGCCCACTGGTCCGGCCCGCGGGCGCCGCGGGCGCCGGGGCGGCCGACGGTCGGGTACTACCTCGCAACCATTCCATGTTTCGCGCTACTTTCTCTTAGGACGTGGGAGCGGATAAAGGTGAATTCCGGCGATTTCCCGTCAGCCCCAGCGACCGGTCGGTATGGTCGGCGGCTCGAGCGGCGGATGCCTGGCTTCCGCGTGTCCGTTGTGTTGGTGCGGACTGGCCGCGTGGGCCGACTGCCAACGATCGACCGCCTCGCCCAGGGCCACCAGGCTGCGGGAGATGCGGGCCCGCGGCCGATCTACGACCAGCGGCACACCCTTGTTCAGGCACAGGTTGGCGCTGCCCGGATCGTCCGGCACATAATGGAACAGCTTCACGCCCAGCGCCTGTTCGGCCAGGCGGGGCGACAGCTCCTTGGACTGGCGATACCGGTTGACAACCACCTGCACCCGGCCGTCCCGGATCCCCATGTCGTGCAGGTAGTCGAGCGCCCGCTGGGTGTTGCGGAGGGAGACGACGTCCAGGCGGAGCACCAGCAGCAAGAGATCGGTCTGGACCATCGCCGCCAGCTGTTCGGGACAGAAGGTCCGGTCGAGGTCCAGCACGACGCGCGGGAAGAGCATGCGGGCCATGCCGAGCACCTTCCGCAGATCCGCGGTGGTCACGAAGCCGATGTCCTCCCGCTTCTCGGGCGCGGCCAGCAGGTGCACGCCGCACTTGTGGCGGAAGAGGGACTGCTCGAACATGCTGCGGTCCATCCGCTCGGCGCTGCGGCAGACATCCGCCAGCGAGTGGGTGGACCTGGCGTCCAGCAGGAGCGTCTGATCGCCGGCCGTCAGCCGCAGGTCGAGCAGGGCCGTCCGTGCGTGCCGCGCCGCCAGGACCGCGGCCAGGTTGACCGCGAGCGTGCTGGCCCCGGCCCCGCCGCTAGGTGCCAGCAAGCCCACGATCCGGCCATCCCCCTCGTGCGGCTCCTGCTTGATCTTCAGCCGCACCAGCGTCGCTTCCAGCTCCGTCTCCAACTCCGCCTGGTCCAGGTAATCGTCCGCCCCCTCCCGCAGCACGTGGAGGATGAACTTGGGATCCTTCGCGGGACCGATCGCCACGAGGACCGAGGGGGTGGTATTGCGGAGATCGCGGAGCACGGCCACCCCGCGCTCGCGGTCGCCGGGCATGACCAGGATCACGACGTCCCGGACAACACGACTGGCCACGTCCACGGCCGTGTCAATCGGCACGATATCGAGCCCGCGGCACTCATACCCGCTCCGCTGGACGATCGCGGCAACCTTGGGATTCAGCTGGCTGTCGTCGCTGATCAAAAGCGCGCGCATCAACGGTGTCTCCACGGGTCGTATATCACCCAGCCAGGCGTTCCTGTGACCCGCGGCCGGACGGTTCCGCGCGGCGGTCCGGGTGCGGCGGCCGCGGCCGAGTTTCCCTTCCGGGTCACCCCGCAGTTGCGGGCGCCCCTCAGCGCGGCAGATCGACGCGGACGCTGCTGCGGTGCACGCCCCGCAGCGTCTGGATCTGCGTCTGTGCCAGCCGCGGCGTCTCCTGGGCTTCCTCTCCGGCGGCCTCCGGCTGCGCGGCCGCGCGGGCGGCCATCACCCGCGCCAACAGATCGACGACCTTGCCCACCTGGGACGGCCCGTCGGTATTGGGCCGCTCCTGGTGCAGCCGCAACTGGGCCATCGTGGCGGGACGGGCTTCGGCCTCGGCGATGTCCTCGGGGTTGCGGAGCGACAGGTGCAGCGTGCCCTTGTTCATGCCCAGGTCGAGTTTCGCGGCCTGGTCGGGGGAGACGAGCAGGGTGACGCTCTTCAGTTGATCGCCCTCCACCCGGTTGCCTTCCGGCGCATCCAGCCGCTGGTCGACGGCCAGGACCTGCACATTCTGCAGCAGCGTCGTGGTAATTCCACCCCCTGTCCAGTCCTGGGTACCACCCGTGGTCGTCAGCAGGATATCCACCCGGTTACCCGGCTGGACAAAGCCCCCCACGCCGGCCGCCACGTGCGGCGTCTGGATGGTAAAGGCCCGCATGCCGTGGGGGATCAGCGACGCCAGCCCCCGGCCCGCCTCTTTGTCGGCCAGCTTGGCCTCCAGGACCGGTTCCCCCTGGACGAGCGGTACGGCGACCGAGCGGTCGACCGCCGCCTCGATGCTCGTCAACGCGCCCGCCGGCACCAAGGCCTCTGGCCAGTCGTACGTCTTCAGCACGTCCGCCGTCAGCACGGCGCCACGCGCCACGTCGGACGCGGCCACCACGATGCAGACCGTGGCGACCTCCCGCGCGGGCATCGCCTGCCGACGCCACTGATTGACACCCACGGCAGCTGATCCACCGCAGACCAGGGCCAGCACCAAGACGAGGATGGTTCGGATCTTCACGGGACAACTCCTCAGGCGGCCACGCCGCAACCAGATGGAACGGTCCTTGCGGACCGGGCAAACGGGCAAACACGGCGCACGTCAGGCGGCGGCCGCGGTTCCGGGAACTAACGGGTCCAGCTCAACCAGATCAGCGCGCCGACGATTCCCAGCGGCACCATCGCGCCGAAGGGAATCACCCGCAGTCGCCGATCGACTCCCACCGACAAGGGCTCCACCAGATCTTCCTTGCCCAGGTACATCCCCAGGACGGCGAACCGATACAGGATCATCTTGATCGTCAACCAGCTCTCCGCCAGCTTGCCGCGGCAGATGATCAGGATCGTGGCGTAGAGACCGGTGATCAGCGAACTGACCACGAACACGACCACCACGATCGGCATGCCCAGCCAGGCACCGACGCCGGCCAGCAGCTTGACATCGCCGGCGCCCATCAACCCCAGGCCGTACGGCACGATCAGCACCCCGAAGCCGAACAGCAGCCCCAGCGAGCTGGCGGTCAGTCCCTCCCAGCCGCCAAAGACGGCGTGGTAGGTCATGCCGGTCAGCATGAGGGGCACGGTCAGGACGTTGTAGACGCGAAACTTCCAGACGTCGGTCACCGCGCCGATACAGGCGGCTACCAGGACAATCAGGCTCGGCACGAGGATCGTCTCGGTCATCAGATTCACCTCACGCTGCGTGCCGCCCCGCCGCTGGCGGGGCCGCGCCTCCGTCCTGACCCGCCCGGGACACGCCCCGGGCCCGGGTTCCAGAGACGCGGCTGCCGGCGACCGTTGCCCGCCTCACGGGCTGGTCGCGGCCACGACAATCCGCCCGGCCTGGACCGGACGGCCTCCGGGCGACCCGCCCCCACGTCGATGTTCCGCCGACCGGCCGCTGGCCGGCCCTGCCCCCCGTCACGCCGCTTCACCGTGTCACGGCAGCGGCGTCACCACGCTGCTGAAGTACTGCTGGACGGCCAGGCCAATCGCCGTGATCGCGACGATCGCAGCCACCACGATCAGACTCAGTACGATGGCAAGTTCCGTGACCTCGGCAGCTCGTGAATCTCGGGCGAAATGTCTTAGATCGTCACGAAACCGGTACATGCCTGCCCTTCTCTTTCCCGGCCAACTGGCGGCTCGGACCATGCCACGACGCGAACCCCGTGTCGCCCTGGCTGACCGTACGAGCGGGACAAACCGGAAGGCCCCAAAGCCCCGGAGGCCCTCCGGCTGTCCCAACTCGAAGTCCGGTCTACTTGCTCAATTCCGTCTTGACCGATTCGAACGCGGTCGAGACCTTCTGACCGATCACGCCGATGGCGGCCACCGACAGGGCCACGATCAACGCCAGCACGATACCCAACTCCGTGACTTCCGCCGCTTTTTCATCGGTGTAAAAGCGCTTTCCAGCTGCCAACAGGCCCTTCATCGATCTTCTCCTTCACCAGGTTCCACATTGGTTCACGGTGCCGGCCGCGCGGCACACCCCTCCGCGACGCCCGGGTGAAATTCGACCCTGCTGACCCGCGGAACGCCGGGGGTGTAACGCACACGACGTGCCGGACGACGAACCAAGGTGAAAGAAAATCTGCCGCCGCTGGTTTTTACCGCTGATTTGCCGGCCAAGGGGCCGCAATCCCCGCGGTGCGCTTGAAAGCGTGAACAGACGCGGTCGGCAAGTCGGCACCGCGCCGGTCGGTTTCCACCCGCGCCGGGTGTAAATCCAGCGCTTACAGGGGCGTGTAAACCTTTGCGCCGAGGTGTAAACATCGCGGGCATCGGAGACACAGGCAATGGTGCGCTCGAAAAGATGCAATCGTTCACGGGCCGGGGTCTGGTACATATTTCGGCCAGTCCGCCCGACCTGGCGAAGACGCGCGGGCCGAAAACATCTACCTGACTCCCTCGAATCTCAGCCGGGGTGTGAACGGTTACGAAAAGACAAGCGCGGCGCGGACGTTCGCTGCTTCTCCGCGCCGCAAGCGGGAACGATCAAGACGGAACGTCGCCGAACATGCCGTACTTGTGGAGCTTCTTGTAGAGCGTGACGCGGCTCATGCCCAGTTCCCGGGCCGCGCGGGCCCGATTGTGGTCGTTGCGGACCAGCGCGTCGCGAATGACCCGGGCCTCGCCCTCCCGCTTGGTTTGGAGCCAGCGCGAACCCCCGTCCGCGCCGTCGGACGGTGCCTCTCGACACGGCAGGGGCAGGCTGCTCCGCACGGCCTGCGGCAGGTCGTGGACCTCGATCAGGCCGTGCCGTGCAAAGGCGACCGCCCCCTCGATCACGTTCCGCAATTCGCGGATGTTGCCCGGCCAGGGATATGCCTCCAGGGCGGCGGCCGCCCCGGCGGAAATCTGCGGGGCCGGCCGCCCGTCGCGGCGGGAAAACTCCTGGGCGAAACTCTGTGCCAGGGCCGGCAGGATGGCCCGCCGATCGCGCAGGGGCGGGAGCGAAAAACTGACCACGTGGACGCGGTAATACAAGTCCGAGCGAAATCGGCCCTGGGCCACCTCGTCCGCCAGATGGCGGTTGCTGGCCACAATCAACCGGGCCCGCAGCGGCAAGGTCCGATTACTGCCGACCGGTTCGAAGACCCGCTCGTCCACCGCCCGCAACAGCCGGGCCTGCGTTTCCAGGGAGAGGGCGTCAATTTCGTCCAGCATCAAGGTGCCATCCGCCGCCGCGGCGAACTTGCCGCTCCGGTCGGCATCCGCCCCGGTGAACGCGCCCTTGACGTGGCCGAACATCTCGCTCTCGACCAGCGTCGGCGTGATGGCCCCGCAGTTCACGACGACCAGCGGCTTGCCCTGGCGCGGGGAAAGTTCGTGAATCAAGCGGGCCAGCCGCGTCTTGCCCGTGCCGGTTTCCCCCGTCAAGAGCACGGTCGTGCTGAGCGGCGCCACGGTCCGCACCTTCTCGAGGATCGCGGCCATCTCGCCGGGACCGTAGAGAAACGAGGCGTCCGCCCCCGCCGACAGGCAGGCGGGCGCCGCCGCGGGGGCCGCGCGGGGGCCCGCCAGCTTCCAGCGCAGCGCCTGAACGTCAATCAAATAGGCCAGCCGCACCAGGTTCAGCGGCCGCGTCAGATAGTCCGACAAGCCGCTCTGCATCAGCAGCAGCGCCTGGGCCGGATCGTGCTCTTCACAGATCGCCACCACGCCCACCGTCCGCCCGCCGTGGGACGCCTCGTCCAGCAGGCCGCGCAGGCCAGAAAGGTCGGCGCCGGGCAACACGTGGACGAGCAGCGTGGCCAGACGCGGATCGTCAAGCCAGCCGCGAGCCTGGGCCAGATCGCCGACAACCTCCAGCCGCGCGCGGCAGTGCTCGGGAAGACCGGCACGGATGCTGCCGCACAACTGCTTGTCGGTGGAAATCAACAGCGTCGTCGGTGTCGTCATGGATGCCGTTCAGTTCATGACGCGATACTACACCGCAAACCGGCCGTCATGGCCGCGGCAAACCGCTGTTCGCCGCGGCGCGGACGCCAGGCTCGCCCCGTCGCGCCTCGATCGGCTTCCGTGCGTCGCTGTGATACCTCCCTGCAAGGGCCGGCAGATCAGGGCCCAGCGTCAAGCCGCGCCGCTCACGTGTGGACCTTCAAAGCACACATCGCAACTCGCGAACCAACGCCGTCCGCAAGTTGATCACGCCGTCATCCCGGGCCAATCAACGCGCCTCGTTCTCTGTTAACTCGTCCCGTTCCGAACCGCGCGCGGGGTGCCATCGTTCCCGGCGGAGATGCCTGCCCGCTGGCGACGCATCGCCCAGGCCGGCCGGCAGCACGTAGAACGCGCCTCCAGTATGATCTGGCCGTCCGCCGTGTCAATCATCGTGACGACTGACACGAACGGTAAGGCCGGTCACGGGAATCCGGGCCGCGGTCGTGCGAGGCGACGGCAAACCCGCCCCACGCCCCGCCGGGGACCGCTTCCCGTGAGGGCACTTATCATGCCCGCCGCGAGCAGCGCGGCACGTTGGGCGGAGAGCGGGCGAAAGGCCGCCGCGTCAAGCGAATTCAGCGCGCATCTGCCCAAAAAATCGCTCCACCCATGCCAGGCCGGCATAGGGGGTCAGTCGCCCCCCCGTTGCCTCGGAGCGGCGCCAGCTTGCCATTTTGCAACACGCGAGCCACCGCCCGCCCGCGTCGCCACGTCCCGGCCGGTACCGGGGCTTTACCGACCTTTCGTGTCGCAGGGCGACCTGCAGAGAACGGTAACCGTTCACGGGGTGGACGGCTGCACCCCAAGGGGTCAGGCACATTTTTCTGCGGCCGCGTGCCACGACGCCGCGCCGTCTTCCCGCCGAAAAATGAGCCAGACCCCGCCGGTGCACCGTTACAGAATTCGTAACCGTTCACACCCCGGCTGAGCATTGAGCCAGGTTCGAGGGGGTCAGGAAGATGTTTTCGGCCTGCGCGTCGTCGCCAGGTCGGGCGGATTGGCCGAAAAGGGTACCAGGCCCCGGCTCGTGAACGGTTGCCAGAAGACCTTCCGCGTGATTCCACACAGGCGGGAAGCCTGTGCCACACGACGCCTGTCTGTCCGCCGGAGGGACAGTGTAACCGTGCACAACCCGGTGGAAGATGTACCCTGATTCCAGGGGGTCAGGTCCATGGATTCGGCCAGCGCGTATCCGCGAGGTCGAGTTGATCGGTCCCTGATTTTCTCGTACTCGTACACAGCGGAGCGGTACTCGTACTCGAAAGACCTGCGATGACCGGGCTGATGTTCGACCACGAGAGACTCGACGTGTATCGACTGGCGATCGATTACGTGGCGTTTTCGTATCGGATTGCTCGATCGCTCTCAGGCGTGAATCGGCAGGTGCGCGATCCATGGCTTCGCGCAGCGCAATCGATCCCGCTGAACATCGCCGAGGGAAACGGGAGGCAACGTCTCAAGGACGAGAACCGGTTCTTCGAGATCGCTCGCGGCTCGGCTTGGGAATGTGCGGCGATCCACGATATGCGGCTGGCGTTTGCGGCGGTGGATGAGGAATCCACTCGCCAAGGGAAGTCGCGGCTTCGGCGGATTGTGTCGATGCTGACTCGGTTGATCCAGCGGACGGACCGAGAGCCAGACGCCGCAATCGAGTACGAGTACGAGTACGAGTACCGCGATGCTGAGTACGAGTCGGACTCGCGAGTCCGGCCCGAACAGCGCCGTGAACCGGAGCGGCGAAGTTGGCCGGATTTGCCATGGAGAGTCGATCGTCGCCGCCCGGTTACGGCTGGCGTTCGGCCGAAAAATGGACCAGACCCCGGGCGCGTGAACGGTTACGGGCCAGTTCACCGCGGGCGTTGATGGTCGAGGGATAGCGTACATCGGTGGAGGCAACGCGCCGCTTGTAGCGGTTGAGACGGTCGGCTTCCGGCCAACCGCGGTGCCTGGGCGCCGGCAGGCCGCAGGCGGCACTTGTGATGGCTCGGGTTTGGTTCATGATCAAAGTCAGGTGGCTCTCGCAAGCTGTTGCAGGACGGACGGAGGTTTCGCAGGGGAGCACGGGCAGGCATTATCCCTGGAGCGGGACATGGCGCCGGTCCCCGGGCGGTGGCAACCATTCACAGGCCTGGGTCTGGCTCATTTTTCGGCGGGAAGACCGCTCGTCGTCGTGCGACGCCGCCGCCGAAAAATGTGCCCCACCCCCTGGGGTGCGGCAGATATTGCGTCTACCCCGTGAACGGTTACGGGCGGTGATACACGCTGTGTGGTCAACTCGAGTTACCGTCTTGCGCGCGCCTCTGAGCGGGCCGGCCTTCTGCGGGCTCTTGGCCGCGGCGACCACGGCCCTGGCGCTGACCCAGATCGCCCGCAACCGGACGCCCGATTTCGCGCAGGACTACGCGGCCGCCTGGGCTTATTGGCACGGGCACCCGGTTCATGCACCGACGGGGGAGCTCTTGAGGAGGTGCTGGCCCGACCACGGGTTTTCCCGGCTGGACGGAGTCCAGCAACCGCACCCGCCGTTTGCGACCTTGCTGGCGTTGCCCCTGGCGCTCCTCCCCTTTCCCACGGCCCGCCTGGTCTGGTGCTGCCTGTCGGGCGCGGCGATCGCCGCGGGGTGGCAGTCGGCACGGGCTTCCCGAAGCGTCTGCCTTGCATCGGTCCCGATCTGGTGCGTGGCGCTCGTGCTGGGCACCCATGAACCGGTGTTGTTTGCCCTGATCGCCGCCGCCGCCCTTGGGCTGCCGGCGCGGCCGCGGATGGCCGGCCTCTGCCTGGGGCTGAGCATCGCGCTCAAGGCCTATCCGGCCGTGCTGCTGGTGGGGCTGGTCCTTACCCGCAACCGCCGCTGCCTGAGCGCGGCCTTGTGCAGTGCGGCCGCCGCGGCGATCGCGGCCGAGCTGGTGCTGGGGTGGGGTACCACGGTCCAGTGGCTGGCCTACACCCGCGTGAACACGGCGACCTACCTGCACGACTCGCAGAACGGCTCGATGGTGCGGCACGTGCACCGCCTGATCCCGCTGCCGCCGGCGGCGATCGCCGCCGGCCTGGCCGTCCTGCTGGTGGCCCCCCTGGCGCGCAAACTGAAGGCCGACGATCCGCTGCGTCCGCTCTTGCCCGTGGCGCTCCTGGCCAGCCCGCTCAGCTGGCGCCACTACATGGGCCTCACGTCCCTCTTGCCGCTGGACATCCCGGAACGGCTTTGCCTGGTCCTGGCGGGCGGTCTGACGCTCCTGTTTGGCATCGGCTGGATCGCGGCGCCCCCGGAGCTGTTCGTGCAACTGCCCCTGGTCGGGCTGCTGCTGGTCCAATGGGCGCGCTGCTCGCTGGCGCGGCCACCGGCCGGAGATCGCTGAGCGGAGGCGGGCCCGCCGGAGGTATCCGTTCACCGGCTGGGGTCTGGCTCATTCTTCGGCGGGAAGACCGCTGGGCGTCGTGGCACGCGGCCGCCGATACATGTGCCTGACCCCTTGGGGTGCCGCATGGCGTCCACCCCGTGAACGGTTACCCGCCGGAGGTATCCGTTCACGCGCCGGGAGAACCATCGCCGTATTGGCACGGGGTCAGGTCCCTGTCTTCGGCCCGCGCGTGGAGGCAGGGTAAAGTCAGGTGCCCGAAAAATCGGCCAGCCTCCGCTCGGGGAACGGCTGTCGCCGGAATCGCGGCCTCGCACGTCAGCTGAAGAGGTTGTACTTCAGGATGCACCAGACGGCCCGCAGGCCGTCCTGCCAGCCGATCTTCTTGCCTTCCTCGTAGGTGCGCCCTGCATAGGAGATGCCGACTTCGTAGATGCGATACTTCCGGCGGGCCACCTTGGCCGTGATCTCCGGCTCGAACCCGAACCGGTTCTCTTCGATCGTCAGGCCCTGCAGCACCGACCGGCGGAAGACCTTGTAGCAGGTCTCCATGTCGGTCAGGTTCAGATCGGTCAGCATGTTCGAGAGCAGCGTGAGAAAGCGGTTCCCCAGCGAGTGCCAGAAATAGAGCACGCGGTGCGATTCACCGCCAGCGAACCGCGACCCGTAGACCACGTCGGCCTTATCCTCGAGGATCGGCTGGATCAGCTTGGGATACTCCTGCGGGTCGTATTCCAGATCGGCATCCTGCACGATCACGATGTCGCCCTGGGCCTCCGCCAGTCCGGTGCGGAGCGCCGCGCCCTTGCCTTGATTGACGGCGTGGTACAGCACCCGCACATTCGGGTATTGGCCGGCGAGTTGCGCAAGTCGTCCTCGCGTCCCGTCGGTCGAGGCGTCGTCGACGATGATCAGTTCCTTGTCCAGCGCCACCGCCTGCACCCGGGCCACGACGCGGTCGATGGTCCGCGCCTCGTTGTAGACCGGGATCACCACCGAAATCTGCATGGCAAGCTAGCCTTCTTGGGCCCGCGGCGGCTGGGCCAGGAACGCGAACAGTCCGAGCAGGGCGTAACATTGCAGCGAGAGGACGGTGAGCGTCTGGAGGGGCCCGGCCTGACCGTTCGGAAAGCCACCGGGAATGAAAACGCGGTAGAGCCAGACCAGGTCGATCGAGAGCGCGGCCAGCACGCCCAGGAAGCCGGCGCGGGCCAGTGTCGAAGCGGGCAGATGGGTCCAGACCACAAGCACGGGCAGCAAGAGCAGCAGGAAGTAATGTTCCCACGTCAGCGGGCTGACCAGCAGCATCGCGACCAGGGCCAGGCCAAAGGCTCGATCGCCGGCCGGGATGTCCCGCGCGCGGACGACCGACCGCCCCAGCAGCAGGAGCACCGCGCCCGCGGAGGCGACCCAGCCGGCGCGGGCCAGGCCCGGCAGGTACGCCAGCGGTTCGATCGGCATCCCTGCGCGATCCACGCCCGGGGGGACCGCCAGCAACTTGCACCAGAACCCCGCGAGCGAGGCATTGTTCCAAGCGGCGCAAAACCCGGCCACGCGCGGCAACACCTCCCGCGTGTACGTCACAAACGGCTCGCTGCCCAACACCAGCCAGGTGACGCCCATGATCAGCAGCCACGCGGCCAGCCCGGCCCGCACCACGTCCCATCGTCTTCGCAGCATAAAGTACACGAACAGGAAACCCGGAAACAGCTTGATCGCCGTGGCCGCGGCCAGCAGGCGGCCCGTCCACCCCGCAAAGCCGCGCCGGTCGGCCACCCAGGCCCCGGTGATCAGCAGGAGCAGCACCAGGTTCAGTTGTGCATGATTCACCTGCTGGCGGAGCGGGGCACAGACCAGGCCCAAGGCGACGATGGGCAGCAGCATCCAGGGACGGAACGGCAGCTGCCACTGGCGGATGATCAGGGCCAGGCTGACACCCAGGGCGATGAGCGAAAGCAGGTTCCACACGATCGTGGCGGTGGCGTAATCGAGTACGGCCAGCGGCAAGGCCAGCAAGACGGACGTGGGCGGATGGGCATTCACGCTGATCCGGTAGGCGTGCCCCGGCGGAAGCGGTCTGCCCAGGTACCGCAGGACGGTCACGCGAAGATCGGTGTAGACCGGCAGGTCTTCCAGCCTGTTTCGCGCCGAGGCCCACTCCTGGAAGAAATCCCCGCCGGCCTGGGGATCAGGCGCCAGGCTGGCCAGGAAGCCGGGTCCCTGCAGCCCCAGGATCAGCAGCGACAGGGCGATCCAGACAGGCCGGCGGGCCCCGCGAAAGACGACGAACGGATCCCAGGGTTGCATGGAGGCAAGTGCCCGTCGCGGGTGAGACGGAGGCGCCCGGGGGCGGCCGTTGCCGGCCGGAACCAGCCGGCGCCAGGCGAACTGAAATGCCGGTCCATTCGTGCCACAGCCCGCGGCGCGCGTCACGGTCGGCTCGCATGGCCAGGAACAGGACGCCTCACCGTCTGACCCCAACGCCAGCGGCGTGGGCCCGCGCCGCCGCCGCCCGGGTGCATCATGTCACGCCTGGCCGCGCCAAGTATAACTTTACCATGGCCGCCGGGTCGAAGCCGGGATCGAAACGCATGGAGATGCTGGAAAAGTGGCTTACGCCGCGGCGGTTGTGGGTCTATCCGCGGGCCGCGCTGTGCGCCGCAGTGATCGGCTTTGTCGGGACCATCGTGCTGTCCCGCGGCCTGACCACGCGGCAGGGCGAGCCGTTAGGCGGCGATTATCCCGTCTTCTACGCCGTCGCGTCGCTGGTGCGTGATGGCCGCTCCGGCGACGTCTTCGACGTGGCGGCCGTCCAGCAGGCGCAAGCCGACGCGCTGGGCAAGGACCAACTATCCGGCTATCACGCCTGGGTCTACCCGCCCTACACGGCTCTGCTGCTGGTCCCGCTGAGCCTGCTGCCGTACCTGCCGTCCTACGTCGTCTTCTCGCTGCTCATGGCGGCGGCCGTCTGGGCCGGCGTCCGGCTGCTGGGCCAGGTCGTCCCCGGGATCGATGCGCACCGCGGGACGGTGTTCGCGGCGGCGGTGACCTTCTACCCGATGCTCCGCGCCGTGTGCGGCGGGCAGAATACGGCGCTGACGTTCCTGTTGTTGTGCGGCAGCCTGGTGATGCTGCTCCGGCAACGCGGCGTCGCCGGCGGCATCTTCCTGGGGCTGCTGATGTGCAAACCCCACTTCGGCCTGCCGATGATCGCCTACGCCCTGCTGGCGGGCCAGCGCACCGCGGTTCTCGTCAGCCTGGGCGTGACCAGCCTGCTGGCGGCCCTGGCCACGGCCGTCTTTGGCTTCAGCTGGCCTGGGCAGTGGTTGGCGACCGTGGCCCGCTATCGCGAGCTGGAGGGGACCATCAACGGCCCCAACCTGGTGTCGCTGGTGGGGGTCAGTGAACGGCTGCTGGGCCCTGGCCTGGGAAGCCTGGTCGTAGCCGCCGTGCCCAGCCTGCTGCTGGTCGTCTGGCTGTGCGTGCGAACCTGGCAGGCGGACGGCGCGCGTCGCGACCTGGCTGGCTCCTGGGCCGTCGCGACGGCGGTGCTGATCCTCGTCGCGCCGCACGCGCAGTTCTACGAGGTCGGCCTGCTGGCACTGCCCGGCATGTTGCTGGCCGACCGCCGCCGGATGGCCGCGGCGCCGGCCCTGCTGGTCCTGTACCTGGCTGGCTGGAGCCATGCGGTGCTGGTCGAACCGTGGTTCCAGCCCCTCTTCCTGGTGGCCCTCGGCGGGCTGGCCGCCGCCCTGCCGCTCCTGCGGACGCCGATGGATGAACGGTTGAGTCCCGCGGCACCGCGGGCGTCCTCCCGCACATCCTGAAACGGGTTTTCGTAGTTCTGGGAGGGCGAGGCTCCCGCCGAGCCGAGAACCGGCTCAGCGCGCCGGCTCGGCAGGAGCCTCGCCCTCCCAAGATCTTGCAGCTCTGATTGCCGCGTCCCGCATCTCCCAGGATCACGCAAGGCTATTTCGGCGGCGGCCAATGGGATTGGTCAGGTCCCTTCTGCGGCCAGCCGGCCGACCAGATGCCACCGCGGTGAGCGCCGAGAATAGTGCCAGACCCGTAGGGCACCTCAACACTTGGACCGGCAAGCGATCGCGGCAAATACATCTGCGAGCCGGGGCGATGTCTTGCGCGTCCGGTGCGAGGCTCGATCGGGAATGCCAGAACACGCATCGGCAGTCATAAAGCCTACACGATGCGACCGCGGGACAGGGCGGGCGACCGAGCACGCAAAGCCGTCTGGCTATCTCCTCGAACAGGAACGACTTGCGGTCGTCTGAGTGCGATTCGGGTCAGGCCCCTGCGCCTCGCCTCCCGGCGCCGTGCCGCACGCCGCAGGGACCGCTGTCACCCGCAAGCTGCGGAAACCATGCCGGTTCTAGCGATTATTCGCCCGCAGCATGATCGGCCGGATCGGCAGGGTGGCTGGTCGTCGTCCCAGTTTTCCTGCGCGAAACGGACAACCCACCTGGAATGACCGTCACGCGGGCAGGCCGATTTCGCGCCGGTCCTGACCTGACGGCGGTGCCTGGATTTAGTTCTGCACCGCCTCTGCCGAATGTCTACTAACGTCGAGTGCTGCCTTTTGTAAGCATACGTCGGGTTGAACGCCCGGCATGACCGCTGCCCGTCGCGCGATCCACCGGAAGATTTGCGGCAGACGCTCGTGGCAGCTGTTCTGAGACGCATGAGGGTACCGCGGATTGCAGCGTAGGCGCATGCCAGTTGCATGAAGAGGAGTGCGAGGCGCATATGAGTGACGCAAGATCTGACAGGAAGTGCGGTGGTGCGGGGGCCCGCGCGGGAGTGCTGGTTCTGACGCTGCTGGTACTCAGCGGCACCGGGCGGTCCCTACACGCACAGGCCGTTCCGCGCGGGGCCGGTGGATTGCCGTCCCTTCTGCCCGTGACGCCGCCGCAGAAGCCGCGCCCCGCGCAGGGACCAGGGGAGAACGAGCAGTGGCAGATCGTGCGGCCCGAAAACGAGCGGGCGCCGATGGCATCCTTCCTGGACTCGAACAAGGGAACCGACACGGCCCTGGAGGTGGTTGTCGGGCAGAGCCGCCTGCTGACGACGCGCGGCCCGATCGCCACCGAACAGGGAGCTGCGGTGATCGCCGTGGGAGACCCCACGGTCGTCGATTTCAACGTGCTGCCCAACCCGCGGATGATCCGGTTGATTGGCAAGCGGGCGGGCGTGACCGACCTGTCGATTACCACCGCCGACGGGCAGGTCTACGGGTTTGAGGTGCATGTCGTGTACGATCTGACACTCCTGCGTGCACAACTGCAGCAGGTCTTTCCGGACGCCCTGCTGCGGTTCGGCCAGATTCGCGAGCACCTGGTGGTGGAGGGTCAGGCCCGCAGCACGCAGCAGGTCACGCAGATCTTGCAGACGATCTACGCCTACCTGGCCTCGGTGCAGGTCGAGAAGTCGGTGGAGGACACGGGCGAAGCGGAGGCGGCCCCGGTGGCGGCCCGTCCCGTGCCCCCGGGTGAGAACGGCGCCGATCCGGCCCCGTACGCCTACGCCGGCGGGGAGGAGGGCAGTCGGCCCT
>Ga0209398_1000532_pt1 | contig 23210 bp, 17 predicted proteins | sample AshMeaBigSpring_FD_184125 | JGI IMG/M metagenome (GOLD analysis project Ga0209398, IMG submission 184125) | Groundwater microbial communities from Big Spring, Nevada to study Microbial Dark Matter (Phase II) - Ash Meadows Big Spring (SPAdes)... | ecosystem: Environmental > Aquatic > Deep... | reverse complement strand
TAGAATTTAATGATATGGAAGAAGTTGATATTTTACATGAAAATCAATTACTTTTTTTAGAAAAAAAACTAACCAAAGGTAGTTCTGATATTCATGTTGTTGAACAGCAAGAAACCTTGCACAAGATTGCACAAAAAGAAGGTATACGACTAGAAAAATTATTAGAATACAACAAACTACATCATAAAAGCATTGTAAAAGTTGGAGACAAATTGCAGCTAAGACCAAGTGTTGCAAACGTTTCAAAAAAGTAGATGTATCTTTTTATTTGAAGAAAGAGTACATCGTTTATATTTAACTATTAATAATCAAATTCATGCAAACAACTCCACTTTCAATAAAAGTAATAGATAAAACGTTTGTACCATTTATTGCTGAAACAACCATTCTACAAAAAATAAAAGAATTGGCTGCACAACTAAACGTAGATTATGAAGGCAAAAAACCTTTATTTATTTCGGTTTTAAATGGCTCATTTATGTTTGCAGCTGATTTGTTTAAAGAGCTAACGATTGAAGCGGAAATTTGCTTTATTAAACTAGCATCTTACAAAGGCACACAATCTACAGGTCATGTAATTACAGCCATTGGTTTAGATACAGATCTTACCAATAGGCATGTTGTGGTTTTAGAAGATATTATTGATACGGGTAAAACGTTAAGTGAGTTTTTGCCACAATTAAACAACCAACATCCTGCAAGCTTAAAAATTGCAGTTTTACTACACAAACCAGCAGCACAGATTTATGATGTAAAAATAGATTACTGTTGCTTTTCAATACCCAACAAATTTGTATTAGGTTATGGGTTAGATTATGATGGTTTGGGTAGAAATATCAGAGAAATTTACCAGTTGAGTGAGTAAATTTTAGCACATCCTTTTATTCAATTTGAATATACAATTCTGCTACTGCATTGAAATTATTGTACATTATATTCATTAAACTATATCCATTTATTGCACAAATTATAAGTGTAAAAAATGATAAAGCCAAGTTGTGGATAGATGGAAGAAAAAACATTTTTCAACGTTTAGAAAACACATTTTCGAATAACCAATCACCTGTAGTTTGGGTACATTGTGCCTCACTTGGTGAGTTTGAACAAGGTAGACCGATTATTGAGTCTATCAAAAAAAACTACTCTTCTCATAAAATATTGCTTACTTTTTTTTCGCCATCAGGATACGAAATTCGTAAAAACTATCCATTAGCAGATTGGGTATTTTACTTACCGATGGATGGAAAAAAAGCAGCTAAACGCTTCGTTCATATTGTTGACCCAAAACTTATCTTTTTTGTAAAATATGAATTCTGGTTTTTTTATTTGAAAGAAGCAAAAAGGCAATCTATACCTACATTGCTTATTTCTGCAAACTTTAGAGCCAATCAACCTTTTTTCAAATGGTATGGCAGTTTTTATAGAAGCATGTTGGCAAGTTTTACGCATGTATTTGTACAAAATGCCACATCTAAAAAGCTACTAGAAAGTATAGGATTTACAAACAATGTAGTTACCATACATGGAGATACTCGTTTTGATAGAGTAATTGAAAATGCAGCTCATTTTTCTGAAATCCCTTTGATTAATTCATTTTTAAACCATTCTAAACAAGTAATTGTAGCTGGAAGTACATGGCTACAAGATGATGTTTTATTAGCTGAATTTGCAGCAAAAAATAAAGAGATTTACTTTATAATTGCTCCTCATTCAGTAGAAAAATCACGGATAGAAAACTGCAAACTTCTTTACCAACAAGCGATTACATTTACAGAATTACAAGAACAGAAAACAACAACCACAAATGTTCTGATTATTGACAACGTTGGAATGTTGAGCAATCTATACAAGTATGCTACCATTTGTTATGTAGGTGGTGGATTTACAAAAGATGGAATACACAATGTACTAGAAGCAGCCGTTTATGGCAAACCTGTAATCATTGGACCTAATTATAAAAAATATACGGAAGCAGTAGAACTTGTTGCCGCTGATGGAGTTATATCCATAAAAAATGCTCTAGAATTAGAGCATCAAATACAAGAGCTATTAAACGATTTGAATAAGTATCAACAAGTTTGTAAACAAGCACAACAATATGTGCTACAAAAAGCTGGAGCTACAAAAATAGTTGATGAATATATTTATGAAAATCGTCTTCTTACCAAATGATAAAACTTTTCTACAGTTTCTGATTTCTCTGGCCATCCTATTTTTATTTTCAATTCTCTTTCCATCCAAAAAAATGCTTCTGGCAAAATACTAAAGCTGTTAATGGTTTTTAAACTGCGTTCAAACATTGCTTCATCGCCTCTAAAAAGCTCTTGAATAAAAACATATCTATCATTTACGCTAATCGCTTTTTTCAAATCTTTTATTGGTGCACTTTCTAAAACAGTAGCAACCTCTTTTCTTTCTTCTCTAAATTTTGTATGAATACTTATTGGTTCTTCTTCTACCAAAACATCATTTAAAACATACACTTCTTTTGGTTTTTGATGCATCATTGTAGGTAGATTTTCTGTGGAATAATCATACTTAAATGCTGATTCAAAAAAAGTATTTGGCTGCGTTTCTTCAATAATTGGTGCAACTTCTTCTAGTTCAGTAGGTATTGATTCTTCAACCGTAGCAATGGTTTCATCAATTTGTGAGGTTGCCATAGGTAACGATTCTATTTGTAAATCAAATTCTACCACTATTGGTTGTTCTTCTTCTTTCAACAATTCTTCTTCATTTTCTATCAACACATATTCTTCTTTTGATAACGCTACTTCTTCTACAACAAAATTTGTAATATCAGTAGTTGATTCTGTTTCAGTTGTAGGATGAAATGCTGTAAAAGGCATAGTTACAGCAACTTTTTTATTAAAAGTGCTTGTATTATTTTCTAGTTTCAATTCATTCAACAACATTTGTGCAGTAATAGCAAGTTGATCGTTTGAAGTATTTGCAGAAAATTGTTCTTGCAATCTATTGATAAGAATACCTACTCTTTCCATGAGATGTGATATTTTTGGATGATAAAAGAAATAACAATTATTTATTAACGAATTTTATACCAATATATTTTACCGATGTTTATTGAACCGAATATTAGTGGCGAAAAAAGAGGATGGATTGAAGTTATTTGTGGAAGTATGTTTAGTGGAAAAACGGAAGAATTGATACGTAGATTAAAAAGAGTAAAAATTGCGAATTTAAAAGTTGAAATATTTAAACCAGCCATTGATATTAGATACGATGAAACCAAAGTGGTTAGTCATGATTCTAATGCCATTCAATCTACACCTATCGATAATTCACAAACCATACTTTTATTAACACAAGATGTTGATGTAGTTGGCATTGATGAAGCTCAATTTTTTGATGCAGAAATAGTAGACGTTTGTCAAACCCTTGCTGCTAAAGGAATTAGAGTAATTGTTGCAGGTTTAGACATGGATTATATGGGTAAACCATTTGGTCAAATGCCAAACCTACTTGCTGTAGCAGATTATATTACCAAGCTACACGCCATTTGTGTACAGTGTGGCAATATTGCCAACATTTCGTATAGAAAAACAGAACAAAGTGGACAAGTATTATTGGGTGAAAAAGATACGTACGAACCAAGATGCAGAAAATGTTATGCAGAAGGTACAGAAGCTCAAAAACACTAATTGAAACGTATGTTACAACATCCCATCATTACACTTGTAAAAAAAGACATACTGTTAGAAAGTAGGCAACAATACACCCTTTATGGCATTTTGCTGTATATAGCATCAACAAGTTTTGTGATTTATTTATCAATGGGGCAGCCAGAAGATACCGTTTGGAATGGTTTGTTTTGGATAACGCAATTGTTTATTTGCATCAATGCTGTGGCAAAAAGTTTTTTAGCAGAACACAAAGGGAGAATGTTGTATTTCTACTCAATAGCTGGTGCTAAAGATTTTATTGTTGCTAAACTCTTGTTTAATTTATTGTTGATGTTATTGATGAGCTTGGTTTCACTAGCATTATTTGCTGTTTTGTTGGGCAATCCTGTAAACAATATGCCTCAATTTATAGGCATTACGTTGTTAGGTGGGGCAAGCTTTAGTTTGGTGTTTACATTTTTAGCAGCCATTGCTGCGAAAGCTCAACAATCGGCTGCGTTGATGGCTATTTTAGGATTTCCAATTATCATTCCTCAAATATTGCTTTTGATGAAAATTTCTGTAACTGCATTTTCAACAGTTATACTTACAGGTTGGTGGCAATTAGTATTTTTATTATTTGGATTAAATGTGCTGATTATTGCTTTAGCAATTATTTTATTTCCTTTTTTGTGGAAAGATTAAGTACACATTTTAAAACTTAACAGTGGGGCATTTGATAAATTTATTACCTCCACCATAAATACCGCTTTTAATAATGGAAATTTCGTAGCCACCTTGTCTACCATTAAAACTTCCTAAAGCAGAAGAAGTAACATCGTAATTCGCTGTAATTCTTAGATTGTTCGTTTGCAAACCAATCATCGGAATCATTGCATCTTTTGATCGATAATAAAATCCAAGAATTAATTGCTGTTTTCCATCACCACTTAAATTTCTATTGGCATTCATTCCTACAACCATTTCTGATGCATCGGCCATTTTACTATAATAAATATTGGGGTTTAATATCCACACATCACCAATTTTGAAATTTCCGTTTACAAAAGTTGTATAACGCATGGGTATTTTTTGATCAATCCCACTTGTTTTTCCAAAAAAACTTTCACTTGGTCTGTTTAAATGATTCATACTTACGCCAACATTCAAGTAGGCTTTATCCGAAACAAACCAAGCGTAGTTTACACCAGCTTGAAAATCGATGTAGGTAACATTATTATATACAAAAGGCTCATTTGAGCCAATATTTGCATCGAAAAAACGACCATTCCATTGGTTATCGAAAGATAATTTAGAAAAATCTATTCTTTTATTTATTGCACCAACACCTAAACCAACACTTAATAACCCAGAGTAACCTAGCATTTGGTGATAAGCAGCAGTTGCATAACCCCTAGTGCTAGTTAAAGAACCAATACCAGCAGCATCTCTATATAAAGTTCCACCCACACCAACCCAACCATTTTCAAATTGGTTATTAAACAATTGTGCATCGCCCCAAAAACTCATTGTTTTATATGGATTGCTAGTAACATTGGCCCATTGATTTCTATAATTTCCTCCTACTCTGTAATCGTAATCAGGATTAAAACCAGTATTTGCAGGATTTACCAATAAAGGAGCATTGAAATATTGAGAGAAATGCAGGTCTTGAGCAACAAGCAATTTGAAGCTCAATAGTAAGCAAATAATAACGTACACATATTTTTTTCTATTTATCATCTCAATAAAGTTATATCTCCTGTTTTCGTATATCGTTGTCCATCACTATAAGTAACGTCTAATGAATAAGTGTACACTTCTTGTGGCTGCAATACACCTTTATGTTTTCCATCCCATCCAATTTTTTGATTATTGGTTTCGAACATTAAAACACCCCATCGATTATAAATTCGCCAACTTAATTTTTCAATACCAAATCCTCGTACATAAATTACATCATTTTTACCATCATTGTTTGGGGTAAACGCAGTTGGAACATCTAATAAAGGAAATACAATTGCTCTAATTTCTTGTGTTGATGTATCTCTACATCCAAACGCATTGGTAACAATTAAACTAGCATCGTACGATTTTGTAGCATTATAAATATGCGATACAAATGCATTGTAATTGGTAGTAACTAAAGAATCATCATCGCCAAATAACCATTTGTAAGAAATTCCAGCAGAAGATGTATTGGTAAATACAACAGGTGTATTTGCTTGAGGAGGCTGAGGAGCGTATGTAAAGCTAGATGAAGGTTTATCATTTACAGTGATAGTAAAACTTGTAACATCGGTTTTATTACAAGTGGCGGTATCATTAGCCACAAGTGTAATTGTATATGTTCCAATATTTGAATAAAGATGTGGCGGTGGATTTTCGCCAATAAATCTTGTACCGTCACCAAAATCCCAAATAAACTCTGTACCAGCAATGGATGTATTTTCAAAAACGGCATTATAGGGAGCACAACCCGCTGGACTGGTTTTAAAAGCAGCTTTTACCAATGGAGCAATACGCAATCGAATGGTAATTGAATCTGGTGTATTACAATAATTCGTATCAGTTAAAACCAACCTTGCATTATAAGTACCTGGTGTAGCATAGGTATGTACAACAGACTGAGGAGAACCAAGGTTAATAGATTGACCATCACCAAAAACCAAATTAAAACTATTACTATTAAAGGGTTTTCCTACTGGTGCTGTGGAGGAATTTGTAAATTGATAATTTAACTGATTACAATCACCAACTTTTATAGCAGATACATTTAAAAAAGCTTCGTCATTTCTTACTCTAATGGTTACAAAAGAAGTATCTGAAATATTACAAGTAGTAGAATCAATAGATATTAGCCGTACATTGTAGGTGCCAACTGCATTATACGTATGCTGTATACTTGGAGTTGTTGTTGTTCTTTCTGGAGAACCATCACCAAAATTCCAAATAAACTGTTTTCCTAGTGCTAAAGAATCTGTAAAATCTACCAATAAAGGCACACAACCTGAACGTCTATTTGCAACGCCCTTTATAGAAGATTTTACACCACTACCAACTCCTGCCAAATTAAAAGCAATTTTAACTGCTGCTAAATTACAACCTCCATTAACAGATCCTAAAGCAGCGTTTACACGAGAATAAGCCCCACCAGAAACAGGGAAAGTTCCACCACCACTACAATTTGCACACAGTGCTTGATAAATAACACCTTCACTATCAAATCTACTAGTACCACCATCTACATGTTCTCCAAAACCACCACTTTGTCCAAAAAAACTTCCATATAACTGTGAAGTAGCATTTCTTTCTAAAACAAAAAAATAAAAATCATTGCCATCAGTAGTTCTTTGATATGCATCTGTAGTAATTCTTAAACCATTCGTGCCGCTACTTGGGTATCCAGCATCTTCATTACCAGAGCCACCCCAACCTGAAACATATACATTTTCGCAACGATCTACTAAAAATGCAGTTGGAGAAATATTGGGATTGGTTGCATTTGTTCCAAAAGTGGTCAAATATTCATAGTCGCTTAAATCTTTTTTCAATTTAATGATAAATTGCTTACCGCCAGCTTGACTAAATCGAACATTCGAAGTCGGTATCCAATTTGTTGTACCAGAAGTTGTGCCTAAAATATAAGGAAAACCAAATCGATCGAATTGAATACCATAAATAACATCAGATCCATCAGTTCCAAAATAGCTAGATTTCACAATCGATGTAAGGGTATTGTTTAACTCCAATACGAACCCATCACAGTCTCCACCTTGGTAGGTAGAGAATTTTACACCTAATTTATTACCAGGCAAATCAGCACTTTGTGTTCCTCCTGCTACGAATAAATTACCATTTAATGGATTTAGTGCCAAAACAAATGCCGCATCATCTCTATTTCCACCAAGAAAACTACTCATTAAAACAGCATCAATATTGGGTGACGTTTTAATAACAACTCCGTCTTGAAAAATAGAAGCAGCGGCATTTTTCCCACCATTCACTGGTTGAAAAGCATTACTGGTAACAGGAAAATCAGTTGATTGAGTACAAGAAGCTAAATAAATATTTCCTATTGCATCTACAATTACTTCACTCCTTGAATCGTCTCCATAATTTCTTCTTGTAGAACCTGCACCATTAGCATTTACTCCAGAACCGCCTGTTGGATATTTGTTTCGAACGTTTACGCCATCATCGCCAGAACCACCAATTACTATTGAACCAATTAAAGCCGTACCAGCTGCATTTAACTTCGTTAAAATAATATCAAACATTCCTCCACCTACTCCAAAATTTGTTCTGTTTACAGGATAATTGGCTGATGTAGTTTTTCCTGCCATTATTAGATTATTGCTTCCATCAACCACTAAACTATGAGGATAATCGTTGCCTGCACCTCCTAAAAATGTTGCATAAATTCTGTTAGAACCAGTTGGATTAAATTTCATAATACCAACATCGAATCCACCTCCTTCACCTGTTACTCCATTTCCTCCACCATAACTTGTTTGAAAAGCACCAGTAGAAATTGGGAAATTAGCACCAAATACAATACCACCTGCATAAAAATTACCACCCCCATCATAAGTTGCAGTAAATCCCCAATTGCTTGAACGGCTACCTGAAAAAGTGGAAAAAATTAATTGAGGATCAATTACCAATGTTTGATTTTGTTGAACAGGTTCTTGAATTTGAAACTGAACAATGTTACCCTTTACAACATAATCACATTTTAATTCTACTTTACCTTTACCACTTATTTGGTACGTGTAAGGTATATTTTCTTTAACCTCATCTACAGAAGTTTTGATGATTAATTGACCATTTTTTTGTTGAATTCCATTTGCACCTTCTACATACATGGCAATTTTTTTATAATCACCACCTGGACGAATAATAAAATCGTACTTTAAATTTCCTTTATCGGTATAATAACGAATATCGATATTGGGATAAATATTGGTATAGGTAACAGCAGCATAAATTTTGCAACCGCTTGCCCATTTAGATGCATCTTTTCCTAAGAAATAATTATTGTAACTGTCTTGAACCTTATCAGGAATTGCTGTAGGGTTTGGATTGGCATTCAAAAATTTCACTTCATACACATGGCCTCTAACTGGTACAAAAACATCTCCGTTTATAAGATTTTCTGTTTGTACTTTATTGTTTTCTATTTGGTTGTAAGTAACATTAGCCGTTTGATGTACATGATTATCGCCGCCGTTTTTATCTGTAGAATGTGGACGATGAATCATACCATTACGCTTGGCAATATCTTCTGGATTATACAAAAGCATTTTATATCCACCATCTGGTCTCAAAGCAAATGCACCTGTATTTAAATCGCCTTTAAATTGTATGGAAGAATGCCACTGTCCTTTATTTTCTACAAATTCCAAATATTGCTGTGCATAAACCTGAGATTCAGAAAATGCACAACAAATAAGAATAAACCAATAAAAAGAGTATCGTGGAATCATATTAAAAGGGGAATCTAAAATTTTCTTACCAATATTGAACCAAAAACAAAAAAGTTATTCTCAAATAAAGAAAGAATTTACATTTTAACATTTTTGTTTTAAAAACTTGCATTTTACTTTTAGGAAATCTTACTCCAACCAGTTTTTCCTTTTTGTGATTGGAGAAACAATTTTAAACGAGCATTGTCAGGTAGTGCCAAATCTACATCCAGTTCTAACAAAGATTCTGCTTTTACTTTCGCTAATTCTAGTAATTCTTTGTCATTTACAATAGATGCTAATTTAAAATTCAAAGCTCCACTTTGTCTTGTTCCTTCAATATCGCCAGGACCACGTAGCTCTAAATCTTTCTCCGCAATTTTAAATCCATCATTTGTAGCACACATTATCTGTAGACGCTCTTTTGCTTCTCGGCTTAATTTATTTCCTGTTAAAAGAATGCAAAAACTTTTTTCACTACCTCTACCCACTCTTCCTCTCAGCTGGTGCAACTGTGATAAACCAAATTTTTCACTACTCTCAATTACCATTACACTTGCATTCGGAACATTTACACCTACTTCAATAACAGTTGTACTTACCATAATGTTGGTATCGCCTGAAACAAATCGTTGCATATTGGTTTCTTTTTGTTCGGCTGGCTGTTTTCCATGAACCATACTTATTCTATATTTTGGCTCAGGAAAGTAGCTTTTTACCTGTTCGTATCCTTGCATCAAATCTTCATAACTCAATTTTTCACTTTCTTCAATCAATGGATAAATAATATAAGCTTGTCTACCAAGTGCAATTTCTGAACGAATAAATTCCATTACACTTGCTCTTTTTTGTTCAAAACGATGTACAGTTGTTATGGGTTGCCTACCTGGTGGTAATTCATCCATTACACTATAATCTAAATCACCATAAGCGGTCATTGCCAACGTACGAGGAATGGGTGTTGCAGTCATTACCAAAATATGTGGAGGAATGGTTGCTTTTTGCCACAATTTTGCTCGTTGAGCAACGCCAAATCGATGCTGTTCATCTACTACTACAAAACCAAGATTTTTAAATTGAACAACGTCTTCAATTAAAGCATGTGTACCAACAATAAGTTGTAATTCTCCTGCTTGCAAATCGTTTAAAATGGCTCTTCTTTTTTTAGTTTTTGTGCTTCCTGTTAAAATTTCAATACGAATAGGCATGTCTTTTAGCAGACTACTCAATCCATTAAAATGCTGTTGAGCCAATATTTCTGTTGGAGCCATTAAGCAACTTTGATAGCCATTATCTGCTGCCAAAAGCATACTTAACAAAGCAACAATGGTTTTTCCACTACCAACATCACCTTGTAATAAACGGTTCATTTGGTAACCTTTTGCCGTATCTTGACGTATTTCTTTTAACACCCTTTTTTGTGCACCTGTAAGTTGAAATGGAAGATATTGATTGTAAAAAATATTAAACAAATCGCCTACTTTTTCAAAAAGTACACCTCTGCTATTTTTATGCCTTTGTATTCGAATTAAGTTTAATCGAACTTGGGCAATAAAAAGCTCTTCAAACTTTAAGCGATAAACGGCTCTTTCGTACACTTGTAATGATGTAGGGAAATGTACATTACAAAATGCATCGTATCTACCCATCAAATTCAATTCATTTAAAATAGAATTGGGTAAATTTTCAAGTATATCTTTTGGTTGAATTTGGGCAACGAGTGTTTGGGTAATTTTCCCTAATTGTCGTCCATTTAAACCTCTTGCTTTTAATTTTTCTGTTGCAGGATAAACCGGTTCTAAATAGCTTTTCGTATCGGCAGAAGCAGGCGTAAAAACTTCAATTTCAGGATGAACAATTTGTGGCTTTCCACTAAAAAAACTAATTTTTCCAAAAACCAAATAAGCTTCTCCAATAATCAGATTTTTTTGCACCCAACTAATCCCTTGAAACCAAGCTAATTCTAACAAGCCAGAAGCATCTTTTAGTTGGGCTACCAAACGTTTACCCCTACCTTCTCCCACCACATCTATAAACATTAACTTACCTACTACTTGTACATATTCGAAGTTGGGCGTAATATCTGCAATTCGATTAATTTTAGTTTTGTCGATATGTCTGTGGGGAAAATGTTCTAATAAATCGGCAAAAGTGTAAATGCTCAATTCTTTTTTTAACAAATCGGCACGCAATGGCCCCACACCTTTTAGGTATTCTATTGGAGAATGTAGTATGTGATTGGTTGAATGAATAGCTAAACAAATTAATGGTAACAAATATCCATTAAATGGATTAAAATTTGAGTTTGAAAGTAGCTATTGAACCGATGCTATTTTTTTCGTAAAATATAAATGATAGAACTACATTTTTTTACATTCAATAAGCTAAATAAATTTGAAACAAAGCCTTGTAATATGGCAGCAATTACATTTCCTTTTCCTCCGTTTTTATATTGTTCACTCAGCATACTTACATAAACACTATCAAACCACATAGGCAAATGCTTTTCTACTACAAAACCATGTTGTTGAGCCAATACATCAATACTTTTTGGAGAAAAATGATATAAATGTCTTGGTACATCGTAAGCAGCCCAAAACGACTGGTAATGTGCAGCATCTTTACTCGTATAATTGGGAACAGCTATAAACAATTTACCATCAGCCTTCGTAATTTTTTGAAATTGCTCTAGATAACCGTGTAAATCATGTACATGTTCCAAAACATGCCACATGGTAATGGCATCGTATGAATGAGCAGCTAGTTGAAACAATTGTTCAGGCGATTGTAACGCTAACTTAAATTTTTCAAAAGCAACTTTACGAGCCGTTTCATCAGGTTCTAAACCAGTGACCTGCCAATTGTAATTTTTCATTTCAGTAGAAAAAGCTCCTGTTCCTGCTCCTACATCTAGTAAACTTCCACTTTTTTTTCCAGTATATTGTTGTACAATTTTTCGTTTTGATTGAAGGGTAATGTTTCTAACAATATGGTATACTTTATTAATAAAACCTTTCTGTGTATCAGAATGTGATACATAATTTTCTGATTGATAAAATGCACCAATTTCTGACTGAATAGGAATATCTTGCGTAAATCTACAGCTACAATTTTGGCAATGCCAAATTGAAAAATCTAGATTACTCACAGTGTAATCTTTAGCAATCAACTGGTGTTGAATAGATGAACTACCACAACAAGGACATTGTTGGTAGTGTATTGTAGAAACTGTCATTTACAAAATTGAGTAACAAACGTTAAATATAATAGTACAATAAAGCACCAATACCCATTAAAGCAAGAATTACAGCATATACCCACCAATAATCTTCCTCATCTTCTTTTACAATCATTTCTAGCTTATCATCTTCTGTTTCTTCTACTATAATTAGGTTATCACCTGTTTTATAAAGCTCTACTAAATTAGCTTTAGAATCAGCAGCATTGTTTAAACGAATATCTGTGGGAGAAATAATGGCGTTTTGAGTATTTTCTACAAACAGTAAATCATCATTATATCCTTTTTTCAATTGACCAATTCCTGAAAGTTGCACATCTTCACCTGCATCAATTGATTCTTTCATTTGATTTACAAATTCATGGAATGCTTTTACAGCTTTCCATTCTTCTACTTTCATTTCTTTACTCAAATATTGAAAAAAGTTTTTATCAGCAGCTGAAAAACCTGGCTGAAATTGAATTTGAGCTTGAGGGGCATGCAATATTCCTTTTACAAAATCTAAATCTGCCGGTGTGTTTTTAATGGTAAATACACCCACGTTTGGGAGTATCATTTTTTTATTCAACACCAAATATTTGTACAATAAAGGATACATAATTTATAAATTATCGGAACGAATATACAACTCCTGCTAAAACTTGAAAACCTAAAACCTCGTATTGATTCCAACGTTGGTATTTATTGTTCAATAAATTATTAAATTGAAGCCATGCATTTAATTTTGGCATTACTAAAAACTCGGTTCCAATGTTTACATCTATAGCAGGTTTTACTTTTCCTGTAAAAGTAGTGTTATCGGTAAAAGCATTGCCACTCATAAACAAAACATCACTTTTCAATTGAACATCTTTCAACACCTTCCATCTAAAACTACCGTTTAGTTCTAAGGGAACCAAACCATATGCTTTATCAAAACCTTCCACTTTTGTAAACTGATTGTAAGCAGCAGCAGCAAGTACAGCAAATTTTTCTTGAATAGAATAACCCAATTCACCTTTTAAACGTATGGCTTGCACTTGTGGCGACACCAATGCTTTAAAGTTTTGAGCAGGAAAAAAATAATTGTTATTAAACAAAATCGCATTTTTCATTTGTACAAATGAAAGTTTTGCATTGTAGGTAAAATGTTTGGTTAAACTGCCTTTTAATCCTGCAAATTGTTCTACAATTCTTGTATTAGCTTGTGCTGTAACAGGATCGATAAATGGGTTGATTGTAGTAAGTTGTTGGTAACTATTTTTTTGAAAATAGCCTATCCATCCAAACTGTGCTACCATTTTTTGTTTATCAACTATTACATCAGCTGTAACATGTGGTAAAAGTTTAAATTGTTTATTATCCCAACTTGGCATTAAACCGGCAGTTATTGTAAATTTTTCGTTGGTATATTTTCCATTAGCCAATACATACCAAAGATTATTGTTGATACGAATTGAATTAGGAATTGTTGAAGTATTATATGAAGTGATGTCTGCTGTAGCATCGAATTGCAAAGTAAGTTTTTCGTTTAGTTTTTTTTGCAAAGGCGTTTTTAGCAATAAGTTAATTTCATTGGATTGATTATTAGCAGAGAAAACATTGAATTTAATTATTGGCTGATAATTTATGCCTTGTGCATTGCTACTAAGATTTTTAAGTACCCCATCAAAACCAACGGTGGTAAATCGTTGACGAATATCATCTTTGGTAATTGCACTATTTGCTGGTGAAAAACCATATTGGTATTGCGTTTGATTAGAAAAATAAACTTTACCAGATAATTGATGATTTTTCTTTAGTTGAAACGTTCCTCCAACATCTACACCTAATTTATTGTATTCTTGAAATGGTAAATTACCTTTTGCTGATTGGTATTTTGCATGTACCAAACCCATGGTTTTTCTTCCATCACCAAATGCCAAACCTGTTTCTACATAAGGAGAAGAAAAATTGCCAAAACCTAATTTTATATATTGATGATTTATCCATTCTATACTTGTATCTGCACTATAAGCCATTGGCTTTATTGCAATAGGCTGATAAGAGAAAAATAAACTTTGAGATGGAATATTATAACTCTGAGCAACTTTTACAGTATCTAACAAAGGAGTAGCAGCTGTAAAATTAATTTTTGCTGCATTTCTTAAAGATGGTTTAAATGCAGAAGTAATTACTACTTCTTTTGGTAATGTTGCAGTATCTATAACCACCACATTCGATGTTGTTTGTTGTGTACTCGCAACTTTTGCATTGTTTTTTGTAGCAACGGTAGCTTTTTTTCCTTTAACCGTTTTTTTAGACTTTACCACCTTTTTAGCAGGCTTTGCCTTTACACGACTATTGGCAGATTTGGCTGTTTTTTTCTTTTTTTGAGCAAATGTTGTTTCTGTAAAAAAGAAACTAAACAAACTCATGATGAATATATATTGAATTCGCATGTTTAATCAAATTAAGGTGTAACTACTTTGTTGGTCTTATTTTTTTCTGCAATTACCAATCCTAATTTTTGATTGGCTTCCTGAATTAATTCTTCAATGGTGGTGTTTTCGGCTACGCTTTTGTAAGTAGCTTCAGCATTAAATAAATCTTTTTGCTTAAAGTAAATATCGCCTAACAAAATATAACTTTTGGTTACCCACATTTCGTAACTACCCACTTTTTTAATTACATCAAAAGCTGCTTTTTCTGCTTCAGCAAATTTTTGTTGTATCAATAAAATTTCAGCTAATCTGTATTGTGCCTCTGCTGCATACTCTGTTTTTCCAAGAGCAATCACAGCTTTATAAGCACTAGTTGCTTGCTCTAATTGATTTGCCGATTGATAACTTTTTGCAACAATCATGTTGGCAATCATTTTATCGTCGGTAGCTGTACCTTTTTCGGCCAATAAATCTTGTGCATTGGTTACTGCATCTTTAAACTGCTGCAATTTGTATTGACAACGCAACAATCCTCTCATAGCTTCTAGCCTATTTTCTTGTTGAACAGCAATATTTTTTAATTGAGCAAAATATTTTTGTGCGTTTTCAAAATCTTTTAAATCGAAGTAGTAAATCCTTGCACTTTGTAAACAACTTCTTTCAGCATATTTATTTGGAGCCTTACTAGCAACTACATTGTAATGAGGCAATGCAGCATTAAAATCTTTTTGATTAATACATATTTCAGCTAAAAAATAATGAGCTTCTAAAGCAAACCTTCCTGTAGCGAATTGAGATAAATACGATTCAAAACCTTGTTTTGCCTCATCAAAAACTTTTGCTTCATACTTTATCATGGCAGATTTATAGGTTAAAGAATCTGCTTCATTGGTGGTAATTGATTTACCATTTTGCTGCATAAACGTTACAAAATTGGCAGGCTGTTGATTTTCTACAAAGATGTTTCTAATGTATTCAATTGCATCTTCACTTTCTGTAGCATTTGGATATTGCTTTACCAAAGTAGTAAAGTTGGTGAGTGCATCGGTATTATTATTCAAATTAAAATGAGCTACTCCTGTTTTTAAATACGCTTGTGGCCATAAAGCTTTGGCTTGTTTATTATTTAATACTTGTTGTAATGGTGGTAATGCTTCGTTAAATTGCTCATTCGATAAAAAACTATTAGCAATTTCTATATTGGCATCTGCTAACAATGTTGATGAAGGAAACTGCTGAATCAATTGTTGCATGTACTTAATTTTATCTGCATTTTTGTTAGAAGCACCTGCAATAATGGCTTTTTGGTACAAGGCATAATCTGCATTTTTCAGTTGTAAAGCAATTACTTCTTCATACATTTTTAATGCTTGCTTAAATTGCTTATTCATAAAGTAGCAATCTGCACTTCTAATATAAGCGTCTTGTTGAATGGAGGTAGCAGAAACGGAAGGAACATTTCCTATTTGTTCAAAATATTTTTGTGCTTGCTTATAATCTTCTTTCTTTAAAAAGCAATAAGCTAAGTTGTATTTTGCATGTACAGCATTTACTTCTCCATTTACAACTGCGTTATTTAAATACGCTTGTAAATAAACAATGGCATTATCTACAGAGCCTGTTCTATATGCAATTTCACCTCTCCAAAAGTTTACAAATGGCAGGTAAGTAGCGTTATAAGGCAGCTGTGTAATTTGTGACAATAATGCATCTGCCTGTGTAATTTGTTGATCGTTAATTAACTCAACAGCTCTTCCATATAATATTTTTGGATAAATTTTTTGAGCAGTTTCGCTTTTGTTTTTTAAACTCTCAAACAGGGCTAAAGCATCTTTATAATTGCTTGTATTGGCCAAAACAATCACCAATAATTCTTTTGCCTCTTGTAATTGATTGCTTTTAGGAAATTGAATAATAAATTGTTGCAACTCTCTTAAAGCCACATCGGTATAACCTAATTCATAAGAAAGTTTTGCATAACTAAATGTTGAAATTTCTTTTTGAGTAGGATTACTGTTGTTGCTAGCACAAAATAAAAATGCATTTCTTGCATTCATTTTTTGATCGGTTTTTAAATATGCATCTGCTAATAAGTACATGCTATTTTGTGCCAATGAATCTTCTTTTCCACCCAATTGTTTAAAACCTTCAATACTCTTTTTCCAAACGCCAGCTTCATAGTAACAATAGCTGAGTTCGTACAAGTCTTCTCTACTCACTTTTTCGGTTTTATTAATGTATTCTTCTAAGTACGGTTGTGCTTTTGCAAATTGTCGTTTATCAAAATACAGTTGACCTGCAAGTTGTTTTAATTGTAAATCGTAAAACTGTCCACCTTTCTTTATTTGTTTTTCTGCATAGCTTAATGCAATATCTCTATCATTATTAAAATAGTGAATTTCAGCAATATAAAAAGGCACTATAGAACTATAAGTAGCATCATTTTCTGCAACGGTAAATGCAGCCAAAGCATCTTTATATTGTTTATCATAAAATGCAATAAATCCATAATAATAATTAGCATCAATATAATTGGCATCGTCAGCAATTTGTCTAATTGCGTTAAATAAAGGTTTTGCTTCTTTAAATTGTTGCATGGTAAATAAGCAATACGCTTTATGAAACTTTAACGATGCAATAGCAGTGTTATTGAGGTTTTGAATACCTGTTTTATCGTAAAAAGCAAGTGCTTCTGCATATTTTTTTTGTCGGAAATAAAATTCTGCTAATTCAAAGCACATCATTTGCATTCTAGCAGCATGTGTAGATTGCTCTATAAAATTTGTTGCTAACTGTTCGTGTAGCCATTTATTTAATTTTAATCCACATACAATATAATAGTACGATGCTTCAATAGCAATGATTTCAGGATAATTTGAGCTAGCAATTTTATGATGATGAATATCTGAAAAAATAGGATATGCAAGGCTAAATTGATCTCTTGCATAATATTCTTTTGCTAACTTATAGGTAGCATCAATATCGGTTGTTGCCAAAGTTGCTTGTGCTGTTGCTTGCCTACACAAAAAACTACAATAAAATATAGTTATATACAGAAAAGATTTGTATTGAATCCGCATTTTCATACTATACAAAATTTACAATTGCTATCTAAATATTAACGAAGCAATGATATGAACAAAATGCTTTTTGCCGTTTTCTAAAAAACAAATATTACCGTTTTGAATCTTAAAATAATGCCAAAACCAATTAAAGATAATTTGACACTTGTATAACAAACATTGTTCCTTTAATTTGTGGATAAACAAGCCTCTACCCTAACTTTACCAACAAGAAAAGAATAATTATAAGTTATGTACGAAAGCAAAACCACAGTTAGAGTAAGATATGCTGAAACCGACCAAATGGGTGTTGTATATCACAGCAATTATGTTCAATATTTTGAAGTGGGTAGAGCTGAATTTATTCGATCATTAGGATTTACATATAAAGATTTAGAGCATTCTGGAATTATTATGCCAATTGTAGAAATTCATTGTAAATATTTAAGACCTGCCATTTATGATGATTTATTAACAATTAAAACCACATTAAACGAATTACCCAAACATCATAAAATTGAATTTCATCAAGAGGTATATAATGAGCAAGAAAAATTATTAACTGTTGGTAAAGTAGTATTGTATTTTATTGATGCAAAAACAAGAGAAAAAGCAACATTGCCACAAGAATGGAGAGAAAAACTAGCCATTTACTTTCATGAATAAATTAAGCAAAAAAAGCTGCCAAAATACCCGTTGCTACGGCTGCATTTAAACTTTCGGCTCCTCCTTTTTTAGGAATTGTAATAGGATGCTGAATGAATGGAAGAATTTCGGGTGAAATGCCTTTTCCTTCGCTACCAATTACCAATATTGCTTGTGATGGTTTCTCAATTTCAAACACATTTTTTCCTTGCAACAACGCTCCATAAATTGGCAGCTTTGTTTCTGTTAAAAATGTATACAAATTAGTGTACATTACTCGTACCCTTAAAAAACTGCCCATTGTGCTTTGTATTACTTTAGGATTATATATTTCTACTGTATTATCGCTACAAATAATTTGTTGAATGCCAAACCAATCGGCAATTCGAATAATGGTACCTAAATTTCCTGGATCTTGAATTCCATCTAAACATAATGTAATGCCACTCCATTCACTAGAAATAGCATTGGTATTGGCTTGTTGCACAATTGCAATTACCTGCTGTGGCGTTTGAAGGGTAGAAATTTTTTCCAACTCAAACGGTTCAACTTCAGTTGTAATGAATTGGTATTGTATATTTTGTTGCAACCAACTAGATAATGCATATAATTTAACAACCTTAAAATTGCTTTTTAGCAACTCATCCACCAATTTTACACCTTCAACTATAAACAATCCAGTTTCATTTCTTTGTTTTTTGTGGCATAAAGATTGAATATATTTGACCTCATTTTTACTTAACATTACTTATGCATTTATTTAGCAAAACAACAACTCTTTTATCATTTTTTCTAGTTGCTAGTTTTGCAATATTAATCAGTAGCAGTTGCACCATTGTAAAAAATCATCCCAAAAACATTCCCTTTGTTTTTGAAAATAAAATAAATATAAAAGATAGTAGTTTATCGAAAGAAGAACGGAAACGATTGATTACAGAATTAAACAACTATTGGGATGATAGTTTAAAAGCTAGAAAAATGCAGCAGTTTGGTATTGTATATAAACTAAAAAATCCTGCTGTTTTTGATACAGTTAATATTGGTCGTTCAAAAACGTTTATGAACGCATACTTAAATTCTCAAGGATATTATTATGCCGATTTAAAGCCTTTATATGAATTCGACACGGTTAAAAACAATCAAATTCGAACAACCATTTCAATGAACATTGAAATTGGCAAAAACATTACCGTACAATCGGTAGATTATTTTTTACTAGATACTACTCAAAAACCAATAGACTCTACTATACAAAAATTAACGCTTTTACAGGCAAAAAACAGTTTGATAAAACCTGGAAAACCCTACAACAAACAAATTATTAATAGCGAAATTGAACGTTTAAATACTTGGTTTCATCAAAATGGATTGTTTAATTACAGAAGAGAATACATTTATGCGTTGATAGATACGCTTGATAGCCAATTACTTACGCTTTCTCTTGACCCATTTGAACAAGCTAAAATTTTAACAGCAGCTGCTAAACAACGAAAAGAAAATCCTAAATGGGATATTACATTTTTACAAAAACCCATCACAGATTCTGCTATTACAAGACAATATTATGTTGGGCATATTTATTATTATCCAGACATTAAAGATGCTTATTACGATGCAGATTCTTTGCTAAAAATATCAAGCTATAAAACAGTAAATTTTAGAGGTTCAACGGTTAGGTATGTAAAAGATAGATTTAAATTAAGACCACTTAGAGAACATACTTATTTGCAAAATAAAAATTTATATAACGAAGATTTATATTATAAATCTATCAATAGATTATCTCAAATTGGCACTTGGAAACAGGTAGATGCAAAAGCAATAATTAGAGATAAAGACAGTATAGATTTTCATTTTTTCATGGTTCCTGAAAAAAGGCAAAACTTTACAGTTGATTTAGAAAGTAGCAGAAATACAGGCGATATTGGATCGGGTAATTTACTGGGTATTGCAACTAATTTAAGTTATAGAAATAGAAATATTGGCAAACAAGCAATTCAATCTTTAACGAGTTTTAGATTGGGATTCGAATTTAATATTGATGGTTCTGTAGATGGTGTTGCTCAAAAACCTTTTTTACAAACCACACAACTTAGTTTAAGTAACACATTTAGTTTTCCTAGAATTATTGGTCCATTAAACAAAGTTGGCTTTTTACGTCAGCTTGAAAACAAAAGAACCCTCCTTTCTACTTCAGGAGCTTATATCGATAGAAGAGGTTTTTATCAATTGCGTTCGCTTGTTTTTAATCTTGGATTAGAAGGCACAAAAGGCAATACTACTTTTTTGCTAAAATTACCCAATATCGAATTGTATAAGGTTGATACTTTATCTGGTTTAATCAACTTGTTTAATCAAAACCCTTTTTTAAGAAATTCTTTTAGAAATGGAAATGTGGTGGGTTTAGGCTTTTCTATTAATTCTAATATTACGAGTAAAAAAGACCCTTCAAAAAGTCATTATTTCAGGGGTGCTTTAGAAGAAAGTGGGTTGATTTCACACTTAATCACTAGTAGTAATTCCAACATATTTAAGTTTTTAAAAGTTGAAGGAGAATATCGTTTCATCAAAAAATATCCTAAAACAGAAATTGCAACACGTTTTTTTATGGGTGTGGGTATTCCGATTGCAGGGCAAAGTATTCCTGTATTTAAACAATACTTTTTAGGTGGACCAAATAGTATGAGAGCTTGGGGTTTAAGACAATTGGGTTTAGGGTCTTCAATAAAAACAGACACTTCTACAAGTGGTTATACCGATAGATTTGGCGATTTTAATTTAGAAACCAATTTAGAGTACAGATTTCAAATTGCAAATATTGCAGGTATAAAAGTTGGCAGTGCTTTATATGCAGATATTGGTAATATTTGGAACATTAATAAAGATCCTAACGATGCTTTATCTGTAATTTCACTAAACAACTTAACCAAAGATTTAGCCATAGGAATGGGCACAGGCTTACGATTTGATTTTTCTTATTTTTTACTTCGTGTAGATTTTGCTTACAGGGTAAAAGATCCGGCAAGAACTAGCAATAATGGTTGGATGAGTTTAAAAAACTTTGAATGGAGTAATATGCGACAAAATGGAATATCGGTTAAAAACTACGCTTTTCAGCTTGGCATTGGTCTTCCTTTTTAATGTTTTTGCTGCAACTATTTATCAATCATTCTCCATAACTGTGCAATTCCTGCAATTAAAAAAATAATACCCATTATTAAGTTTAATTTTCTATTGCTTACATTTTTTTTGGTTATTAAATAGTTTCCACCATAAATATAAACCAACAGTCCACCTATTGTTCCCAAGCCTGCACCTACAGTAAATACATTATAGGCTACAGTATTCGAATGTAAAATTTTCCATTCTAAAGCATAGCTCGTCCATAAAAACCAAAAAGGAATTTGTGCCGGATTCATAGCACATAACCACAATCCTAAAACAAATCTATTTAACTGGTTATTAATTAAAATTCCTTTTTTTTCAGTGTGTTGCTGATAAGCACTTTTTATAGAAACAATACCTAAAACACAAAAGAAAACCACTGTAACCCATCCTATTGATTTAAATATAATAGGATGTTGAAAAATCCAATCCATACCTGTTAAGGCAATTCTTAAATAAATCATCTCTACAATTGCAACGCCCCACATATACAAAATAGCCGATTTTAATCCTTCTTGTACCCTGATTTGTGTAGCTGTTAGGCTCGTATTTCCTAGAGGTAATTGCCCTAAAAAACTGATTAAAAATGCAGTGAAAAAAGTAGTTACAATTGCTGCCAAAAGAAAAAATTAAGAATTTGTTTGAATAGAAATTAAATAACGAACAGCCAATGCATATCCTTCTAAACCTAAACCAATAATAGATCCTTTACATTTTGCAGATACATGAGAAATATGCCTAAACGCTTCTCTAGCATGTACATTGCTTATATGTACTTCAATTACAGGCGATGTAATGGCTGCAATACAATCTCCTATTGCAACAGAAGTATGTGTGTAACCACCAGGATTTAAAATAATACCATCAGCCTCAAAACCAACCTGTTGAAGATAGTTTATTAATTCTCCCTCTATATTGCTTTGGAAATAGACAAAATCAATAGATGAAAATTGTTGTTGTAAGGTTTTAAAAAAATCTTCAAACGTTTGTGCTCCGTAAATTCCAGGCTCTCTTTTTCCCAATAAATTCAAATTAGGTCCGTTTATAATTACAATTTTCATACTAATCAAATATTCATTTTAAACAGGTATATCATTTGCAAATAAAAACAACGTAAACCAAAATATTAGAAAAACTATTTCAACTCTGCTTACAAATATTTGTTCTATAGATAAAAGTTACAATTTTGCAGCATGATCAAGCTAAGTGTTAATATTAATAAATTCGCTACTATCAGAAATAGTAGAGGTGGAAATAACCCCAATGTAGTAAAGGCTGCCATAGATGCTCAAAGGTTTGGTGCAGATGGTGTTACGGTTCATCCAAGACCAGATGAAAGACATATTACGTACAAAGATGTGTATGATATTAAACCTATTATTACTACTGAATTTAATATAGAAGGAAATTGTTCGGAACAAAAATTTGTAAATCTAGTACTTGCAGTAAAACCACATCAAGTAACATTGGTACCTGATGTTTTGGGTCAAATTACTAGTAATCATGGATGGAATACCATAGAGCATGCTAATTACCTGAAAAACATGGTTCAAATATTTCGAAACGAAGGAATTAGAGTTTCAATTTTTGTAGACCCCATTATAGAA
>Ga0209398_1000531_pt1 | contig 23315 bp, 21 predicted proteins | sample AshMeaBigSpring_FD_184125 | JGI IMG/M metagenome (GOLD analysis project Ga0209398, IMG submission 184125) | Groundwater microbial communities from Big Spring, Nevada to study Microbial Dark Matter (Phase II) - Ash Meadows Big Spring (SPAdes)... | ecosystem: Environmental > Aquatic > Deep... | reverse complement strand
GCCCACCTCGGCCTTCAAATCCCGCGCCAATCCAAAATTATTGAAAATGTAGTGCCGAAAACTGACTGAAAATCCCCGCCAACCCGCATGGTTGCGATATCGGCCCTTTCAAACTGCGGAACTTGGGCTAAGCGGAAGAGGTCGGTGCGCGGAGGGTGGAGACTCTCATCGTCCCAGGGCCCGATATCAGGCGTTGGGGAACCCCAGCCGAGCACGATGTTATTTTGGAAGGTGAGAGCGGTTTCTATTTGCTGCTTTCCATCGGGCGAGATCGCGCTTTGACCGTTGATCTGAAAACCGTTAGAGTATCCGAGAACATTGTTCCGGAAGACATTATTTTTTCCGTAATGATGGTGAAACCCGTCGTCGGCATCATAGATGAGGTTGTTTTCTGCGAGGATGCCCGACGAGCCCTCATCGAAATAGATCCCCCAGCCGCCGTATCTGCTTTTCGGGCGGGAGATGTCGTGGATGCGATTGAGCCGGATAACGGTTCCTGGCGAAAGCCCAAGCGTGTAGATCCCGCCCAGATCGCTGAGGACGCTCTGCCCGATCTGGTGGATATGGTTTGATTGAATGATGTTGTGGTGAGCCCCGCTCGGGTTGTATCCTCAGGTCCAGTCGACCGAGATCGCGGTGTAGTAGAAATTAAACATTTCATTGTGCTCGACGACCGTGTTGTCCGCATGGCCGATCCAAATCGCGCCGCCGCCGGGATTGATCCGACCACCGTGAGCGATGAGGTTATTGCGGATCGTGTTGCGCGAGACGAATGTCTCAGGTTCAGTTCGGACTCCCTGGGCGCCCACCTTGATACCGTCCGCGCCGAGATCTTCGATCCGGCAGTTTGCGATGAGGTTGTCCTGGCAGCCCTCGTCCAAATTGATCGCGTAGCCTCCGGTTTGGGAGACCGTGCAATTGTCAAACGTGATGTGCCGTGCAAAATACCCGACGATTGCGGCCGGAGACCGGATGGCCGCCTGCGGCTGGCTCTCGCCGCCAGCCGGTGTCGTCTGGTTGGTGTGGGCAAATGCCAGGCCGCTGAACGTGATATAGTTAATGCTTTTTTTGCAGGGCCGCCCGCGAAGATGAGGACGCTCTGCAGCCTCGGCGCAACCGCCCCCACGGGATCGCCGTACTAAGTCAGCGTTCCGCTTCCGCGATCCAGATAGAATTCCCCCGGTGCCAGCGCCTCCCGCACATCCTCAACCAGATACCGCGTGCCCACCGGAAATCCGGACCACGGCTGGTCCGAGGAGGTGGTGCCGGAGAACACAACGGTCTTCCGCTTGGGATCGACGTCATGGATCCGGAGGGAAGAGACGAGCCAAGGATGAAATGCGACGACCTCCAAGTTGGACAGATCGTGCCAGTCCGGGCGGATGTCCTCCTTGTCAAACCCCAGGCGATCCGGCCCCCTGCCAGCCTGCCGCTGCGCGGGCGGTGTCTCCTTCGTACGGGCGACGTGATAATACCCCTCGCGAGGCAGTCTCGGCCGCGACCGCCGGTCCCCATTCACGAAGAGTTGGCGGAAATCCCACTCGCCTGATTTGACCTCCGGGAGGAAGGTGATTTTTGAGCCTGCGTCTCCGGTTTTCCATCCGGTGATCGGCTTTCCACCGCTGAGAACCGGCAGTTCGTCCGGGTAGGCCTTGTAAACGACAAGCACCTCCTCGGGCGTGCCCGAGTCCTTTGCGGAAAATACCAGGCATTTGTCGAGGAAATATGTGCCGCCACGGAGCATGACGACGATCGCCCCGGTCCGTTTGGGCTCGTGGTGCCGGACTTTGCGAACCGCCTCCTGCGCCTGCTTTACTGTTGCCAGCGGGTCGTCGGACTTGTCGTCGTTCTGCGCGTCGAGCCGGCCCGACCATGCGTCGCTGCCGTACGGCGCGACAAAGAGGTCAGCGCACGGACTCGCTGCGGCTGTGATGAGACCCAAAGACAAAACCGCAATGAATCGACGCATTCCAACAGCGAGTGCGCCAAGACAGGTCGATGTTTGCAAAGACATCAGCCATGGGCAGCCCGCCCTCCCCGGGCGGAAGAGTTCGCATGACAACACGGTTTGAGTGCCCCCCAGCAAATCCTGATCGTGGCTGTCAGCCATCTAAAGAACGCGAGTGATTGCAGCCCAAACCTGCGCGCAGGTGATTTCGCGCATGGACGATTCTCCGACTTCAATAGTATTTGTGACCTGATGGATGGATTCCTTCGGAAACCCGGGGGAAATCACAACCTCGCAGCGGTCAGAAAACGGTCCCCACAACGGCAATTGTCCGGTGCCAAACAGCGCGACGACCGGCACGTTTAAAGCTGAAGCGATATGCATCGGCCCGGTATCCAGCGTCACAATCGCGCGGCAGCCTCGAAGAGTTTCCGCCAATTCCTTTATTGTTTTGGCCTCGGCTATCGGCACATTTGATCCGCTGGTGGCAGATACGGACTCACGGTGCTGGTTCGGACCGCACACAACCACGGGTTCATACCCGCGTTCGACCATCTGATTGATTAATTCCGCCCAGGCGTCCGGTCTCCAAAGCTTTCCCTTCCATGGGGCAACCGGCACAATTCCTATTCGCTGCGGTGCAGGAGCCGGTTTTCCACTGACGAGGTGGGTGATATCCGGCTTATTCCAGGTTGAGGCACCGGACTCGATCGCGTCGGCAAAACCCTTTGTGATCTGCCAGCGCTGATGAGTTTCGGCATTTTCCTTAATGAGGCAGGCGAGAAACCACGGGAGGCGGAGATCGGTTCCGATATAATGATCGAGCGAATAAATTTGCGGGCAACCGGCGAGGGCCAAAAAAAATATTGATCGCACATCCCCGCGAGGATCAATGCCAATGGATCCAGAAGGAATTTCATTTTTTAAACGCCAGCATGTCATGAAAAACTCTTTGAACCCCATGATCGACCAACCTCCGGATACGTTCGACCAGCCGGTCTGAAAGTTTTTCAACACCGGTTGCCATCGCTCCTGCGCTACAATGTGGACACTCCAGCCGTGATGGACGAGGAAGGAGACAAGAGGTTGGAGAGAGACGATGTCACCCAATCCGTACGGCTCGACAATGGCTACCCGGCGAATCGAGGATCGCTCGCGCGAACAAAAAAACCTCACTAGCAAAGTTGCTATGGCTAGCAACCAGAAGATGAAATAGTGTCGGAGCGAGAGATGTATTCTTGAAAGGGTTTCTTCCATGTGGACATTGTGCAACCCAGTCATGATGAGCAAATGTTTGCGTAAGATAAAGTTGCTATCAGAGACAGGTTTTTTACCTGATTCTAAATTATAATATATTCATCAGTCTGCTATTTTTATTTAAATAAATGGCTTTGTATAAATTTTCTCCCGATATTAATTCCAGGCAATTCGATTGTTTTGTACAAAAAATAACTTACTCCAGTAGTAATGATCAAGTTTAATAAAAAACAATAAATAAAACGAGTCAATGTTCCTTGCCCCATCTCTAGAGGCGGCCAGATTTTTTCTATAATTAAACAAATAACAACATTATGAACAAGATATGTGCCGTAAGAACATTCGGCCAAAACTTCTCTCCCAGGGACACCGCGAGCAAATTCATTTAAATTATGTATCGATTTTAAAAAATAAATTCGTATTTTTGGAATCAGAATAATGCAATATAATGTTACATAAAATACAAACATCAATATTTGGTAATTTTCCCTGCATGAGTAATAATAAATTGGAAAACCTAAAATAAACCATTTTGACTTAACCTCATCAAATCCTCTAATGGCAATTATTGCTGCAATCATTCCAACGCAGAACACTTGAATTTTTAGCGGTAAAAGTGTCGGCTGAGGAAAATGACCAAGCAAGCCATTCCCGGTGCTTCCATAATAACTGAAAAGAATTTGAGATATAGCGCCAACTAACGAGAAAAGCAAAAAAAACAACCCTGGGCGAAGTCGAATGAGGGCCAGAAAGAGAAACGGGAAACACACGTAGAATTGCATTTCCAGCGTCAAACTCCAATCTGGAATTACTCCTCCAATTTCGCTTGGAATGAATCCGAACAAGAACGAAAAATGCAAAATAAGCCATCTCCAAATAGGAAATGTTGGTTGAAATTCAACTCGACTCGTTGTCAAATATACCGAAAGAACAAACAGTAGCGTTAAGTAATACAGTGGCGTTATGCGGAAAAATCGCCGCATGTAAAATTTCACCCACGTTGAACTTTCGCGCCACGGCTCTTTATTTTGTCTTTGAAAATACAGCAGAACCATGAGAAATCCAGATACATTCATGAAAACATCTACTGCAATCGCCGCAGATCCAAAAACAGGCAATCGATATCCAGAAATCCCACTCGTATGCCAAGCAACAACCATCCATGCGGCCAAGACTCGAATGAGATCAATTAATGGTATTGATCGTATTTGATTTAAGTGACTTGAAGAAGCTTCCACTTGGTTCATATTATCGGATCAGAATCCTCCTGCGGCCAACAGAAAACAATTTTCGAAGTCAGAATATATTTTCAGGGACCGCTATTTTGCTCTCGCATTAACCAATGCGCTCCGGAAGATCGGGAGCTATTCCTCGATGCAGCAAAATTTATCGTATCCCGCGCAGGGGTATATACGGACGACCGCGCAAGGGAGCTGGGAAATCAGGCTGAATCGCCAAAGAAGGGGAGTCTTCGACGAGGAGTTCTCTAGCATACTGCGTATTGAGCAGCTTGTTGGCAAGAATCAGGATTCCCGTCGAGAGACCAAACCCTTTCAAGGCATACTCAGCATCTCCATGTAATCCAAAAAATATGATGACGCTCGCGAGAAAACATGCGGCACCGAGGGCAGCCGTCCTTTCCAGCGCAGTATCCGTTTTACTTCGTGCGACGCGCCTCAGAATCGAGATTGCCAAGATTATTCCGGCCCCAACGATTATGAATATGGAAAGCGTTCCGGGAATTCCGGTGGTAACCATTAGGCCGATAAATCCATTATAGAAACGGCCGAGAACCAAGTGCATCTGAATCGTTGCAGTTTCTGGATCGATTTGTGACATTCGTGAAAAATTCATGCTCGAAGAGTCGAATCCGAATCCCCTGCCCTCCCAGAAATAACGCGGCATCATTTTCCATCCAATTTCCCGAAGTTGGCGTCGGGTATCCAATGTGCCCTGAGAACTATCGATTGCGACACGATCAATTTCAATTCCCGGCAGAAAACTAACCGCCCGTTGTGCGGAAAGCGGCATGCTGCTTGTAAACATATAGACGTAGCACAAAAATGCGGCCAAACCGGCGCCAGCAATCAGGATGCTTCCTACATTCAGCGCACGATAGGCGATGATCATGATTATAACCATCAATGCAAGATTTACCAAGGACAAGCGGTGGCCAGAAACAAGTGAAAGCGCGGTGAGTAAACCGATGATAATACAAAAAGGAACACCAGCCGGAGACAGAAGACGACGTGGGTTGATATAGGTGAGGATCAAAACTGTTACGTTCATCGCAACCGCTCCAAGCGACTGCAAGCGCATCAGACCAGTTCTTTCAAATTCGTCTAGGAAGTTCCCCGCGTCGCCCGGAGGATGCAAGAATATCAACACTATATTCCCCCAACGGCTTCCTGAGAAAAATGCGATGTCGGAAAGGATGAACGTCAATGAAAAAACGCACCCTAACCTCACAAAGGCCACGAAAGTAGAGCCCTTCATTGGAACAAGCAGAAATGCAAGCGGAAAGATCGCACATGTGAGCTGCGCAAAGTAGAATCGCCCCCCATACATCCCACTGCCCATGATGTTGAACCCGACACCTTGGGACTTCATGAGGAAGAGCAGTGTCGCACAGTAGGTAGCACAGCCAAAGAAGATGAACTTCGCGCTCGCCGGGCATTCTTTCAGCCCGACCTTGTCAATTTCGCGCATGAGAAAGCTGAAGATCACACCCGACCAGCAACCCATCGCCGCCGCCTCCCAAAGCATCGGGTTCCCGGGAAACCCGGGCAGAATGAATGCCGCGTTGGACGTGCAGAGGGCGATTGCCGTGGACAGCTTGAGCTGGAACGGCATCGTCCCGACGACGACAGCCCCCACGACAAACATCATGCCCATCTTGAGATCGTCCATGAATATCGACGTCACAATCATCGCGACCAGCACGCCAGTGCCCGCAATAGCCGGGCGAATCCAATTCATTCCACCAATCATAATTTTGTTGTTTTATGTGCGCTCATGCGGCCGGGTTGGCAAGGCGATTGTATAGGCTGGTGTATTCCGCGGCGACACTGAAATCGGCATACGGCCGTGCGGACGAACGGATTTCGTCCCGCGTGCCGTGAGGGAGCGTGCGGTCGGCACAGCAAGCCAGCGCAGAGGCGAGGTCGCCGACATCGTCCGGTTTAGTGAGGTGGCCGCTGAGGCCTTCCTTGATGATGTCGCCAGTGCCTCCCGATCGGGTGCCGAGCACCGGGGTGCCAAGCGCAAGGGCTTCAAGAATTGCCACCGAGCAGGGCTCGTTTACCGAAGGCATCACCAGCCAATCTGCCTCGGCGATGTTCGGCAATGGGTTTGGCGTTGTGCCGCAGAGTCGTACGACGTCACCGCCCCCGGTTTTCTCCAGAAGCTGGACCAAATCCTTCTTGTATTGGATCGAGCCCGGCTGGGTAGTCGCATCTCCGTAGATGTCGATGCTGAGCCTACGTCGAGCGGCAGGCTCGAGCCTCGAGACCGCTTCGATCAAAATATGCCACCTCTTGCGCTCCCAAAAGTGTCCGACTCCGACCAGCTTGACCCTCGCTTGCTCCTGCGCAGGGGTTGCCGCGCGCTGATCGAAGGCGGCAGCGACGCCGACCGAATCGTAGCAGGCCGGGATCAGCGAGGTGTTGGCGGGAAGCGCTGGAAGTTGGTAGTGCGCCTGCATGGCCGGAGTGAGAAGCACCCAGTGGACATTGTTGTTTTTGAATGCAGATCGGTAAAGCCCCACCCGCTGGGCATAGAAATGCATTGTTGCCACGCGCGGGATCCCCGCACCCAGCGCCAGCAGGATCGGATACGCCCCGCGCGTGTGCGCGTGCACGACATCGATGTCGTGCGCGCGGATGATCCGCTGGATCGCTCCCACATCAAGCAACCCGACCAGCAGGCGGGCCTGGGATTCGACCTCGTCCACCGCCCACCGCGTGCGGAGCATCGTCGCGGTCGAGGACCGCTTCTGCTCAAACCTCCGGTTCACCACCATGAAATGCTCGTTCGCCGAGTCGCCCCGCACAAGGTTGCGGACCATCGATAGGACGCCGCCAACATCTTGAAAGGCATGGATAAGGTGGAGAATCTTCATGTGTGAAAGCGGGAATTGCCATGCCGCAAACACGGCGGGTGTCCAAGAATCATTTTTTCGGAAAAAGGCGGTTTAAACACGGAGGCGAGGACAACACGGAGGCGGGGAAGAAAAAACGGGGTCCAAAAACCGCTTCGGGCGTTCACCGGACGAAGTGCTGTTTTTATGCTTTTTTTGATGCGCCGGGCGCGGATTCCGATAGAGACTGCAACCGGTATGCAGCACGTTTTCACGTATTTTCAGGGCTTCGGCGGGGTTCAGACGCTTCTGCGCCAGCATCTCCTTGCAGATCCCGGATTTGTCCGGGAAACATCCGTCCTCGCCTTGCTGGATTCCAGGGCGGACGGAGAGTGCCCCAGCGTGCGAACGCTCAGAAAATTGCGCTTCGCTTCCGCCCGCACGCTGAGAAAAGCATTTCTTGAGGAGGCTCGCCCGTCCGGCACGTGGATCTACCACAACTTCTGGGGAGCGGCACTGCTTGCCGACCTCGACCGGGCCTCCCGCCGGATCGGCTTTCTCCACTCGTCGTGGCCCGGCTACGAAACGATCATCGCCGCGCACGACGGGCTATTCGACGGCATCCTTTGCGGCGACGAGATGATGCAGGCAGCCGTTCAATTCATGCTGCCCGGACTTCCACCCGAACGCGTGAGGTCGATCGCCTACCCGATCGATGTCCCACCGGCCGCTTCTTCGGAGCCGCTCCCCCGTCGCGAGGCTCTCCGCATCGGGTTTTGCGGTCGCATCGAAGTGCCCCAAAAACGGGTGGACCGGATTCCGGAATTTGTCCGTCTTCTCGATGCGGAGCCGTTCAATTGGGAGTTTCAGGTGATGGGCGAGGGCCCCGCCCTCCTCGACCTGCGGCGCCAGCTCGGCAGCCACGAGCGCGTCCGGTTCCTCGGCCGCCTCTCCGGCGACGCCTATTGGCAGGAAATCCGTTCCTGGGATGCCATCGTCTTTTTCAGCGACTACGAAGGCACTCCGCTCGCACTGCTGGGTGGAATGGCCTGCGGGGTGCTCCCGGTTTATCCACGCATCTCCACCGGAGGCGATGCCTACGCTTCCGGAATCCATCCTGCTCTCCTGTATAAAAGCGGAGACGTCTCTGGCGCAGTCGCGGCTGTCCGCTGGATCGCGGAACAACCGGCAGATGCACTCGAAAACTACCGCCAGAAGGCACGCCACGCCATCGAATCCCACGCCCCAGCCGAATACATGCGAACATTTCACTCGTTTGTGAAGGAAGTTGAGGCGCTGCCCGCCATCGCCTCCCCTCGTTCAAGGCGAGGCACCGTTCTCGATTTCCTCCCCCTGGCTGCTGTCCTCCGGCTCAAACCGGATTGGATTTTCCGATCCGCTTCTTGATCGTTCTCGCGGCGGAAAACATCCTCATTTGCAACCCAGGCAGCCAGTGGACTCGCCCGGCCAAGCCTAAAATCTGCTTCTGACCGCTGATTCGCTGATCGATATCGGCCCGCTCGCTCCACTCGCACCAGTATCGTAGCATTAGGTATTTCACACGCGCCTTCTGCTTCAGGCTCAGGTCGCAGGTTGACAGAATATATTCTGTAATCTTGTAAAATTCCAGAATCCGCCCGAGCTCGGCATCCTGGCTTGCCCGCACAGTATTCTGGTGCCTCCGGAAGTAATTCAACGGCTTCGAAACAAACTCGACGTCACCCTCCTCAAGAATCCGCAACCAGAAAAGCCAGTCGCCCGCCAAACGGTAGCCGGTGTCAGCACCACCAACACGGTCGATCGCTGTCCGCCTTGTCAAAACAGCGCTGGCATTCGGGATCGTGTTCGCAACAGATAGATAGCGCGCCCGCTCGTCGGCACCGTTGTTCGAATAGTCAGCGGACCAGTGTGATCGATTGACAAAATTTGTTTCCTTTTGAAACGAAAACATCTCCTTTCCGTTCTCGTCCACCACCATCGACTGGCTGTAGGCAAGGTTCGCGCGCGGGTTAGCCTCCATCCGCACGACCAATGTCTCCAAAAAGTCAGGCTCGCTGAAATCGTCCGACTCTGCAATCCATATATATTTCCCACGGGCCAGTGAAAACCCAAGGTTCCACTGCTTGAATGTCGAACCGCTGTTCCTTTGGTTTGTGTGAAGAGCAATTTTGCTGCTACGGTAATCCTCTATGACCTCAAGACTACTGTCTGTCGAACAATCGTCCAAAATGAAAATTTCCGTATTTTGATAAGTCTGACGCAGAACGCTTTCTATCCGTTGTCGCAAATACCTAGCATGGTTATAATTTGGTATAATGACTGATACTTTTTCCATTATTCACGTTCCCATATACACATTCAAGCGGCAAGACCAATAAATCAATCAAGCAGCTCAAGCCGATAGCTTTCCGGAATTTCCAACAGACAAAGAATCAGCGTTATGAGGACAGTTGGCAAGCATGAAAAAGATGCTTCGGATGAAAAATCTTGGTCTCAATAAATTACCTGCAAGCCATTTAGCCATAAATCCGATGCCGGAATATTTTTTGTATCTAAACAACATTAATATTAAATTCTCAAAAGTAACAATGTCATATTTCTTAATGAGGTGAGTCCATTCACTGGCTTCTTTTTGCATGCTCCAAACGCGCTTTGTATCCGTGCTTTCATGCCTCCTATACAAAACTCCCGGGCTTCTCGTATTATAATAGCATCCATTTTTTATAAGTTGCAAACAAAAATCGACGTCGCAGATAATATTGAGCGACCTGTCTATGACTACCTTGCGTGCATCTTCAGCTCTGAACATGATGCAGCTCGGACTGCCGACGTCATTGACCATCCTGCTTAAACATGAATAAATAACATCATAACCATTTGCAAAACCTCGATAATAGGGATAAATGCTTCTATATTGAAGTGTCGCATCAGCCACAATGAAATCACATGTGACAAGCTTAACGCATTCATATCTTTCCAAGTATTGAATTTGTTCGGACACAATTCCTGGGACAAGTTTGTCGTCCGCACAAAGCATCCGAAGATACTTTCCGCGTGCATTATTAATTAAAATCTCCATGCTTGCGTGGCCTCCGAGATTTTTTGGATTAACAATTAGTCTAATTCTTTCATCATTGAAACTTTTAATAACATCAATCGAATCATCTGTTGACGCATTATCAACTATCAATAGCTCATAGTCGTCGAAGTTCTGATCTAGCACAGACTTTATGGCGTCTCCTATAAATCTTCCATAATTAAATGAAGATAATAAAATGCTTAGAACTGGCGTGTGACTCATAAAGAAATCTGATTTCCTTTTTGATATTTATGAATATACTTCAAATAAATCCCGACCGAAATTGGAACGCCCACAACAAATCCCGCGGCACACATCCAGATGGACATGGGCAGCACGCCGTGGGGGATAGCAACGAAGAATATGATGAGTGCAGTAATCGCTGCTCCGATGAGAGAGGGGACCAGAAATGGCTCTTCTTTATTTGCGCGGGCGAGCACGGCGACGCAATATGAAAGCACCGAGAAGAGGGCGTTTAGGCACAGGAAAAATGTGACGGAAATTGGAAGAAACCGTGCGCTGAAGCTCGGGCAAGCGATCACCAAAACTTTCAGTCCGATGAGGAATACGGAAAATCCCAGAAGACAAACAGACATGGACTGGATCGTGCTTTTGCGGTGCAATGCCAAAACCTCTTGATAGCGCTTTCTTGCGATCAGGCTTCCAATGGGAGCGGCTTTTGTCGAAACCCATGAAAAAGATACCGTACTGATGCTATCCATGATTCGCTGGGTCATTCCAAATTGTCCGGCGAGAACAGGTCCCTGATAGCGAAAGAGGACCGGTGTAACAAGCTGGACGATGATGTATCCGCTGGCGGCACTGACGGACATTTTCCATTGGAGCGGCCAGAGTTCTTTGAACCAGGAAATCCGGTTTCCTGGCTCTGACTTTGTTTGCCAAAGGTTTTTAAAAAACGGCATATGGAAAAACAGCCAAACAGCACCGACCAATGGTAGTACCAAACTGCATGCCGAAGCGGCATAAAGACCGCCCCCGCAGACCAACGTCACCCAGAGCGCTAGGCTGCTGACGACCGCCTGGAGGATACGTATGCCATAGATTTCGGCAATCTTTCCGCAGCCTTCAAGGATTCCGAAGATCGGCGTCAGAAAGAGCGCTCCAGCCGTTCCGATACTTGCCAGCGCCCATGGGATTCGCCAAGTGACATTTCCAGAAGAGGAAGCTGCGGACGTTGAAAAAAACCACTCGCCGGCCACTAGGAGGAACACGGCGACGAGCACGGAGATTACCCCATACCACCAGACTGCCAAGCGAAGGAGGGAGGCCAGTCGTTGTTTGTTGGCCGCAACCCCCTCCAGCGTCTTATCACAGGTCCACTCCAGATGAGCCTTTTCATGGCTTGCAAACTGCATGATCACAAATGCCATCCCAAGATCAAAAAAGATTTGGAGAGCCTGAAGGCTGGAAAACGTGTAATAAAAGCCCTGCTGTTCCCTCGACAGGAAGTGCGCGATAAAGAGGACGGTTACCGGACCGGCTCCCACGCCCCAAAGCCGCCCAAGAATGGCATTGAAGACGGCCTGGTCGATGCCCAGGCGGGCGAGCAGTTTGGCTAAGGGAGACAAGGGTGAGGACAGGGAAACGTTCTTGGTTCTTCGTGCTTCGTTCCTGGTCGAGAAACATTCACAGGGATGAAAGGGATAGAGGCTGTCCGAAAAGTCTGAGCTAACAGGAAAAGGGAAGATGGCGCAGAGCAATCATAAGGCAGCCCAGCGTGGCAAAAGCACCGAAGAGCGAGGCATACTTTTCGTGCCGCGTGAGCAGTCGTCTATGATTTCCAAGCCAGGCAATAGTTCGCTCAACGACCCAGCGGTTTTTGTAGCGGCGAAGGGGGCGGCCGTCTTGAGTCACGTTCTCGGGACGGCGGTTGGAACGATGCGGGGCAATCATTTCGATGCCGAGATCGGCAAGCGTGCGATCCAAGGCGTCACTGTCGTAACCCTTGTCTCCAATGAGACGCTGGGGGTGAGCCTCCGGTTCAGCAAACCCGAGAGTCTGTTGAACCATCGAGGTTTCCCCAACTCCCGCCGAGTCAATGGAAAGAGCCAGCGGAACTCCCTTTCTATCAACGATCAGCTGGACCTTGGTTCCCTTGCCTTTTCGCGTGAGACCAACCGCTTCACCGCCGCCCTTGGCGGCAGCGAAGGTCGCGTCAATGAAGCACTCGTCAAGATCCACACGACCTTGATCGATCAGGTTGCTGATGATCGCAGCCAGAATCTGGCGGAAGGCATCGCTCTGGCTCCATGCTTTGAGGTAATCGTGAACGGTGCTCTTGGGAGGAAAAGTCTTGGGCAAATACTTCCACTGAATGCCGGTGTGCAGCACAAACAAAAGCGCTTCAAAAACCGTACGCTCATTGGCTCGCGGACGCCCGTATTTGCTTTTACGAGGACGCTCCAACAAAGGCCCCAACACCTCCCATTGCTCATCACTTATAAACATCCCATCGACAAGCAACTCCCATGCCTAAACTGACTTTTCGGACAGCCTCTAGGGATTATTTCACTGGGCAGGCTGGAAAAGAATGAAACACATGCGCTCCCCTGTTTATCCCATTCATTCCTTTCATCCCTGTGAATGATCAAATCCCGCGCTTCTGGATTTGGGCGCGCATGTATGGGCTCTGGGCATATGGGCCGTCGACCATTTCGATGGTGAGGGGCTCGTCCTTTTTGATGGCCTTGACGAGCCGCTCGCCATTCATCATCTCGCGGCACGAGAGCTGGCCCTTCTGGAGCGGGACGGCGAGGTAGAAGTCCTTCATGATGCTCTCGTGGGAGAGGAGGTGCCCCTCCGGGAGGTCGTGGCGGGCATAGACGCCGCGCACGAGGGCATCCAGGTAGGTGATTTCCTTATCCGGAATGAACCGGCGCTCGTAGCGGCAGCCGCCGCACATTTCCTTGGCCTTTTTGAATGCCTTGAACCATGTGTCGATCTGATCCGGGAGCGAGCAGTAGGGTGAGACCGCGATACCGTCCTCCTCGATGTCGATGTGCCGTTCGAACGTGCGGGCCCCCTTGGCGTAGGCGACAAGCATCGAGGCGTCCCAGGAGTGGTATTCGTGGCTTGAGAAGCCAATGACAACGCCGGGGTAGCGGTTTCTGAGGAAGTCGAGCTGGTCGAGAACGAGCTCCGAATCCTCGGAGGGGTAGAGAGAAACGCAGTGATTGAGCGCGATGGGGATCCCGCGGTTGGTAAAGAACTGAACGAGATCGTCGATATCTTTCAGCGACGAGCCGCCGGTCGAGAAGGAAACCGGCTTGCGGGTGCGCGCGATCCGCTCGATGAGAAACCAGTCGTTGATGTCGGAGCTGGCGAGCTTGATGAGGTCGAGGTTGAGGTCTTCGCAAAGCTCGACGGACGCCTCGTCAAACGGCGTTGCCGAGGTGAGGCAACCGGCATCTTTGACGGCCGAGACGAGGGTGGCGTATTCCTCGTGGCTCAGCTTGGTGTCGATGGTTTTTTTGACATACCGGATGTCCTCGCGATTGCGGAAATCTTTGTGGACAAAGGTGTCCACATCGCGGAACTGGAGCTTGATGGTTGCGCGGACGTTGTTGAAGCGGACGACCTGGGCGAACTCGGAAATAATGCGCAGGCCGCGGTCGACCTTACCCCAGTGGTTGTTGGCCAGTTCGAGGACGAACAGGTCATCGAAGATGTTTTTTGGATTGTTTGAGATGCTCATATCGGTGGTTTTTTCAAAGGTGGGATGCGGGCTGGGGGAAAAGCTGATGGAGGTCGGAGAACTGTTCGAGAAGAACGTGTCCTTTGGCGCTCGCAACCTCCCTGAGATTGCCATAGCCATAAAGGGCTGCGGCAAACAAAAACCCGCAGGCTTCGGCCGCTTCAAGATCATCCGCCGAGTCCCCGACAATGGCGGCGGTCCCCGCATCAAGTGCCAGTGCGTTGCCGGCATGCAGGGCGGCGGCGCGCTTGGATGGGTGGCCCGGTTCGACGCTGTCGGGGGTGATGACCTGGTCGAGGAGCGGAAGCAATCCACGCAGCACCAGGATTTTTTCCGTGGCGTGTCTGGGCTTATTGGTCAGCACATGGCAGATCACGCCGCGCGACCGCAGGCTTTCAACAACTTCGGCCACCCCGGGATAGAGCAGACTCTGGTGCCATCCATCGGTGTCGTAGCTGCGCCGGAAGGCGACGACAAGTCGGGCGATGAGGGATTCATCGGGAGCCGGGAGCATCCGGCGGAAGACTTCCCCGATCGGAGGACCGATGATGTGGCGATCAAGCGGAAACGGTTCGCCCGGCAAAACCTCTTTCCATGCCGCATGCACCGAGTGGCGGATTCCGGGAGCGGAATCCACGAGCGTGCCGTCGAGATCGAAGAAGACGTGCGAAATCGCTGGCATCACCGGGTCGGGGAAGGCACGCGCATGTGACGCTCAAATTCCTCGCGTTCGAGAAATGGCGCCATATCTTCAAGCGGCGCCGTGAGCATGCTCCCATCGGGCAGCCGCTTGGAACTCAATTTCGGCTCGAACCCCTGCGCGCGATCCAGCTCCACCACGATCACTTCAGGCCCAGGCCTGCCGAGAATTTCCGCGAGGTTCTTTTCAGGCTCCGCGCAATCCAATGTGCATGACGCGAGGCCGTAGGCCTTGGCCAGGGCGGCATAGTCGGGAAATGAGACCCCGCTCTCGGGACCTTCACCAACCAGGAGCTTGAAAAAATTGTTTTGTGTGGAACGGATCGAAAGGTAGCCGCCGTTGTTGAGGACAAAAAGTTTCAGGTTGAGGTTGTGGTGGGCGACCGTCGCCAGTTCCTGGACGTTCATCTGCAAGCTGCCGTCTCCCGCAAGGCAAATCACGCGGCGATCTGGCGCGGCGATCGCCGCTCCGACGGCGGCGGGTAGATCATACCCCATCGAAGCGCTGCCGCTGTTGCTGAAGAGTCGCTGGCCCTCCTTGATGTCACCGGCTTGGAACGGCGTGATGCAGGCGGTCGCATCGCCGCACGCAAAGATGTCGCCCGGCGCGGATGCCGCGAAGAGGAGCTCGACAAAGTGGTATTGGTTGATCGTGCCGGGTGCCGCCTTCCGCTGGTGAGGAAGGACCGCAGGGAGCAATTCGCGGCGCTCGCGCGCCCAATCTCGCCATTCGATCTGCGCGGCGGTCGGAGCGGCTTCCGGCCCGAGCGCCTCCAGGACCAGGCGCAGAAAGCGCCGCGCGTCGGCATGGACCGGCAACTGCGCGCGGAATGTCGGCTTGTCGAGTTCGGCCGCATCCACGTCCACCTGCACGGTGAAGGCCTCCCTCGCGAAGCTCGGCCAGTTGTAGCTGATCTGCCGGATGCAAAGGCGACTGCCAACAATGAGGAGGAAGTCGGCATTCTGGACAACAAAGTTCCCTGCGCGCGTTCCGATCGTCCCCTGACGCCCGCAATAAAGCGGATGATCGGATGGCACGAGATCGTGGGTCCAAGCGGTCGTGACCGGAACCTGCAGACGCTCTGCCAGCTCCCGGAATTCCGGAATCGCATCGGCCAGCCGCACTCCCGTTCCACCCAATAGAACTGGCCGCGTTGCGGAACGCAGCCGCTGTGCGACCTCGTCCGCCTGCTCGCGCAGGCGCGCTTCGTCCCAAGGCAGGGCATCCTCAGCGGGATCGTAGGCGGGCATCGAGTCCGGATCGACCTCGGCGGCCTGAACATCGACGGGCACATCAAGCCAGACCGGCCCCGGACGCCCCTGCGTGGCCAGATGGAGGGCACGCTCGAGGTGGTAGCGGATGGATGCCGGGTCGGTGATCATCCGTGCATATTTTGTGACTCCCTCAACCATCCTCACAATATCGACCTCCTGGTCGCCCAATTGCCGGAGCTTCCCGAGAAGGTCGTGTGTGCGGAGCAGCGTCTCACGCTTCATCTGACCGGAGATGACCAACATGGGAATCGAGTCGGTCCAGGCACCGAAAACGCCGTTGATCGCATTGATTCCTCCCGGGCCGCTGGTCACGCAGGCCACCCCGATCCGGTTGGTCACCCTGGCATAACCCTCGGCCGCCATCGCGCTCGCCTGCTCATGGTGATTGCAAATGTAGGACAGCCGGGGCTCACGCCCAAGGGCATCGTCGAGATGCATGGCTCCCCCTCCGGATACCATGAAAACATGCTTCACTCCTCGATCGGCAAGGGTGTGAAAAATATAGTCGGCTACGCGCATAGTTTTAAAAATATTAGTTTTTATCAAGTCGGCATGGCGTAGAGCACAAGCTCAAAGCCATTGTATGCATAAACACGGAGATAAAACCGGTAGCCAAGATTCCAGTCATGAATAAGCAAGGGGATCTGCCAGAGGTGCTCCGGACAGTGATAGAGGCAAATGGCCAGGCCGGGGCGCTGGTCAATGATCGTTTGGCGCGCCCCCCACAATGCGGCATACTCCGCCCCCTCGATGTCCATTTTGATCAGATTGGGACGAAAGCCAGGAAGAGCTTCATCCACGGACACACACTGAATCACGATGTCGCCCGAAGACGAGGCGTGGCTTCCGGATCCCTGTCCCGAGGAAAACCGGATTTGTTCTGTTGCTGAATGAACGCCGCAGGGAAAAAGGGAGACAGATTCCTCAAGGCTTGTTCGCTGACTGCGAACATAGTTGGCCAACTTGACAAAGTTCACGGGATCCGGCTCGAATGCCGCCGCCCGTTCGATTTGAATGCCGTTGTCCGCAATAAATTTTAAAGTATCTCCGTCAAACGCTCCGCAATCAATGAAACGCAGTGGTGTTCTCCAGCCGGGTATATCGGGGGAAAAATATTGCGGATAGCAGCTTGGCTTCGGAAATGCTTCCGTATGGTTTGTGAATCTGGCACGAAGGATGGAGAAGAAAATTTCGCGGCTCAAATCGTCTTCGAAAAGTCCACTGGCGGATGTGATCAACTTTTCTTTGTCCAAATAATAAGAACGGTTTGTCAGCCAAAACCGGTCGCCCAATTCGGATGGAAATGCGGCATGCACGTCCTGAAATGTTGAAACGCGAGCGTATCCCAAACTGTTCAGCACCTTCGTTAACTCAAAAATATCCGAGTAAAGATTGAAAATTCCAACAACGACATGGCAATGTTCCCGCTGCATGGAAACTGGAACCGGGTTTTCGGGCTTCCAAATCGGAATACCCTGCCATTGCGAGTCCTGAGTTGCATTTTGATCCAAGAAACCCCGAATCGAAATTCCTTGCTTCGATAGGAGTCTGCAGACATCTTTCCCGACATTTCCAGCGCCGTAGATCAGTATTGGTGCCGTGTCCGTGAAAACTTCCGATTGTTCGGACGCAGAGAGGTTGGAATGGAGTTGATGGAACAATTCGCTGACAATCATGTTGCTCATGGTCTGGGTATTGGTGCCGCAGTGTGTTGGGACGTTTATTGGCAAGTCATTTTGAAATGACTTTATTATATTGGTTGCGTCGTGCTTGTATCCGTCAAACGAGTGTAATGATCCGGTTGGAAAGGCGGAGGTTTTCCCGTATCCGTTTTTCAATGGCGTGGTGGTGCAGGAGCGTGCCGATGATGATCGGTTGAGCGGGGAGGGAAGAAAGTTCTTCCGGTGCGAGAATGCGGATTCCGTGCAGGTGTTTGCCCTGGTTGAGAGGGTTGCCATCGACGAAGGCGGTGATGGGAGCTTGTGCCAGGCAAGTTTCGGCGAGAAGTTTGAGCGTGAGTTGTCCGGTCCCCCAAACAAACACCGGTTCGGAGGCGACCTCCGAAATGCGGCGATCCATGCACTTGAGCATGTCTGCGGACTTCTGAATGTAATCGTCCATCGCTAACCGGAATTGTTCATCGCGGATCCAGCCGGCATTTGCTGTGAACTGGCGTGCGCGCCTGAAGAAGCCAAAGAGAGCGGGGTAATCAACGCCTTCGGCAGCCTCAAGCGTTTTTGTCCCGACATCAAGGGCCTCGAAACCGCAGGCCCCCAGAAGGTTTTTCAATGAAGATGCGTCAAAATGGTTGATGTGTTCGACGTTGAAGTCCTGAAACGGGGCGGCAATGCATTCCGCATAGCGGCTGGCGTCGGGAACTTCCACATAAACAATCCCGTTTTCCGAAAGGATCCCTTCAACTTTTGCAATCGCCGCCCGCAGATCCAGCACATGTTCAAAAACATGGGAAACCACAACGAGATCCGCCGGGGCGCTCTCGGGAGGGAGGTCCAAAAGCCAACCCTGCGAGGCCGGAACATCGAAGAGTCGTTTTGTATTTTCGACGCAGGCGGGCGAGGGATCCACTCCGAGCAGCGTGGAAAATCCGCGCGCCTTCAAGGCTCCGAGCAAGCCGCCGTTGGCGCAGCCGATATCGACGATTTTCGCCTCCCGGCCGGACAGGTGGGCGGCGATGGCATCGGCTGTGATTTCAAGCCGCTCCTGATCTTTGGGATTGCCGCCGCCGCCGGTGGACGTCTCCTGGTCGGCATACTTCGAGTAGCGGCTGTAGTAGTCGTCGTAATCCTTGGGAGTGCCTGATGTGTCGGCATAGACAAACCCGCAATCCGGGCAGGCGACCACGTCGAAATGGTCGGGGAGCGGATGTCCATCCGGCAGGACAAACTTTTGGCGGTGAAGGATCTCGACCTCGGTTTGGTTGCAAACCGGGCAGGGGCGATGGGCGGTCTTTGTGGTCATAAGTCAATGGATGGAGGCGGCGGCGGCCCATGCGGCCGTTCGTCGCAAGGCTTCCTGAAGAGGAATCGTTTGCCGGAGATTCAAGTCGAGTTCCGCACGGCCGACATCCGGAACGTATCGGGAGGGAGGTGTGGCAATTCCTTCGGCTGGCGGAGGCTGAGCGATGCTTACCCGGGCCGATGGAGCCACGGCTTCCGCAACCGTGCGGGCGAGGTCCGCAATCGAGATCGCTTCGCCGGAACCCAGGTTGTATGCCCGACCGGGCGCCCCACGAAAGAGAAGCGTCCACAACCAGATGGCCAGGTCCGAAGCATAGAGGTAGGAGCGGAGTGGCGTGCCGTCACCCGCAACCTGGATGGGAGCACCGCGCATGGCGTCCCGAAGAAAGTTTCCAATCGCGAATTTTCCGTCCAGCGGCAGATGAGGGCCGACAAAGGTAAAGCACCGGGCAATGACAGTTTCCACACCGAGCTGCCGGGCGTAAACAGCGCAAAGCGATTCGGCCGCCCGCTTGGCTTCGCCGGCGATCCCGTAGGCTGAGCTGGTGTCGGTTGGATCGGGGCCGCCTGTGTAACTTTCGGGAATCCGTTCCAAATCTGATGGCTGGCGTCCGTAGACCGCACCGGAGCTCGTGAACAGAAACCGACGCGCTCCGGCTTTGTGCGCGAATTCCAGCACGCGTCGGGTGCCCTCCACGTTGACATCAAAAACTTGGAGCGGATCGGAAGCCATCACTTGTGTGTCGGCCTCCGTCGCGGCATGGATGCAGGCAAAGAACGGGCCGTCTGGAAACGGAAAAGAACGGGCGTCCCCCCCGTGAAATCGCAGGGCAGAATTCGAGGCGAGGTGCGGGCACTTGTTGGCAAAGCGTTTGGCGTTGCGCGTGAGGACGGTCGCCTGCATGCCGAGATCGAGCTTTTCGTTGATATGGCAGAACGTCTCCAAAAGCCAGATTCCGAAAAAACCGGTTCCGCCGGTGATGAAGAACCGCTTGCCGCGCGCTTCCTCCCAAAGCTCGCGCGTATGCGCGAACACATGGTCAAGATCGTCGGCGAAAAGCGGAGGCATGGAAGAAAAAATATGAAGGTTGAATTACGATTTATGAAGTGGTGCGAGCTGCAGCCCTTTTATCCCTGTGAATCTTTTTTGCTTCTGTTTCCGACAAAAGCACGGATGACGGCGATCTCGTAGTCGAGTTGGGATTGCGTGAGGCCCGGGTAGGTGCCGAGGAAGATGGCGGTGTGCATGATTTCATCCGCGCCGGGAAGCAAAGAAAAAGCTGAAGGCTGAAAGCTGAAAGCTGAGACGGTTTCCTCTTTTCGCTTTTGACTTTTCGCTTTTGCTTCCCCGACGACGCGGAACGCGTTCGGGTTGTCTTTGCGGAGCTGCACGAATGCGGGCTGGCGGAGGAGGTTGCCGCCGAAGAGCATCCGGTTGCCGATCTTTTGCTCGTCAAGGTGCGCGGCGAACTCACGCACGGTGAACGGTGCGGATGGTTTCACCCGGAGCATGAATCCAAACCAGGAGCAGTCAGTGCGGCAGCCAGAGTCGTCCCAGAAGAAGGAAGAAGTAGCATGTGAACTCCATGCGGTTGCATGCGTGGGCAGGCTGAAATCGAAGAATTCCCCGAGGTCGGCGAGGCCGCGGCGGAGGATCTCCCAGTTCTGTTTGCGGGCCTCGATGAACGCGGGGAGGCGACGGAGCTGGACGCGGCCGATGGCGGCCTGGGGATCGAGCGGCTTCAGGTTATAGCCGAGGTGGCTGTAGATATACTTGTGGTCGTAGCCATCGGGAAGCTCGCCGAGCTGCCAGCCGAACCGCTTGGCGCACGTGTTGTCCTTGCCCGACGGGCACCAGCAGTCGCGGCCCCAGTCGCGGAAGCTCTCGGCATACGTCTTCAGCGGCGGACGCCGGATGATATTCACCGCGCCGCCCTCGCCCATGGTGAGGTGGTGTGGAGGATAAAACGACTGGGTGCTGATGTCTCCGAAGCTGCCGGTGTAGGCGGTTAAAATCCCGTTTTCGATGAACGGGATTTTGGTTGAGAGGTTGAGAGGTTGAGAGGTTGAGAGGACGGCTTCTTTAGCCCCCTGCACACTTTCTCCCTTCAACATTTCAACGCCTCCTCCGCTCAACAAATTGGCGTCAGCCAATTTCAACAGATGGTCCAGTCCTAGCTCGCGGGCGAGATCCACTGGAAGCGAATACGTGCAGCCAAGAGCATCGCAGTTGTCCTCGATCAGCCAGAGGTCGTGGTTCTTGCAGAAGGCCAGGACGGCGGCGAGATCAAAGGGATTGCCGAGCGTATGGGCGAACATGACCGCTTTCGTTTTGCCCGCGGAAAATGCGGCGTCCAGCTGGCTCACGAGGGCATTGCCGGTTGCGGGATCGTTGTCAATGAAGACAGGGATGCAGCCGACCTGCAGGATTGGAGCCACGGTGGTGGGGAAACCGGCAGCGCAGGTGATCACCTCGTCGCCGGGACGGAGGCGTTTGTGGTCGGGCAGCTTGTGCGTGGTGAGCGCGCAGATCGCAATGAGGTTTGCCGATGAGCCGGAATTGACCAGCAGGCTGTGCTTCACCCCCAGAAATGCGGCCAGTTCCTTCTCGAACGCCTCACCTTCCGGTCCGAGCGTCAGCCAGAAATCGAGGGTCGCGGAGACCGCAGCCTCGACCTCGTCCTCGGTGAAGACCCGGCCGGCGTAGGGCACGCTTCGCGCGACAGTGGCGGGTGATGCGTGGCTGGTTGCGGGTGATCCCTTGCTACCCGCCACACGCAAGTCGTTGTCCTGCTCTGCCTCCAGGCGGAGCACGTCGTCGCCGGGGCGGTTGGCTGAATGCGCCAAACGGGAAAAAGCGCGGGTATCCTGTGCTATGATAGCCTTCCGCGCTTTTTTGATAAATTCAAGCGTTAGGCGGGCAGTCAGGCGCTCGACGACAGTCAGGCGCACTTTAAGAATCCGGTCGCCTCGCACATAGGACGTTTTTGGCAGGGCACCTTCGAGATAATCGGAATCTGAGATGAGAAGCGAGCCCTCATAGGCATTTGATCCCGTGATCATCGCAACTTCGATGTCTCCCCTGGCATCGGGTTCAGAGAGAATCAAAGCAGGGCGGTTTTTTCCCTCTTGGAGGTTAGTATATGGCCAGCGGAGACGGCAGAGGGATCCGATCAGACTCATTTGCCTTCCTCCCGCACGACCATGGAATCCAAGCTGGAGCCCCAGTCCTCGTCATCCTCGTGAAAAACAGATTCCAGTTGTGCCGCCTCCCACGCGGTTGGCTGTTTGCAGGTCTCTTTCAATTCGGCAGCGGTGTAAAGGGTCAGCTTCACTCCATCGGGAATGGGCGCGCTCGATTCGATAACCTTCAACAGGTTTCCTTCTTTAATGACTTGGATGCTCATGGATTTGGTGACGGATTAATAAACACTGAGATAAACTCACAGGGATGAAAGGAATGAAGGGGATGGGGAAAATGTAGGCTGGCTTGCTTTTTAAACTCATTTTAGCACGTGCCGCAGTTCCTTGTTTTCTCCGCTCTTTTAGGAGTCTTGGTGTGAAGCTACAGGAATGAGGAGGAGCAGGATGAGGCCTGGACAGCCAATCAATCCCTTTCATCCCCTTTATCCCTGTGAATATTTTTGTCGAAGCGGTTTTCGTAGCGGCGGATCTCAAGTTTCGGGGTCCCAAAATTAAGGAGCAGCCCGACCGGTCGCATCGATGCCCGAAGATAATTTAGGATTTGCATCTCATGCTCCGGGACAATTGCCTTAGCAGCTTTCAGTTCAAGAATCACGGTGTCCTCGACAAGGAGATCGATGAAGAATTGACCGACCGGAACTCCCCTGAACTGAACGGGGAGGCTGGCTTGCTGGATGACGCGCATTCCTTGCTGCTCCAGCAGAACGCGCAGGGAGTTCTCGTAAATGCTCTCAACGAACCCGATCCCCAGCTCGTTTGAGACTTCAAATGCACAGCCAATAATTCGCCGTGTAAGTTCTTCCATCTCCGTCATATTTTGGTCTTTATTCACAGGGATGAAAGGAATGAAGGGGATAAACAGGGAAACACGAGAGTGTCATTATTTCGCTTCCTGCCGGATCAAGTCTCTATCCCTTTCATCTCTTTCATCCCTGTGAATCAATTCCCCTGCTTTGGTATTCCAGGATTTGTCTGCGGGTGAGTTCGCCGGGGTCGGTGCCTTCATGCGCCTCGCGGTACCAGGAGGTGGTTTTCTCGATGGCCGTCTCAAAGTCCCAGCGCGGCCGCCAGTCGAGGAGGTG